>JACCDX011626916.1_pt1 | contig 104478 bp, 109 predicted proteins | sample 7449681 | NCBI WGS metagenome assembly JACCDX01 (sample SAMN15323450, study PRJNA562643) | freshwater metagenome | isolation source: river surface water | place: USA:Blue River Watershed | collected 2017-08-18
ATGGGCGCTTCGGATTTGAAAGGCAAAACATGAAAGCACTTAAAGTGATTGTTTTGCGTTGCAAAACGGGCATGTTTTGATAAAAATTCAATATTTCGGGTTTTTCCTTTCAAACTATCAAATGCCAATTTCAATTTATTGAAATTGGATAAAAACATAAACGATTTTATGTTTTTCATTACACTTCCAATTTTTGGGGGCGAAGCCATGCACTTTTTCATTTATGAAAATGGATAAAAACAAGCCCCGATTTGCGTAGCAAATCAATGAATAATTTTTCTGCTTGTTTTTCATTACACTTCCAATTTTTGGGGGCGAAGCCATGCACTTTTTCATTTATGAAAACGGATAAAAACAAGCCCCGATTTGCGTAGCAAATCAATGAATAATTTTTCTGCTTGTTTTTCATTAAAAAGGGCGAAGCCATACACAAGTGGCCATTTATGAAAATAGCGGTTGCGCCCTAAAATAATAAAGTGCAGAGCAAATTTTCACCCCCCTTTTGCTAAAATAGGTTTGTAATGGCATTATTTTTAAACTTATTTAGTATTACCAGTATATTTCAATTATGTTTCATTCTGCAAACCACACACGCTACATTGTGGGTTTTTTATGCGTTTTATGCGCATAAAATGGCCGTTGGTGCAATCAAACATACCCAAATGGTGCGGGTAATTGCTGGGTTTTTGCGCACATATCAGGCCGGCCTCCACCGCCATCATCGCCCCCACCACCCCCACCATGGGCGTAAATACACCAATGGTGGCACAATTGGCCATATTATTTTGCGCTTCCCCGCCAAAGCTACATTCATAACAGGCCAAACCCGGGCCATACAGGGCTATTTGCCCATCAAAATTGCTAACCCCCCCGTTTAACAGGGGAATATTATATTTATACGACAGGCGGTTTAATATGATTCGGCTTTCATGGTTGTCGGTTCCACAAATGATGAGATTGGCCCCACGGCATAATTTTAGGGCATTATGCGCATCCAAACGGCAATTTTTGGCCAAAATTTTACCAAATGGGGCACTCTGGCGGGCGCGGCGCGCCAAAATTTGGGCTTTGGGTTTACCAATATCGGCCATTTTGAACTGGTGCTGGCGGGCCAAATTGCTTAATTCAATAGTATCATCATCTATAATGGTTATGTGCCCAATACCCAACCCCACCAAATATGGCATAATGGCATTACCCAACCCACCGGCCCCCACCAATACCACTCTGGCATGGCGCAGTTTTTCCTGCGCCCCCTCTCCCCATTCGGGCATTATTAATTGGCGGGCGAAATATTCCATCCAATCGGGCCAATCGGGCCAATCAGGTTTTTGTTTAACCATTGGGCACAATAATAATCGGGGTGGTTATGTTTTTGTAACGGGTGCGGTGCAAATATTGAATTATATCGCCGGCCTCTTGGTGGTGTTCGTCCACCCCCAATACAAATGATGCAATATTGGCGCGTTCGCGCAATATTTCACAGGCAATTTGCCCTACATTGCCCTCGCGGTATATGGTTTGCACATCGGGGAAGAATTCTTCGTATTTTGCCGTTAATTCACGCAATAATGCATTGCCCCTTTGTTGGGCATCCTCGCGTATTTTCGTGCCAACCCCCAACCAATGCACAAATTCGGCATCATTAACCACGTGTAATAAAATAAGGCCAAATTTGGTTAATTGCACGCGTGTTTGGCAAAATTCCAATGCGTCAAACATTTGTTTACTGCCATCGGCAATAACCAAATAATATTTTTCGGGTTTGGTTTTAACCATAATAATGCAAAAACCCCACCAATTCATACACGCGTTTTACAATGGGGGCCGAAATAGCGCGCGATTTTTCCGAACCCTTTTTTAATATATTTTCCAATTCGCCCTTGTCGCGCATTAACATATTAATACGGGCCGAAATCGGGCTTAAATGCGCCACCAAGGCATCGGCCAGGGCCGGTTTAAACGCCCCATAACCCTTGCCGGCCCATTCATTGTAACATTGTTCCAATGATTTATCGGTAATGGCGGCATAAATACCCATCAAATTGCGCAATTCGGGGCGGTTTTCGGCCCCGGCCGGTGTATCGCAAATAAATTCAGCATCGGTTTTACACCGCTTGATTTTTTGGGCAATTTCATCGGGCGAATCAATCAGGTTAATGCGTGATTGATCCGATTCGTCTGATTTTGACATTTTTTTTGTGCCATCACGTAGTGACATAACCCGCGCCGCCACCGGCATAAATTGGGCCTCTATTAACGGGAAGAAATCCTCGCATTCAAATTCGCGGTTAAAACGCATGGCAATATCGCGCGCCAATTCCAAATGTTGCCGTTGGTCATCGCCCACCGGCACGTGCGTGGCATGGTAAGCCAAAATATCGGCCGACATTAAATTGGGGTATACAAACAAACCGGTTGATGCGTTTTCCTTGTCATCACCGGCCTTGTCCTTAAATTGGGTCATGCGGTTTAACCAACCCAAACGGGCCACGCAATTAAAAACCCATGCCAAATTGGCATGGTCGGGGTTAGAAGATTGTATCATCAAAATATGGTTATCCGGGTCTATGCCCGCCCCAATTAAGCTGGCGGCCAGTTCCAAACTGGCATTTTTAAGTTCGCGCGGGTTTTGCGCCACGGTTATGGCGTGCATATCCACCACGCAATAAATACATTGGTGGGTTTGTTGTAATTGCACCCAATTTTTTATCGCCCCCAAATAATTGCCCAAATGCACATTACCGGTGGGTTGAATCCCCGAAAACACCCTATTTTTCACCATTTCACTTTCCTTTGGTTCTTTTTTTCATTTATTTATTATACACCATATATTTAACATGATGATAATATTTATATGGGTATTAATACCCATATACCCACAATTTACCATACCAAAATTATAATGCAATGTTTAATTATTTTGGTTCAGTTTTTTGTGGATTAATTATTTTGTTTATTTTATTTAATAAAAATACAGCAAAATTATTACCGGCCATTTCAATTGCCTTGTTACGGGTAATTGATTTTTCATTAAAATCGTCATAAAAATAATATAAATCCTTTATTATATTATTATATTCTGCCTCCATGGTATAGGCGGCAATGCTCAATTCCAATTTCCCCTTGGCCAAATACAACAAATTTGAAAAATTATTGAAAATATCCATATCTTGGTGGCTTTGCTTGTTTTTGTCGTTTAATATTTCTATTAAATCTTTTTTAATTTTTTCGTCAAGTTTAGGATTATTAAAATAAATAGCAACGGTCGCATATGCAACCCCAATTTCATAATTGGAATGGTATGTGCTATTGCGATATTTACGTTCAAAATAACGCAATTCGGCAACAAAATTGATAATTTGATCAATAATTTCCACTCTTAAAGAATTATCTTGTAAAATTGTTAGGTAATTTAAATTAAATAATTTGTTTATAATATTGCATTCAATGGCCTTTAAACGTGCCAAGACCGGATAACGGTGTATTGTAAGGTAATCATCCAATAAGCAATTAATATATTTATATAATTCTTCAAATTTGTATTGCTTTAAATTTAAAATAAATTCACATTTATACAATAATAATCGAAAAACATCTAAATTATATTGAGTGCGGTTATACAAAAATGCAAAATCCATAATTTGCACAGCCAATTTTTCTGAAATTTTTTTACCAATTAAATATTCATTATATTTATTCGGGTTTTCAATTTCACAATATTTAATCATTTCATCAATAATTCTGTTCATAAATTCACAAATAAAATCTAACATATAAATTATGTTCTGATTTTGGTTTAATTTAACATGTATATTTGTATCAAGTAGACGCATTAATTGAATGGATTTTAACACTTGATTAATTGTTTCAATGGCATTGGTTAATTCATCGGCCGCGGCATAATTATGGCCGGCCTTGTGCAGGAAATATGCGCTTAACCTTATTGTCTCGCACGACATTATTAATTTTTGAAATTCGTGATGCCTTTGGCCAAATTGTAAGTAATTGGGTTTTTCATTACTTGGTTCTATAACCTCTCCAAACCAATCATTTGCTTTAGTATAATTTGAAATACTTTTTTCTATTCGCGTCATATTGATTCCATAGCTAAACAAATTGCCATCATTAGAATCCATTATAAAATCTTGACTGTTGCTATTATCATATTCAATCCATCTTTTCATTTCTTCAAAAAAATTATTTTCATCAGATACAAACGCAATACCAATATCTAAATATATTAACTCATTTACTAACCCAAACAAAGTTAAGCGAGACAGGATAGTTGATGAATAATTGGTTAAATTTTCGGATAACATATTATTAATATATTCCCCCATATTATCGTTACCCAATAATGGGTTTTCTGATTCATTATGCAAAAACTTGTTATGGGCAGTTAATTTTCGGTAACGAATATAGGAACGTACCAAGTGAATGGACATGCTGTAATGATATTGGGCGCGAATCAAATAACCATCATATAATTGGTAACCAAAATTATCAAAATAACATTTTATTGATTCTTCATCTGTTTTTCGTAAACTAAAATTGGACTTGTACCATTTTTGATAAATATCATCACCAATGGAACCACGCCCCTTAAAGAAATATAAATCACCGGTTTTATTGTGCATATTGGCCATGGTCAGGGCAAAGGAGGCATGACGGCCAGTAATTGCGTTTACTTCGGTAAAATTATCACTATAATTCTTCACAAAATTTCTAACAAATGGTAACATTTTGCCAATTTCGTTAATGTCATTTTCCAATAATAAAATGGCCGTATCGGGTGACAGGCCCTTTTTCTCGGCTATCCACGCGCGGGCAAAAATGGGTTGGTATATAACATTAACATGTTTTAATATATGCACTTGGCGGTATGGCAGGTCCTTTAATTCTACGCTTTCTATGGTTTCTATGGTTTCTTTGGTTTCTGTTATATTTGTGGTTTTTATATTTAAAGTGGTTTTTGGTGTTTCATCAATATTATTATGTATTGAATAATTATTAAACAATCTTAAATATCCTTTTAACAGGGCAAATTGAATTTGGCGGGCATCGGCATACCAAACCTCGGCCATTTCGTAATTTTTCATAATCTCAAATGCCAGGCCAATACGCAACATGTAACGCAAACGGCCAATTCCCCATTGCAAATATTGCTGCATATTGGTGTATGCCTTGGGGTCTTCTGATAAAACGCCCGCTATGACCCCGCCATTTATTCCTGTCGTTTCTTTAAATTCCTTGTCCAAATTATTTATTAATATTTCGTAATAATATATGGACATATTATATTCCTGATATTGAAAATGCAAATCGCCTAGGCTGTCGACTGACTGCATATTGGTGTTTTTTGACCTTTCAAATTCACTGCGTTTATTTTCCAATATTTTATATGAACGGTTCAGGGTAAAATTAAAAATGGCTAATTCCTCGGGTATTTCGTGCGACAAATAATCTATTTCCTTGGCAAAATGCCCAACAAACCGGTAATCAAATAACCCGTTCAACACCGGCCGCATGATAGTTTGTTGATAAATATATAATAATTTATGTATTAAGTCGCGTATATTCGCATCGCGGTGAATATATTCCAATTCATCAATGCGTTCTATGTTGTTATCGGAAAATGCCTCGTTATGGAAGTTCAAAATAAAATCGGTAATATATATGGCGGTAATGGCCAGGCGGTCATCGCGGTTAATTAAAAAACTGCTCAATTTTTCTATGGTTTTTAAATAAATATCGGCAATTAATTGATAATGATACAGGTTTTTATCGCTAAAATTTAATGCGTCCTCGGCCAGTATTCCTTCAACCATTTTGCCATCTTTATCAAATTTGGTCTGCCATTTGGTTATTTCACCACGCATGGATGATGAACGCAGGATAACCGATGCCGATGTAATATCACGCGCCATAATATCCATTAACCTTTTGGGGGCCCCTTTACTGCGGTATGTTAAATAATATATATAACATTGAATAATATGTTTGTTTAAATCAACATTGTCATTACGCTTTAATGAATTATCGTCAAATAACACCAATTCGGCCCATAATGGGTAGGTTACATTTGCATTAGGATCATTATTATTATTTTGTGAATTAGGACTACGATTAGGATTTTCATTTTCATATTGGGTTAAATCGGCCCGCCTGAAATGGTTTTCAATGGCGGTTCGGTTGTTTACCATACTGCCATAATACCCGCGTGGCAGTTTAAAATACGGGTTATATTTAACATTACGCAATAAATGCGAATGTTCGTTATTGAAATCTAACCCCCAATATACTGGGGCCCGCTCCAATAATAAATTTAATGACCGGTGGTAATGCACATCAACAAATTCATAAATACGGGCGGTTAATTGGTTGCCATTGGGTATTTTGACTATATTTTTGAACGGGTCATGACTTGCCTGTGGTATAATGGTGGTGTCAACCATAAATGATGGCAAATAAATATGGTGGGTAAAAATGCTATCTAATAATGGGTGGCGGCCGGCCTGGTCGGCCAACCATTCGTCATACAAATTACGGCCGGCAATAAAAATAAATTTGGCATATTTGGTGGCGAATACCGCCTTTAAATCCGATAATATTTTATGCACCTGTAAATTGCGGTTTTCTATAAATTTTTGGTAATCGCGTGATGTCTCTCCCGATGAATCATCCTGCGTTTTGTCTAAATTACCGGTTAATTTATCCAATTCGTCAAAAATAAAGATAACCTGTAAGTTAACACCCATATTCAGGCTGAATATATTATTCATTTCATCGCTATTTTTTTTGGTTTTACGCAATATGGACACAAATTTGGACGTTATGGATTGCGGGTCCTCGGGGTTGGTGCTAGTTTCTTGGTTCATTTTATATGAAAATTCTTTTGAACCCAAGCCAATTGCATTTTTTGTTTTACGGGTGCTATCCAACGCGGTTAGCAAGTTATTAATTTCCCTGTTAATTTGCCGAATACGTGAAAGTTGCAACATTTTGGCAAGCAATTTTAAAAATAATGCCACGACAATAAAAATTATAATGTCAAAAATATTAATACTTGCTTTAACTGCGGTTGATTTATCTGCAATTAATGAATCCAGAAGAGTGCCAGTATTGATATAATCACTTGATTTTACCAGACGACCTGCTGGAATTTCTTTTATTTTCTTTTCATCAAAATCAATTATTTCTATATTTAAAAAATTACTAATTGATTCAGGGCACCCTTGTATGCATTTTTCAATTAACTCTGATTCAATTCTTGTATGAAGCACCGAAGCGGTTAAAATTAACGATGCAGTGGTATAAAGCATAAATTTGGAAACAACCGCAAATGAAGTGCGTATATTGGCATATTGCCCAATGCGTTCACGCAATGTTTCCAACATTGAACGGATAATAAATGTTGAATTAATATTTTCAAAACCCAGGCTAATTTTACACGAAATAATGGGGTTTAAATATACATAAATTTGGTATGCAAATGTATATGGTATTAAATTAATGTATTTATCGCGTATTTTATATACATCCTGCTCAAAATCATTTATTCTATCGTCCAAATAATTATAATCTGGGTTGCTATATTTTGTTTTTAAACTTGGGTCTACCAACATTTTATCGGTCATACTTTCATCGTCATAAAAATTGCGGGCCTGGGCCACAATAAAGCGGTATTCCAAAAAATAAAAAATGGTGCCAATGGTTATGAAAAGCAAAATTAATTGGGCAAACTCATTCCATTGAAACATGCTAGTTGCAATTTGTTGAATGTCAGCCTTAGGGGTTAAAAAATATATATAGAGGGTAAAAATGGGTAATAAAACACAAAATATGGCCTTAAAAGTTAATATAGAACCGCTTGGGAATATTATTGGTATTCTGCTTTGATCATTGAAACATCTAATAACCATAAGAAAAATAAAAACAATTAAACCAATAAACATAGCCAAAGATAATAAAATTGAAAAAAAATCCAAATTATTTAGAGCAAAAAAAAATGGAAATATTAAAATAAATATCAAAAAAAATTCCAAATAATTACGATTTTTTTTGATAATTTTATTATATAATTTAAATCCATCTTTATCCTCTCTAGCTTTCCCTAAGGAATTTTTAAATTGAAAATAAATAAACAAAAATAATATTATCACCGACAATATTAAAGCTGGGTAAGCTTTATAGTAATAAATTTCATTTAAATTAATGGTTTCTAAACCATTAAAATGCAATGACATAATAATAAATATAATTGTGGTGATTAATAATCCAAAAAAATTATTTAACCATTCTGCGTGATATTTAAAACTATCCAAAATTGCCTTTATTATCAAATATAGCGAGAAATAGGTAGCAATAAATATTATAAAAAAATTCAGACCATTTAAAATTGGTATATACTTATGCTCATAAAATAATATATCACCATTAATAATTTTAATAAGTGGGGTAAGAGAATTTTTTATAAAAATAATAAATAAAAAAATGAAATTGCCAAGGTAAATAATAATATCATAAAAAATATAATTAATAATATTATTCAATTGGTATCCAAATCTATTATCCAAAATATAACTAAACATATTAATTCTATTTAATAATATTAATTGAAACATTTTCCCATTAATAACAAAATAATTACATAATACAAAAAAATATGGTAATATTAATATTGCCAGTTTTATATAAAACCTACCAATATTCAAAATTTTCGATGCATAAATAAGGGGTGATAATATAAATAGGTTAAGGGCAATAAACAGCAAAAAATTAAAATTAAATTCAAATTTTGGTTCGTTAATTATTTGCAAATACAGCAATTTGGCAAAATCGGCGGCTACAATATACAAAAACAGGCTGGCGGTCAAAAATAAAACAAATAATATATACGAACCAAACCCATAATTATCCTTGGGTTCGGCCAATAACCTTAATAACGACCTTTGGGCCGAACGCACACAATAATCAACAAATGATGATTTACCCATACCCCGGCTTCCGGTTACCAATATGGTTGCCCGTGATTCGTTACCCAATAATGCGTTAATTAATTTTGCCCGTTGTTCGGTGCGCCCAATATGGTGGTCATGGGTGAAATTGCGGGCATATTCACCGCGTATAAATTTGCCAAACGAAACAAAATACCCGCTTCGCGGGTATTTTGCATTGATTCTCTCCCCATTATCGTCAGACATTATGTCCTATTATCCCTCAATTTTAATTTTTCCTGTTAAAATTCACTTAACATAAATTATTTTATATACAAGTAAAAAAATTTAGAAAATAATAATTTATAATAATACATTTAATGTTGCATTTTTATTCATTACCTTTATTCATCGTTATTCACAAACAATCAAAACAAATTTACATTTGCCCCATAATAAATTATTCAAGGTCAATTGACTTTAAAAAACATATATGTTAGCAATTCGCCATAACATTGAATAATAAGCCGATATAATCAATATAGGTATTATTTTTCATCAGCACCCGTAGCTCAGCTGGATAGAGTGTTGCCCTCCGAAGGCAAAGGTCGTGAGTTCGAATCTCTCCGGGTGCGCCATTTTCTGCCATGGTTTTTTGCAAATCGGTAATGTCCCCATTTGTCTAAATAATATATAGATAAAATCCTGCAAAAATATCATTGGGTGAAATCAAAAATATTGGCTATATACAAAATACTTGTAAGCACAATAATTCGTTGCAAGTTACTATATTTCCCCTCCGGTGGAGGGGTGCGCCCGCAAGGGCGCGGGGTGGTTTACCCAAACTGCGAAAATAAAAAAAATACGTTGTTATGAATGATAGACATGAATTATTCATTTTTATAATCTTTAACAACGCATAGTTATTTTATAAACAGACCTGTGGTAAACCACCCCGGCCACTTCGTGGCCACCCCTCCATTGGAGGGGAAAAATAGCGACTTGCAATGCAATGTTGTGCTTACAGGCTTTCAATGACGTTAGAACCTGCAATGGTGCTTTTCGCATACATAATTAATTATAGCACGCCATTTTGAACAATAAATAACATATTAATTATTAAATTGACATAGCACATATTTGCGGGTAATTATTAAATACACCATAAATATGTATTTAAGTATAAACACACGGGGCAACAATGACCAACGAACCAAAAACAGAAAATACACCAGCAGAATATGAGGAACGGCTGGTTGTGTTTATTGATATTTTGGGGTTTAAGGATATGATTGATAAACCTGAATTAATTCGGAGAATTTTTAAAAAATTTAATAAAATTTTTAATGATGAAATAAAGAATTTAATTGATGAAAAAATGCCAACATATCAATACACACAATTTTCTGATAATATAATAATATCAATTAAAACTAACAATGAAAACCATAATCTTTTCATGATTCTTAACATTTTGAGGTTATTACAACAAAGTTTAATCCATAAACATAATAATAAAATTTTTCTTAGAGGGGGAATAGTCATTGGTAAATTAATACATACAGAAAACTTTCAATATGGCCCAGCATTAATTGAAGCTCATAAAATAGAAAGCGAAACTGCAATATACCCACGCATTTTAATTGAAGAAAAAACTTATAATACCTTATTGGAAATAAAGGATAATGATAAATATGATTATAATAAATATATAAAAAAATACATAAAGTGTGATTTTGATGGAAATTATTTTATAGATTATTTAGCAATATACCCAAATAAAAAAATTACAGATGAATATTGCAATACATTCTATAATGAAGTTTATAAAATAATTACCCAATTAATTAAAAATAAAAATGATAAAAAAATCCTGCAAAAATATCGTTGGGTGAAATCAAAAATATTGGAAAATGCTAAGGGTATAATAAAATAATAGCCCCCTATACGCGGTAATTACCCGCCATTACCCCAATTGCGGTCGTAAAAAAATTGGCCGTCATAACCCTGTATGGCGGGGTTTTGGCTGGCCATTTCGCATCGTTTCATCGCCAACATGCAATATTCTTCGTCAATATCTATGGTTATATAATGACGTTGTAATTTTTTGGCCACCACCGCGGTGGTGCCCGAACCGGCAAAGCAGTCCAACACTACATCGCCCGGGCGGGTGCTGGCCATTAATATTTTGGCCAATAATTTTTCGGGTTTTTGGGTTGGGTGGTTGGTATTTTCGGGCATTGACCAAAATGGAATGGTAATGTCGGTCCAAATATTTGATGGGTAAGTTAAGCGAACCCCGCCCTCCCCCTCGGATTCCTCCCAATCTTTGGGTTTGCCGTCCACCTTGTATGGGGCAATGACTTTGCGTTTTAATTTTACCGCATCAACATTAAAATAATAATCATCGCCATTTGTGGCAAACCATATATCCTCGGACGCATTTTTCCAATTACGTTTGGCCCCGCGCCCCTTCTCGCGTTCAAATGTTATGCGGTTTTGTATGGTAAAATACCGCCCTAATACGCGGTAAATGGCGGACGATGACACCCAATCGCCACAAATATAAATACTGGCGTTTGGCTTCATTATGCGTGGCAATTGTCTTACCCAACTTTCTAACCATTCCTCGTAATCGCCATCCTTCATTTTGCCAAATTTGGTTTTATTGAATATTTTGGCCATATTATATGGTGGGTCAACAAACACACAATCCACCAATTGGGGTGGCAATTGGCCCAATATTTTCATGGTGTCGCCCTGTATTATTTTGTCTATAATATCATAATCCAGCGCAAAATAATGAGCAATTTGCGGTTTTAACCGCTTTATATCGTCATCATTAAGGGTTATGGTGCGGTTTTGGCTGGCCATTATTGCCCTGCAACTTCCTGAATTATTTTGAATCCATCAATTATATTTTCCTCCAAAATACATGAAATGCCCAACCTAAAATAGGATTCACCCATTTGGGGCCGGCAAAAAAAGTCAGCCCCGGGTTCAATAACCACCCCATATTGCAATAATTTTTGCGAAAATTCCTTGGTATTGGTAATTTGCGGGGGGGCCTTAACCCAAAAACTGGTGCCCCCGAACGATTTGGTATAGGTAAATTGGGGCATATATTGGGGTAAGGCATCGGTGCAAATATCCCACCTTTTGTTGTATATTTTTTTCAACCGGTGCAACCATAATTCGTGATACCCCAACGACAAAAACAACCCGGCTGAACGTTGGTTATTTAATGGCGGGTGGCGCAAAATCAACCGCCTAAGTGACCTTAATTCACGAATCACCGTGGGGTGGGCGACAATATAACCCAAACGCAGGCCGGGGAACAGGTTTTTAGAAAAACTGCCAATATAAAACACCCGCCCATCGCTATCAAGCGATTTCAGGGCCGGGGTTGGGCTGTCGGTATAATTAAATTCGGTTTCGTAATCGTCCTCAAAAATAATAAAATTTTCTTTATTGGCCCTATCCAACAATTTGCGCCGTTCGCTTAATGGCATGGTCAGGGTGGTCGGTGCCTGATGCGATGGGGTTACAATAACAATATTTGGGTCAGTCAATTTATCCACCTCTAACCCATTATCGCCCACCGGCACCGGTATAATATTATCGCTGTAAAAGCTCATAATTGCGCGAATTTCGGGGTAACACGGGTCCTCCACCGCCACCTTGGTTTTTTTGCCCACAAACAGGCGGGCCAACAAATACAGGGCATTTTGCGCCCCCAAAGTGATTATTATAGAATCCGTATCCACATTTATACCGCGTTTGGGCAATAAACGCCGGGCAATATTTTCCAATAATAAACCATCATCGGCTTCGTAAAAATCGGGGGTAAAATGGGGCAGGCCCTGTTTCAATCCGGCCAAACGCACGCATTCGCGCCATTCGTTTAACGGGAAATAACTATAATCAATTTGGCCATATACAAACGGGTATTTATATTCCTGCCAATTGGCGGGGCGCAATACCACCGGGGTTTTTGAAGGTGTTACCTGAAATAAATGGTTATATTCCAACGGGCTGGTATTTTTTTGGGTTTTATTATTGGCATACAGGGCCAAATCCAGCTTGGGGTTAACCACAAAACCCGAACGATTATGCGATTCCAAAAAGCCATCGGCCACCAATTGGTTATAGGCATCGGCAATGGTATTGCGCGAAAGTTTTAAATCCTGGGCCAATTGGCGTGACGATGGTATATTATCGCCCGGTTTCAAATGGCCATCAAAAATGGCCTGCATTATTAACGAGCGTATCTGCGCCTGTTTGGATAATGGGCTGTTGGGGGGCAATGCAAATAAAGATTCACGCATTCATTAATATTACTATAATTTGTTTCAAATGCAATTTATAAGTTTGCATTTATAAGCTTAAAATGCGTTGATACAAATCAGGCCGGCGGTCACGAAACAGGCCCCATTCGGCCCGGGTTTGGTTTATTTTGCCCAAGTCAAATTCGGCCGATAAAATGGTGGTTTCGTTACGGTTAGCGGTTTGCACCATTTGCCCATATTGATTGGCAATAAAACTGCCCCCATAAAATTCCATATTATATTGCGACCATTGTTCCACCCCCACGCGGTTACACGCCACCAATGGCATTACATTGGCCCCGGCATGGCCCTGCATGGTGGTTTGCCAATGGGCAAGGGAATCTATGGTTGGGTTATGGGGTTCATTGCCAATAGCCGATGGAAACAACAGAATTTCCGCCCCCAATAAGGCCAAAGAACGCGCCGTTTCGGGGAACCATTGGTCCCAACAAATGGCCAAGCCCAAATTGCCATAAATGGTTTTATGCACCATAAAACCGCTGTTGCCCGGTGAAAAATAAAATTTTTCCAAATAACCCACCCCATCGGGTATATGCGATTTGCGATAATTGCCAATAATTTCGCCATTTTGGTCCAATACCGCAACCGAATTAAAAAAAACCTTACCATCGCGTTCAAAATAGCTAATTGGCAATATTGATTTGTATTTTTTGGCCAAAAATTTGAACTTTTCTATGGTTGGGTGGCCGGCCAATGGGTGGGCCAATGCCAATAATTCAGGACGGATTTCGGCCCCAAAATACACAAATTCAAATAATTCGGGCAATAACACAACATTATTGCCATCTTTACAGGCCTGCTCAACCAATTGATATGCGCTATCTATATTGGTTGGTGAATCGGGCACCATTGATTTTTGAATGACAGCTATTTTCATGTTTACTCCTGTGGGTTAGGTTCTGAATTGATGGTATTTTTAATTAAAGCCTGCTTTTTCATTGCATAGCCCGAATTATACCATAATTGGCGGGCATATTGCAACTTTTCGCCCAATAATTTGCCCTGAAATGGCAGGTCATGGCCGGTTAAGGGAAATTTGTTTTTGGGGTATTGTTTGAATTCATCAATTAAACTAATATATTTGTTATTGCTAATAAATCCATGAAAATATTGAAAAAATAATAAATCATAAAATAATTCATTACTAAAAATATCGTATAATTGGTAATAATTTTCGTTTTTCATATTATCCAACAGGCATTTTTGTTGGCCCATAAACTGCTTGCCCCACGATACGGGCACCCATGACGGGAAAAATAACAACGATTTTATTAACAAACTGGTTTTAATATATGAAAATTCATATTGATATTTAACGAAATTTTTATTATCCATTATCATGCCACATAATAAAAATACCCCGTCCTCCTGTGCTTTTTTACAGGCCTGCAACCAATTTTGGCCGTGTAATAGCAATTTGATTTCATTTTCAATGCGTTCTGGCGACAAATTAAGCCACCGCTCGCTCTCTATGGTAATATTTTCGGGCATGACCGCCCGTTGCACATTAAACTGGGCTATAAAGCGGTAAAAACGCAAATATCGTAATGTATCCTCCTTGATGCGTTCGGCCGGTGACCCAATAAATTGCAATATCAACGGGTTAAAGTCGTATAAACCACCACAATAATCATGTATAAACCCGTTCATATCCAAATATAGGGCGTTAATGGTAAAATCACGGCGCAGGGCATCCTTTTGCCAATCGCTGGTGTATTTTATCACGGCCCGCCTACCATCGGTGGCTATATCCTCGCGCGTGCTGGCCAATTCAATATAATGGTGTTGAAAATGCACCCCCAAAACCCCAAATTTCATTCCATTAATATTGCATTTATATGGTTTTAACAGGGGCAAAATATCCTCGGGCGGGCAATTAATGGCGCAATCGTAATCAGAAATTTTGCGCCCCAATATCATATTACGCACCGCACCGCCCACTATTCTTAATTCACCTTTCGGTTTCAATAAATTTGCTAAATCATTGATATAATTTGGAATCATTGCTTTATGGTAATAATTTCCCCAATGGGGTGCCATCGGGCGGTATGGCAATTTGGTATGTTTTTTGCTGGTATTGGGCAATTATAATCTCTAAATCAGACAAAATACGCCATAGCCCAGACGGGTTAAGGGCCATGATGGGGGTATTAGCTTCATACACACCATCACTGACCATGGTATTTTGCGCATCATAAATTCTGACCCAACCGGCAACCGGCAAAGACAAAATCAGTTGATTGGCATCGCCATTGCCGGAATTTCCGTTGGTTGCGGTTTGTTTGGGGGCATCCACCAATGGTTGGCCATTTTCGTTAAGCGGTAATTTTGCCGGCACCGATAACACAATGGGCATTGCCGTTTTTTGCCCGGCCCCTGAAAATACCCAATATAATAGCATTATCACCAGCATGGCCCCGAGCGATATGGCAATTTGGGTGCGCGGTTTCATACCATGTTTTAAAATATTTTTGGTGGGGTTGGGCGCGGGGGCGGTTTCTTTAACCTCGCCCATCATTAATTCGTTAATGGGCACGGCATCGGCAATGTGCAAAAATTCACAATATTTTTTAACAAATGCCTTTATATAAACCGGTGCCATCGTTGAATCGGCCAAAGTCCCGTCCTCTATTTGGCTTAAAATGCGTTCCTTAATTTGAATTTGCAATTCCACATTATGCAATGAAATCCGCTTTGATTGGCGGGTTTTTTGGCATAAATTGCCAATACGCAACAATATATCCTTATTCAAGCGGTTTGTCATTGGTTGATTCTAATAATAATAAATGAAATGGGTTTTTGGTGTTATCCTTGGCAATTTGTATTTGCAATTCAATATTACCATGCACAAAATCATCGGCAAATTTACCAAAAACTTCATAACGCCAACCGCGTTGCATATAATGCGGGGTTTGGCCGGCCGCTATATATATCAAATCATCATGCGATGCAATAATGCGTGGCACAATATTGAAACTGCGGGCCTTAATTTTTAATAATAATTTTAAAATTTCCACCAAATTTTCATCGGCATTGGGCAAAGATTGCAATATAGGCATGGGTGGTGCCTCGGCCGGGGTGGAATTTTTTATAATTTCCACAATAGACTGCCCGTCCTTGCCAAAGGCCAAACCCTTGCCTATTCCACGCAATTTGGCCAATTGTTCCACCGAACGCGGTTGTTGGGCAATTATATCACTTATTTGTTCGTCCTTTAATATAAAACCGCGGGGTATGTTGCGTTTTACCGCCAATTCCTCGCGCAGTTGGGTAATTTTTTTGAACTGCGCCCGTTTTAAATCGTTCGGGGGTAACATTTTGCCCCGCAAATACACGGTTTCGGGGTCATTGGCATAATTTTCCAAATTGGATAATTCTAATAATTCCTCGCTTATCCAATCCTGTTTATTTTCCTTTTGCAATTCGCCCATTATCATTGGGTAAATTTGGGCCAAATAACGCACATCATTCAGGGCATATTCAATGGTATTGGCCGGCAATGGGCGGGCAGTCCAATCCTGAAACCTTAATGATTTATCCAATTTTACGCCCATATATTTTTCCACCATTTTTTGGTAAGAAACCTGCTCGCCCAGCCCCAAAACCATGGCGGCAATTTGCGTGTCAAATAACGGGGTTGGCACATTGCCATATAAATGGTAAAAAATTTCACAATCCTGCCGGCCCGAATGAAACACCTTTACCCGGCCGGGGTCAAACAAAAATTCGGCAATAATATTCATATCAATATCGCGCGACATGGGGTCAATGGCGGCCACGTGCTCTAAATCGCCCAATTGCAACAGGCATAATTGAGGGAAATATGTCTTTTCGCGCACAAATTCGGTATCCACCGCCACAAATTCTGAATGGCCAATCAATGTTAAAAATTCGTGCAATTGATTGTTATTTCTAATGATATTCTGCATTTTTATATTTCCCATTTGTGGGTTATTACCCTTTTTCCTAACTTAATGAACAATTATCACAATTTGACTATTAAGTCAAATGGTTAAAATCTCACCCTTTATTCATTAAAAATTCGCAATATTCCCAATCATCATTGGTATCTATATCAACCGAACGATGGTTGGGCATAACATAACCAACCGCCTTGGGGGCGTTAAAATGGCCATGTTCGGCAAAATATTGCCACGAAAATATATATATTGCCCCGTTCAGGCGGTATAATGGGGGGTTATCCTGCCTTCGGCTGGTTGTATTTTCCATAAATGGGGTAATATTATGGTTATCATCAATATAACGGAATAAATTGGGGTGTTTGTCCTGTGGGCATAACGAATATAATACATCGGCCCCCTGTGATTCATATAATGCGATGGCATTTTTTATGTCATCAACGTTGCGCAGGGGTGAAGTGGGTTGCAATAAAATAATATGGTCAAATTTTTTGCCAATATTATTCATAAAATGTTGAATAACTTGGTTGGTGCTGGCCGTGTCATTGGCCAAATCTGCGGGGCGCAAAAATGGGCATTCTGACCCATTTTCAATGGCAATTTCGGCATATTTGGGGCTGTCGGTTGAAACATATACAGCCCCAATATCACCCACCTGCCGGGCCGCATCAATGGAATAAGCCATTAAGGGCTTGCCATGCAATTTTTTAATATTTTTATCCTTGATTCCCTTGGAACCGGAACGGGCGGGTATTAAGGCACAATAAGCCATGTTTAATTGGCCCCGGCCTTGGGTTGGGTATTGCCACCGGCCGGCTGGGCATTATTGCCGGTTGGTATACTGGGCACAATCGGTTTAAGTGGCCCGGCATTGCCCCCCGGGTTGGTATTCAAATTGGCAACCCCCAAATCACGGGCCAATGCGTCCAATTCGGCCTTTGACTTGTTTTCGCCCTCTTTTTTACGCAATTTATCTATCAGGCTTTTGCGGTTAGATTCAGCCATCGCCTGTGTAATTTCCAAAACCTTTTTTGGGTTCATTTTGCCCATAATTGGCCCCGAAACACGGGCTGGCATACCGGTTACAATCAGGGTTAAGGTATCATTATCCATAGTGTTCCAAATGGCGGCGGCCGCATCCGGCTTCATATTGGCATATAAATCGCGTATTTTTTTGCGTTCTGCCTCTAATGAAGTATCCAGCAAGCCCAATTGCTTTTTTAATTCAAAATTCAATTCCTCCATCACGCGGTTGCGTTCGTTCAACCTTTTTTGCAACGATTCCATTGTTGCTTCCTGTTCCTTGATATTTTGTTCGCGTTGGTCTAATTTCAAACGCCTTTCGGTTAATTCGTATAATAACCTAATTTCGGTGGGGGCCAAATCAATATAATCTTGATACCCCTTGAAAATTCTTTCTATATCCTCCTCGCGTTTTTTCTTGGTAGCCTCGTCATTGCCGATAAATTGTTTTAATTGGTCGTCCAATGCCCCCAAATTTTTGGTTTTTTGCGCCGCCTGTTGTTGGGCCTGTTGTTGGGCCGCCAAATTTTTTTGTTCGGTGGTTAAATTGGTGGGGTTGGTGCCGGTCGGTGGTGTAGGCACTTGCGGCTGTTGCGCCGTGGCCATATTACCAAAGCTGATATATTGGCCCACCGCCTGCAATGCCAATTTGGAATGTTCGGGGAAAATACTTGCCAATTGCCCAACAACCATTACCACCAGAGCAATAACCAACCAAAATAACATTTTGAAACGCATTTATCTAAATTTCCTTAATTGTTCCAATAATGTATTTTTATTGGGCGATTGCACCACCGGTGCGCCCTGTTTTAATTGGTGGTCGGTAATCACCCGTTCCAATTGCGAACCAGCCCGTGGTTTGGGAATACCACGTGATGGGGGTGGGGCATTTTGCAGGGCCGGTGGCAAATTACCCACCGCCTGTTGCATATTACCCTGATAATTATTTAATTTATTAAATGTTTCCAAACGCACTTGTTCCATCTGGGTCAAAATATTTTGCATATTGCGTTCCGAATTAATGGAATGGTTTTTTATATTTTCCAACGCCTGATGGGCGCGTGCCGTTGCCCCAACAAACTTTTCCAATTGGTCCTGAAATTCGGCCTTAGATTTTTGTAAATAGGCAATCGCGCGGTTCAAACGCATGGCGTAATAAATAACCCCCGTCATCAAAAAGGCCACTATCACATTCATTAATATAATAAAAATCTCCATTTTATTCCTTAACCACCCTTTTTCGTAATTTTACTGCCATAAAATCGGCCCGCCGGCCCAATTCCCCCTCAAAAATAGGAATTCCACCCGAACGCACCGAAACCATACTATCCATTGTTGCATCCAATTTTAAAAAACTTCCTACCTCCCATTTTAAAACCTCGCCCAGATTAATTTGTTTTTCGTCCAATATAACATCCAATGTTAAATCGGTACGCCATAATTCCCGTGCCAAGTGGGTTTCCCAAATGGAGTCGCGGCCAAATTTTTCACCCATAAACATTTGCAATAACAATTCACGCACCGGTTCCAATGTGGCAAAAGGTAACACAATATCCATTTTACCCCCCCTATCCTCCATCTCCATGGTAAATTTGGCAACATTGGCCGCATTGTTTGGGCGGGCAATCGGGGCAAAACGGGCGGTGGTTTCCAACCGGTCAAAATTCATATGGACGGCCGAAATTGGGTCAAACGCCACCGATAAATCGTTTAACACCACCTGAATCATTTTTTGTATTAACGATTGTTCAATAATGGTAAAGGTGCGCCCATCAACCCGCATTGGGGCGGCACCACCACGTTTACCACCCAACAACAAATCAATAATCCCAAACACCAAATTGCCGTCCAATGTTATCATGCCAAAATTATCCCATTCCTCGGCCTTAAAAATGGCAATTATACATGGCGGGCGAATCGAATCCAAATATTCACCAAAACGCTGGTTGGCTATTGATTCCATTTCAATTTCAACATTTTCATTCACCAAATTACGCAATGAAGTCGATAAAGACCGCACCAAGCGGTCATAGACCACCTCTAACATCGGCAATTTTTCTAATGATACGCTTGCGCTTTCTAATAATTCCTTGACCCCCGAACGCGAACGTGGCAATTGAGATTCCAGCACCTCATTTTCAATATCATCGTCAAGTTCGCTTCCTGTCATAATGATTCCTATTGTATAACCAAGTCAGAAATAAGCACTTCCCTAATAGATTTGGGGGCCAAAATGGTATTCACCCGAATCAACATTTCTTCCTTTAACCTATACCACCCCTCAGAACCCTGAATTTCCTCTACCTTTAATTCGCGTAAAAATGCCTGAAAATCGTCCAAAATACGGGGTAAATTGCGGGTTACCTCTAACCGGTCACCGGCTGATTCTAGCTCAAATGAAAATTTTAATTTCAAATATTGTTGTCGGGCCGAATTGGACTTAATAGAAATTAACATTTCGTCCAACGCCATATATTCTGAATTGGCGTTTTCACTCTCGCCCGATGTATTAACCCCAATCAAACCGCCAATATATTTATATGCCAAAAATCCACCAACTGCCAGCGCAATAACACCGCCCACCAAAATAGCTATGGTGACCATACTTATTTTGCGTTTACCGCCCTCCTCGCCTGCTTCATCGGTCATACAAACCTCTCCGTAATGATATATATCAAATTATTAAATTGATTCATTGGCTTTGCAAGATATTTTCATAAAATTATTTACAATATAATTTTTTTTTGCCATAATAATATAACAGGGTAGAGGAATATAATAGCATGAAACACATAAACGGATATAATATTAAACCACAATATAACCCCGAAACCATTCAAAATATTGACTATATTGGCACTGGGGCTGGGCAGTTTCCATTCGTTGGCGGGCCATATTCCACCATGTATAAGGAAAAACCATGGACTATCCGCCAATATGCTGGCTTTTCCACCGCCCGCGAATCTAATGCTTTTTACAAAAAAAATATAGCCGCTGGGCAAACCGGTCTGTCGGTGGCTTTTGATTTGGCCACCCACCGCGGGTATGATTCTGACCACCCAAGGGTCAAGGGCGATGTGGGTAAGGCCGGTGTGGCCATAGATTCCATAGAGGATATGAAAGTTTTATTTTCCGATATAGATTTAAGCAAAATGTCGGTTTCCATGACCATGAACGGGGCGGTTATTCCCATTTTGGCCTGTTTTATTGCCGCCGCCGGCGAGGCCGGGGTAAAACCCGAACAATTAATGGGCACGATTCAAAATGATATATTAAAGGAATTTATGGTGCGCAATACCTATATTTACCCGCCCGAGGCATCAATGCGCATTGTGGCCGATATTATAAGCTATACCGCCAAAAGGATGCCCAAATTTAACAGCATATCCATTTCCGGTTATCATATACAGGAGGCCGGTGCAACCATAGTTCAGGAATTAGCCTATACCATTGCCGATGGTTTGGAATATGTGCGTGCGGCATTAAACACCGGTTTGGCGGTTGATGAATTTGCCCCGCGCCTATCGTTTTTCTTTGCGATTGGTATGGATTTTTTTGGTGAAATTGCCAAATTACGGGCCGCCCGTTATTTATGGGCTACCTTAATGAAGGAAAAATTTGCGCCCAAGGACACCAAATCGCTCTTATTACGCACCCATTGCCAAACTTCGGGGGTGTCATTAACCGAACAGGACCCGTATAATAATATTATCCGCACAGCCTTTGAGGCCATGTCGGCGGCATTGGGGGGCACACAATCGCTCCATACCAATAGCTTTGACGAAGCAGTGGCCCTGCCCACCGATACATCGGCCCGTATTGCCCGCAACACCCAATTAATAATACAGGAAGAAACCGGTATATGCGCGGTGGCCGACCCATTAGCCGGTTCATATTTCATAGAAGACTTAACCAAACAATTAATAGATAATGCCCGCAAAATTATTGATGAAATTGAGGAAATGGGTGGTATGACCAAAGCCATAGCCACCGGCAAACCCAAATTGGAAATTGAAAAATCGGCCGCCCAAAAACAGGCACTGATTGATTCGGAACAGATGGTGGTGGTGGGCGTGAATAAATTCAGGGCCAGCGAACAACCCAAAATAGATATTTTGGAAATTGATAATAAACGCGTGCGGGCCGAACAAATTGACCAATTAAACGCCATGAAGCGCGAACGCAATAACCAAAAATTGGCCGAATCCTTGGACGACCTGACCGATGCGGCCAAAAATGGGCAAAATTTGTTGGAATATGCCATCAAATGCGCCAAATTGCGGGCCACCGTGGGCGAAATTTCTGATGCCATGGAACGGGTATTTGGCCGTTATACCGCCACCCCACAAATGATTCATGGCATTTACGGGGGCGAATTAACCGACAACGACCAATATAAAAAAGTTTGCGAAAATATCACCAAATGGGCCAAAAAACACCAACGCGCCCCCAAATTAATGATGGTTAAATTGGGCCAGGACGGCCACGACCGCGGGGCCAAAGTGGTCGCAACCGGTTTTGCCGATATGGGTTTTGCCATTCATTTGGGCCCGTTGTTCCAAATGCCGGCCGAGGCCGTGGCCGAAGCCATAGCCCAAGGGGTTGATGTTATTGGCATATCATCACAGGCGGCCGGCCATAAAACATTGGTGCCCGAATTACATAATGAATTGCAAAAAAATAATGCAACCCATATAAAAATTGTGGTGGGCGGGGTAATACCCGAACCGGATTACCAATTTTTATACGAAAATGGGGTCAGTTGCATTTTTGGCCCGGGCACTCCATTACATTATTCGGCCCAAATGATAATGGATAAGTTGGGGGCATAAATCCCCCTACCCTTTTGTAAATTCTTTATTGCAAATTGGGTTGATTTATAATAACAAAAAACCATGGACGATTTTCGGGCATTATATGATAATTATTTTTATGGCGCAGATGAGGCAATAGCCACTGCGCCACGGGTGCGTATTGCCGGCAATAATGACGATGACAAACCGGTAATATTGGACGAAAATATTACCAAACCCCGCGAAACCAAAAATGCCTACGCCAATTTGACCAGTTTGGGGCATTTTGATGCGGTTAATCAGGCCAATGAAACATTAAAACAATGCAACAACAAGGAGGATTTGTTGTTGGCATTAGAAAAATTTGATGCCTGCCCATTAAAACATACCGCCAATAACACTATTTTTGCCAATGGTTTTTGGGGGGCCGAGTATGTTATTATTACCGATTCCCCGGCCCTTGATGACGATAAATCGGGCCGGCATTTAAGCGGGCCCGGGGGGCAATTATTACAATTGGCGATGAAGGCCGTGGGGCTAGATTTAAGCAAAAATTGCCTAACCATACCGGCAGTTTTTTGGCGACCCCCGGGTGGGCGCACCCCGAATGATGGCGAATTGGCCATTTGCCAACCATTCATAATGAAATATTGTGCCTTATTTGCCCCTAAACGGCTGTTATTATTGGGCAAAATGGCGCAAAAATCGGTTCTGGGGGTGGAAAGCATGGTGCAAAACCGCAAAACAACCCACATAACCCCCGAAACTTGGCCCAAACAATTGCCGGTTTATTGCAGTTTTTCACCCGAATATTGCACCCAATCACCATTGGAAAAACGCCATTTATATGCTGATTTATTGTTATTTACCGGTGATACCAATGTGGAATAGCCAGTATTTATTAGCCGAAACACCAAATGATTACGATGATTGCGAAAATTTGTTGGATTTGGCATTTGGCCCGGAACGGCACGTGCGCACGGTGAATATGTTGCGCAAAAATATTAAACCCATTGCGGGTTTAAGCTCGGTTTACCGCGAAAAAGGGACATTATTGGGCATGGTGCGTTATTATGCGGTTATGACTGCCGGTGGGGCATTGGCCCTGACATTGGGGCCCATTGCCGTCAGGCCAAATATTCAACATGGCGGGTTGGGCAAATTTTTAATTGCGCAAACTTTGGAAATGGCCGATAAAACCGCATTTGATATGGTTTTTTTGGTGGGTTTTACCGGTTATTATGAACAATTTGGTTTTTTTAATGTTAATGACCATTTTTATTTTAATGGGCCGGTGGCCCCCAAATTTGTAATGGTGCGCACACAAAAACCCGAAATTTTACCCCAACATTATGGGCAGTTAGACTTTGTAAATTTATAAAGGCAAAGAATTTTAAAACAAAAAATTTGACAATTTGCGCAAATATATTTATCAGATTTACCAATAACAACCGAGGTCAAAATGGCAAACAAATTTGAAAAATTAACCGAAAAAACAATTTTTTGGTCGCGCTGGTTACAGGCACCATTATATTTTGGCTTAATTGGGGCATTATTTGTTTATATTGTGCTGTTTGTCAAGGAATTGGCCCATTTGTTTGGCTCCATTGAAAATATAAAAGTGCATGATATTATTGTGCAAACCCTAAGCCTAATTGATGCGGTAATGATTTCCAATTTGATATTTGTGGTTATAATTGGTGGCTGGCAAACTTTTGTGTCAAAGCTTGACCTTGAGGCCGAAAAGGACAAACCCGAATGGCTATCCTATATTAATGCAGGTGTTTTAAAGGTTAAGCTTGCAACCGCAATAGTCAGTATCACTTCCATTGAACTACTCATTGATTTTTTTCAAAGCGAAGAAATATCAGAAAAAACATTAATCTGGCGCACAATTATTCATTGTGTCTTTTTAATATCCGCGGTTGCTATTGCTTATATAGAGGCAATAAACGCTAAACTTTATCATTCAAAAGACCATTAAAAGGGCTTTGAATTATATAGTTTTAGCCACGATTATTGTCGTTATCCCCATCACTATCTTTACCGGCACTCAATTTTTGTTGGGCCTGTGCGCTAATATTAACGCTAACCGCACTATTTGACTGGGCGGCCGGGGTTTCTGATTGGGTTGTTGCCGGGCGTGGCGCACTTCGGGCCGCACTGGCGTTGGGGGGTGTAATACCGGTTACTGATAAATTACTCATAGTTAAACTCCTTCTGGTTTTTGTTTCTATGGCGCAACCATACTCTTATTAATTATTTAAGCAAGATATAAATTTTGTTATATAATATTATTATTTTCATTACTTGTTTTTATTTTTTGGCCAGTATGTTTCAAAAAATAATAAAATAATAATGGTTTGGTAGGCAAGTTTTGACCAAAAAATACCACGAAATATTATTACCCTGTTGGATGCCACCAGCGTGAAATATAATGTCATAAACCCCAGCACCGAATTGGTTAAAGCCATTGTGGAACAAATACATAATTGCCAATATAGCATGGTGGTTTTTAAGGATTTTATATGCAATAACAATACAGGTGTGGTTTTATTTCCAATTAAGTAAGTTAGCATTTTTAAAAAAGATTGTAAATTATTGCAGCAATTGATAATATAATATTATGAATGGTGATATTTTAATAATAGATGACGAAAAAGATATATGCGAATTGGTCGCAGGTATCCTTAATGACGAGGGTTACACCACCCGCACCGCCCAAAATACCGATTCGGCCCTGAACGAATGTTCGGCACGCTTTCCGCAATGTATTATTCTGGATATATGGTTAAAGGAATCGCAAATGGACGGGTTGCAATTATGCACCGCATTAAAAAAACAAAACCCACAAACCCCCATTATTATGATGAGCGGGCATGGTACAATTGAATTGGCGGTGGAGGCAATGAAACTGGGGGCATATAATTTTTTAACCAAACCATTTAGGGCCGACCATTTGTTGTTATTGGTTGAAAAATCGTTGCAGGATGCCAAAATAACCAACCAATATAACCAATATGTCGCGCGTGAGGCAAAAAATAGCGATTTTTATATTGGTGATTCACCGGCCATTAAGGAATTAAACAAAAAAATTGACAAATTAACCCAATCCAACGCCCGCGTGTTGGTCCGGGGTGGTTATGGGTCAAACCAATATTTTATTGCCCAAACATTGGCCCAACAATCAGGCAAGGGGGTTATTGTAACCTGTGATTGTGCCGATGAAACCCAATTGGCCCAATTATTTAACCCACTGCATCATGCTGTTTCCACCATGGAACAATGCCATAATGGCATATTAATATTAAATGAAATTCAATTTTTGCAACGCGATATACAGGAAAAATTAAGCCAATTTATGGCCAATGGCAAATTTACCCGCACCAGCGATAATGCCCAAATTGCCATAGATACCCGTATTATTGCCACCATCAGCCTACATGATGGCGAGGAACCCCAAAAATATACCGATGATAATTTTTTAACCCGTATTGCATCGGCCGTTATTGATGCCCCGCCCCTGCACGAACGTTTAGAGGATTTGCCCCATTTATGCCAATTTTATTTGCAACGTATAAGCGATATATTATCAATTCGCACCCCGCAAATTGCCCCTGAATGTTTTGATTTTTTAAAAAGTTCGGATTGGCAGAAAAATTATTGGCAATTATATAATACTCTGGAACGTATTGTAATTCACAACCCCCATAAAAATATTATAACCCAAATGGATATTGAAAATTTAAACCAAATGGACGATAATTTGCCGGCATGGGCCACCCAAAAAAATTTCAAGGATGCCATGGGCGAATTTGAAAGGCGATATATTTTATACAGCCTGAACCAATTTCACGGCCATGTTTCCAAAACGGCCGAATATTTGGGCATGGACCGCGCCACATTACACCGCAAAATGAGTAAATAGCATGACGGGCACCTTAACTGCTGATATTATTCATTTGGTTCATTCGGGGCAAACCCCCAATTGCCCATTGCCCGAGGGCATTATTTTTGAACAAATCCCCCCCATTTCGGTTGGGCAATGGCGGGCATTTTACCGCGATATTGGTGGCGATTATTTATGGTGGGAAAAAAATTTATGGTCAGATGCACAATTGCAGGACTATATTAACGATAAAAAACACTATTTCACCATTCGCGATAATCTCAACCGCTTGGGTTTGGCCGAAATTGATGTATCAGGCGGGCAAACTATTGATTTATCCTATTTTGGTTTATATAAAATTGGGCAGGGGCGCGGTTTGGGCCTGGGGTTTTTATGTGCGGTTTTGCACGAAATTTATGCCCATAAACCCCATATTATTACTCTTAATACCTGTTTGTTGGACCACCCCAACGCCCTGAAAACCTACATCAAGGGGGGGTTTGTCCTGCACCATCTGCAACCCCGGCAAATTAATGACCCACGTGATGATATTATATTACCCAAAAACACCCCCCTGCCCCCGCATTACCCGTATAAATAAAAACTTGACAAAGTAAATGATAATGAATAATTTTTATTTATGGAACGAAAATTAGAAACTGAAGTTATTGAGGGCGAAATCGCCATCGTTATCAAATATAATGCGGGAGAATCCAGCGCAATTGATGTTTTGCAGGGGGCAATGAACATTATAAATGCCCTAGATGGTCTAGACAAAGTTTTATTAAAGGGCGTTGATTCCAATTTAGAACCTGTATCCATTTTGAACGATGTTCAGCATTCATCATTGAAATTATTATTGGCAAGGGCATTGAAAAAAATACCCGATGAGCATATTAATAATTTGGATTGGAAAAAATTCGTGGGAAGCCTATTGGTTAATGGCAAACACCGCTTAATAAGCAAATTGGAAGCCAATGAGCAAGAAATATCCACTATTTTAGACAATATTGGAAAGGACTATGTCAATATACCGGGCAGTGGTTTGAATTACGATAAACCAGACGTTAAGGAAATTAATAAAGCAATAAAACAATTCAAAAATGCCTGTTCGGGTATGGAAAACCAAGAAATTACAATACAATCAGAATTGGGGGATATTGTTTTAAAGGATGTAGAACCAGTAAATATTGAAGCCGGCAAAGATGTTGACACCCAAATTATTACCAATATTGGTCAAGAAATTTTTAAAATTAAAGCGATTGATATGATTGGAAAGTCAAAATGGAAATTATTAAGAAATAAAGAAACAATCAATGTGGCGATTAATGATTCTGAATGGTTAAACGAATTTTTAAACAGAAAATATGCCTTGTTGCCCGGTGATAGTATTAAATGTGAATATAAAGAAGAAATATATTATGACAAAAGCCATAATGAAACCAACAGGCAATTAACAATAACCAAAATATTAGAAATTATTCACCCATCATAAAATGGGCATAAATCCATTCAAATGGTTGCTTCAAACAAAAAAATAAAAACTTGAAAATTTTGAAAATATGGGTAATGTTAAATGTAATTTGGTATTTATGAGAATTATATTTTATTATTTGTTTTTATTTTTATGCCCGTTATTATGGGCAGGGGCGGTTGTCGCCCAAAAAACGGCCGAAACCCAATATGATATAGAGGCCGATAGCATGGAGCGCGATGATATTTTAAAAATCATAACGGCCGAGGGGGCTGTTAAAGCCACCAGCGATAATAACCAATATTTGGAGGCCGATAAATTAATTTTCCATCAAGTAGACGAAAAATTAATCGCGGTTGGCCATGTATTTTACCGCGATGAAACCGGGCGTGAATATTGGGCCGACACCTTGGAGGTAACCCGTGGTTTCAAAAATGCCATAATTGAAAAAATGGTGGCCAAAATGGACCGCAATGGCTTAATGACAGCAAATAGAACCAACCGCAATGCCGAAGAAAATGATGTATATGAAGATGTATCGTTTAGTGTTTGTTTTAAATGCCCCAAAATAAAGGGGGAACCTAAAACCATTGGCCACGACAATAACGATAAATTATGGACTATTACCGCCAATTCGGCCGAACATGATAAAAAGGAGCAATTGGTTAAATTTAAGGATACAAAATTCAATTTTATGGGTGTGCCAGTTTTTTATACCCCGTATTTTTCGCACCCGGACCCATCGGTTAAGCGAAAATCGGGGTTATTAACCCCGGGATTTGGTTATAAATCCAGCACCGGCCATTATATTCAACCGCGGTATTTTTGGGCGGCAACCCCCACCACTGATGTGCATTTTGAACCCATTTTCACCAAAACCAACGGCATTATTCCTTCGGCCACATATTCGCAAAATTTTGCATTCAGCAATTTAAAATTAAGCGGGGCGTTTGTGGAAGATAAATACAACCCCACCATTATTAACGACAAAAAGAAAACCCATACGTATCATCTGGCGGCCGATTACACCCGCAGTTTGGACGATGAATGGCGGGTGATTAGCCAATACCGCACCACCAATAACCCAGCATTTTACCGCAAATTTAATTTTTGGGGTGACCCGGGTTCGTATCAACAATCATTCTTGGCGGCCGAGGGGTTTTTGGGGCAAAATTATGCCCGTTATGAAACCAATTATTATCAGGATTTGCGCGGGCATGGGGGTATTTACCAACCCATTACCATTTTCCCGCGGGTGACGTTGAATGGGTTGGGCCTGCCCAGCCCGTATAGCAAAAATGGCTGGCGCATGGATGCCGAAGCCCGCATGTTGCGTTATAACGAATATGGCACATCTGACCAAGTGCATTTGGACGTGGGTTATAATTGGCAAAATATTTTTGAAACCGGCTTTGTTATGGAAAATGATGTTGGTATGCGCACCGATTATATTCGGTCAGAATTTTCACAATATTCGTATAATACCCAATATAATACGGCCCAAGTGATTGGCCGTTACAAGCCCGAAATGACCAGCACCATTTCCCTGCCCATGAGCGCACCCAATGATTATGGAACATTATTTTTGGTGCCCAAGGCAACTTTATATGCATCACCCGCGGGTGGGAATAGTGAACGTATTTTTGTTGCCGATTTATCTCCATTAGAATTAACTTCCAATAATTTGTTTCAACGCAACCGCATGGCCGGTATTAATTTTGTTGAACCCGGTTCACGCGTGGCTTACGGCGGGCGGGCGTATCAATTAACCAACGACGGCGGGCAATATGATTTGTTTTTGGGGCAATCAATTAACTTTACCGATGACAAACAATTATATAAATTGATTGGTTTTGAAAATAACCGGTCAAGCATTATTGTGGATTTTACCATTAAACCCAATAAATATATTTCATTAACCGATTATTTATTATTAAATAACGAAACTTGGGCGGTCAACCGCAATCATTTGTTGGCCAGTGGTCATTATGGCGATTATGGGGCCAGTTTAGCATATATTTATTACCGCGATACATCGCAATTGCAATTGAAACCCACCGAACAATTGGTGCCCAGCCTGTCGTATCAATTAACCGAATATTGGAAGGCGACCGCCTACACCACCCAGGATTACAGCACAAACAAACGGGTTACCCGTAATTTTGGCACAAATTTGGAATATCGCGATGAATGTTTTGTATGGAATATTTTGGGCAGCCGCGATTTCACACAGAAAAATTTAATTAATACGCCCAATTCTAATCCATTAACAGGCGGTTATACAATTTTGGTTAAAATGAATATTTTGGGGTTCTAATGCGTAAATTATTATTTTTTTGGTTGTTTTTTGTTCAATTTGGGGCATTGGCACAGGATATGAACACCATCAAGGTGGTGGTCAACCGCGAAGTGATTACCCAATTTGATATACATAACCGAATGCAGGCTTATTTGCGCGAAACCGGATTAAAGGAAAATTCCACCACGCAATCAGAGGTTATTCGGCAATTAATTACCGAAACCCTGCAAAAACAATATACACGGGCCGAGGGTATGATAGACCAATATAATATGGTTGAAAACCGAATGCAGGAAATTGCCAAAAATAATGGGCAATCGGTGGAACAATTGGAAAAGGAAATTATTGCCAGTGGCGATGATGTGCAAAGATTGCGCGAATATTTCAACCAACGTTATCGTTGGGCCGCCCTGTTAAACCGCGAATATTATCGCAATGGCCAAATTACCGATGCGCAAATTAATGAACGGGTGGAATTTTTGCTTTCGCAAAAGGGCAAGGACCAAAAATTGGTGCAGGAAATAATTATTCCATTTGTAAAAAATGTGCCCAAGCGCGAATTAATCGCCAATGCCGCCAAATTGGTGGGTGAATTTAGGGCCGGCCGTAACTTTGAAGGCACCGCCCAAACCCTTAAAAATCAGGGGCTAAACGATGGCAGTGACCCACAATGGTTATTTATTGACCAATTGGATTACCAATTTCAAGATAGTGTGCGCAATGTGCGCCCGGGGGTTATTGTGGGCCCGGCTGAATTGGCCGATGGGGTGGCTATATTAAAGGTGATTGCCGAACGCAAATTGGATTTTGACGAAAAAACCATTAACCGCACCGAAATTGCCCAACAATTGGAAAATGAAAAACGTAACCAAATTGAAATTCGCCTGAACAACCAATTAATGTCCGAGGCATTGATAGAATATAGATAAAACCATGCTACAAAATTTTATTATTGTTGGTTTGGGCGGGGCACTGGGCAGTATGGTGCGTTATGGTTTATCAATCGTTTTTCCCTTAAATACCCCGTTTATGGTGGGGGTTTTGCTTGCCAACAGCCTGGGTTGTTTTTTATTGGGCATGGCCAGCCAATACCAAACCAGCGGTGAATTTTCGCCATTACTGCGTTTGTTTATTTATACCGGTATTTTGGGTGGCTTAACCACTTTTTCGGCCATAATGTTGGATATTTTCAAATTATACGAAAACCAAAACACCCTTATTGCCATTGCCTATTTGGTGGCCACGCTGGCATTGGGTATATTGGCTTTTTACTCCGGCAAGGCCATAATGTAATATTCAGCTATTTAAAAATTCTTTTTGACAATTAATATAATAAATATTATTATAACAACATGAATCAATTATCATTTGGTAAGAACAGACGGGAGGGAATCGCAAGAGTTTTTGACAATCTCTTGACGGCCAGTATTTTGTCTTTGGTTATTTCACTTGCGGGGCATAGTGAATTGACACTTTATGAGCATCTGTTGTTAATCGGGGCATCATTATTACTGGTAATTAGCAGTTATGTAATTATACTGGTATCACCGAAAGGATTTAAAAATGCTACCATTAAAAAACCAATTTAAGAAAAAGGGGGGTGAAATACGCTCTGTGCACGGCACAACCGCTATTTCACCCCCCTTGTAAACCCCCCTGAATACTCAAAATCCAGCCAATATAATTTAAATTAATAGACATTAATTTTAATTATATTGGGTATTTTGAGTATAGAAAGGAAACACCATGACACCGCTTGCTTGGGGATTAATCATTGGCATGATTTTAATTATCGGTATTACTTATATAGTAATGAAATATGCCAAATACGATTAAATACTAATATCCACATTTTCTGGTGGGCAATATCTATTTTAACACAATGCACCATGTTGTGGCACAACCCAAACATTACCCTTGATTTTATGGGCAAAATATGGTGATATATTTTTATGCAAATGAACAATACCATATATGAAAAATTTGTTGAATGGTTTCAATTGGCCGAACAAAAGGAATTAAACGACCCCAATGGCATGGCCATTGCCACGGCCGAACCCACCGGCCGTATCAGCAACCGCATGGTGCTTATGAAGGCCCACAGCCCGGCCGGCATTGTATTTTACACCAATTTTGAATCAGACAAGGGGCGCGCCCTGACCGGTAACCCGCATATTGCCGCCCTGTTCCATTGGAAGAGTATAAGGCGGCAAATACGCATAGAGGGCTTGGTGAGCAAGGTTTCCGATGAAGAGGCCGATGAATATTTCCATTCGCGCCCGCGTGATTCGCAAATTGGGGCTTGGGCTTCAAAACAATCGCGCCCTTTGCGCGGGCGGGCCGAATTATTGGCGCGCATTGGCCAATACACCCTTGAATACCCCACCGGCACCATACCGCGCCCACCCTATTGGCATGGTTTTTTGATAAACCCCAACCGCATTGAATTTTGGCAGGATAAACCATTTCGCCTGCATGAACGGCAAGTTTGGGTGGCCGATGATAATAATTCGGACGATAATTGGAATGAAATGACCCTATACCCATGACCCACGCCATAGCACCCCGCAAAAATGGATTATTATTGGTTAATTTGGGCACACCCACCGCCCCCACCGCACCGGCGGTGCGCGCATTTTTAAAGGTGTTTTTATCGGACAGGCGGGTTATTGAATTAACACCATGGCTGTGGCAAATAATATTGCGTTGCTTTATATTGCCCTTTCGCCCGGGCAAGGTGGCACAAAAATACCAAAAAATATGGCGCAATGATGGGCTTTCCCCGCTTGAATTTTATACGCAATCGTTAAGCCACAAATTACAGGGCAAATTGGGGGACGATTGGGCGGTTGCCCATGCCTATTCATACAGCCAACCGCTGATTGCTGAACAATGCGCCCACCTGTTCAAAATGGGTTGCCGTTCCATTACCATTGTCCCGCTTTACCCGCAATATAGCGCAACCACCACCGCCTCGGTGGTTGATGCAGTTGGCCGGTATTTGGCTGGCGTTCGCCATCAACCCAACATTACCATTGTGCCCCCCTATTACGACCACCCGTCCTATATTCGCGCTATTGGTGATTCAATAAAACCCTATTTATCCAAGGTTGATAAAATTATCGTTTCTTACCATGGCCTACCGCGTGATAATGTTAAAAATGGTGACCCATATAGTTGCCATTGCGCCAAAACCACCCGCCTGCTGGGTGAATATTTGCAAACCGACAAGCTGGTGCGGGCCTATCAATCGCGTTTTGGGCCCAAGGAATGGTTGCAACCATATTGCAGTGAGGTTATAGGCGCGCATGGCAAAAATGGCCAATCGCTGGCGGTTATTGCCCCCGGCTTTGCCAGTGATTGTTTGGAAACCTTAGAGGAAATAAATATGGAACTGCGCCATATTTTTGAACAACAAACACAGGCCGCATTTCATTATATACCATGCCTGAATGATGATGATAGCCATGTTCAATTGATATTAGACTTAATAAACCAAGGGGGTAACCATGAAAAAACCACATAAAATTGAAACTATTGTAACCCATACCGGCACCAACCCCCGTGCGCATAAGGGGGTGGTCAACCCACCGGTTTACCATGCGTCAACCATTACATTTGAATCTTACGCCCATTTGAGCGGGAAATTGCCCACCCCATACCAATATGGCCGAAGGGGCACTGATGGCGACCGATATTTGCGCGATTCGATTAATGCATTGGAATGTGCGGCTGAATCCTTATTGGCCCCATCGGGCCTGTTGGCCATAAATATGATATTAATGGCCCACGCCCGCAGTGGTGTGCATTTTTTAATATCCGATAATTGTTACCAACCGGTGCGCCATTTTTGCGATGTGGTATTAACCAAATTTGGGGTTAAAATTGATTATTTCAACCCCATGGATAGCGAAGCCTTTGCCAAAAAATTCAAACCCGAAACCGAATTTGTTTGGTTTGAAAGCCCGGGCACCATGACATTTGAAGTTTGCGATTTGCCCAAATTGGTCAGTATTGTAAAAAATAACCGCGGGGTCAAATGCGGTATTGATAATACATGGTCGGGCGGTATGTTTTTGAAACCATTAAATATGGGGGTGGATTACAGCGCACAGGCCGGCACCAAATATATTGTTGGCCATAGCGATGTAATGCTCGGCACCATAGCATGTAGAACCATGGAGGATTATAATTTCCTGTTCGCCTTTCATTATGCGCACGGGGCCCACACCGCCCCCGATGATATTTATTTGGCCCACCGCGGATTGCGCACCATTGCGGTCAGAATGCAATATCAACAAACGGCCGCCCTGAAAATTGCGCAATTTTTGGCCAAACATAAACGGGTGAAACGTGTATTGCACCCGGCCCTGCCCAGTTGTGAAGGCCACGAATTTTGGGCCCGCGATTTTAGTGGTTCCTCTGGCCTGTTTTCTTTTATTTTAAAGGAAGAATGCAATGATGAACAAATGGGTAAAATATTGGATAATATGGATTATTTTGCCATGGGTTACAGCTGGGGTGGTTATGAATCGTTAATGATTCCCGGCAAATTTACCCGCACCCAAAGCCAATGGAATGAAAAAGGTCAAATGTTCCGCCTGAATATCGGGTTAGAGGCGGTGGACGATTTGATAGAGGATTTAGACCGGGCCCTAAAACGCGCCTTTGCATAATGGTGGCCCCATTCCTTAATGGCCTGTTTTTGGGGCTTTCGTTAATAATGGCAATTGGGGCCCAAAATGCCATGGTGATAAAAATGGGCATTATGGGCCGGCATTGTTTTTTTATTGCCCTGTTTTGTGCATTGTCTGATGCCATATTGATAGCGGTTGGCGTGGCCGGTGGTGGTTATATTTTTGCCAAATTCCCGTTATTTATTGATATAATGCGTTGGGGCGGGGCCATATATATTGCGTGGTTTATTAAAAATTTGATATTGGAATTACGCACCGACCACGCATTGCAATTGCAAAAAAATATAGGGGCCACTTTATGGGGCAATATAAAGTTAATTGCCGGAGTTACATGGCTAAACCCCCATGTATATTTGGACACTATTGGTTTAATTTCGGCTGTTTCGGCCCCATTTGCGGGTTTTGACCGCATAACATTTGCAATTGGGGCCATGACCGCCAGTTTTTTTTGGTTTTTTTCCATTATGTATGGGGCCAAATTATTTGCCCCCATTTTGCAAAAGCCCAAAATTTGGCGGGGTATAAATATAGCAATTATTGTAATTATGACCGGTATTTTGGTCAATTTGGTGTTTATTGGGTACGTATAACTTTATAATGGCATTACTATTGCATTGGTAATGTATGACATATTCCCTGATTGGCAGTTCTTTATTCAGCCGCGGTTTGTTAAATGACCGAACCCGCGATTTGCAGGACATACAAACCCAATTAAACACCAATAAAAAATATATTGATTTAAAACAATATGGGGCCGACCAATATAAATTATTCAATTATTCCAAGGATTTAAGTGACCGACAAACTTTGGCCAATGGGTTAGGTAATGTGCTAACTATTCAACGTCTTACCACCCAATCGGTCAGCAGTATTTCAGATTTGGGGGCAGAATTTATAAAATCCACCCAATTAAATAATGGCGAGGAATTGCCCGGCGGGGTTAATAAGGAATATATTACCAATTTTTTTAACCAATTGCGCGAATTATTAAATACCGAATATGGCGGGCGGTTTATTTTTTCGGGCAAGGCATTTCAGGACGAACCGGTTAAGGATTTAAACACACTACCAACATTAGACCCATCAGTTTTGCAAACCAGTAATTACAATTTATTGGCATATAATGGGGCCAGCACCATTAACGACCAACAGGGGCGTTTTTTGGGGCAAATTTTACCCTATTTTCGCACCAATTTTCGGTTTAACAACCCACAACAACAGGACGATTTTATTAATAATACCGACCCAACCCAGACCGAATTCGCCAGCGATAATTTTTCTTATTTGAATAATTTTAACGACACCAACGCCAAATTAACTTCGGTTACCCTGCCCGGTGGTGCGGTTACAACCGCGGCGGTAACCGAAAAATTGGATGCCAATTATGTGCCGGTTGCCGATGTTAATGTTTTTGCCAATGGCAATACCACATTTGAAGCCAACAAGGATTCCGTTCAATTGCAACGCACCAATGAATTATTAACCAGCAACGATATTCGCGCCAATGAAACATATTATGCCCAATATGGGTTAAATGCCACGGCTATTCCATTTCAACAATTAATTTATGCCGCCATTAATTTGAATTCGGCCATTACCGGCAAAAATGCCGATGGCAGTGAATTTGATTTGGAAACCAAAAAACAATTTGTGGCACGGGCCAACGAATATGCCACCAAGGCGGTTGAAAATTTGCGTGGCGACACCACCAACGCATTAAATACCACCCGTGACCGCCTGGCCAATTACCATGATTTGCATGTCAATTTTGTTCAGGTTTTGACCAGCTCCATTGATAATATAGAGGCGGTTGATTCGCGCCAATTAATTACCAGCCTTAGCAATATCAACACATTATTGCAACAATCCTATTACACCATTAAGGTGCAACAATCGTTGTTTTTAAGCAATTATTTTAGTTAATAATGATATTATAATAAGGATAATTTGGTATAAATTACCCATTTTTACTACAAACCCGTTTACTTACGCACCCGTTTTTGTATCGCGCAACCATTGGCGGGCCAAGACATCAATTTTGTCGCCATGGAATAATTGGGCACCAATATTCACCCCGGCAATCAATTGTTCAATATGGTCAACATTTTGCAAAATAAATCGTTCCGGGCGAATTTGCAGAATAATATTTTTTATTATTTCGCGTATGTCAAATGCCTCGGTCAGGTAATAATCCTCGGGCGGGGTAAAAAACAACAAATCAAAATCCAAATATTCCACATTAACCAAGCTTAAAACATCCAAATTAACCCCATGCACCCCCACAATAACCCCGCGTTCGCGCAAATATTTCAAACAATCGGTGTAGCTGTTGATATTGTGTAATACACTATAAATATCAACTTCCACCACCAAAAAATTCTCTTGATTCCATTTTTGGTTGCCAAAAAAGCTTAAAAATTCGGGGCTGGCTATCGCCCCCTGTGATAATTTTAAACCGACCGATTTGGTGCCTAATGAAATGGAACGCATGGCCAATAACCTTAACAACCGCCTTTGGCATGCATCATCAAGGCTACTCTTTAAAAAACTATTATCCTCTATGGAATTATGGGGTAATAAAACCTTGCATAAATCGTTGGTTTTTATTGTCGCTTCGGTAAATAATTTTTCGGCTACTCCATGCGCCGGGTAAAACGAAAATACCGGTGTTTGGGCAACAAAATTTTTCAAATTGACCGTGCTTATATATTCCTCGGCCTTGGAAATTTGGCGGGCCGTGGCCGGAAATTTGACAAAATTGCCATTTTCATTGGCTGGTATAACCTTTTTTTCACGGGCAGTCGGGTCATTTGCCGATAAGACAAAGGCACAATCCTTGACAAAATGTTCAAACGAACCGGCCATAGAAAAATTATACATGCGGTAAATCTCGGCAAAGGTATTAATACCCGAACGGGCAAAAAAATTCTCGTCATTGCTGATAATTTCAGCAAATGATTGAAAACGTTTTTCCATGGCCGCCACACCAATTGCCTTAATCACTATTATTAATGCCCCGTCATTTGTTAAAAAAAACCGCCCAGCAAATGTTTTTATCAAATCCTCAAACCATTTTTGCATTACACCCACATAAACTTTGCGGTGGGTTTCGTCCTGCATAATGCTTAAATTGATAATGGTCGCACAAAACAGACCATGTTTTGCACGAATAATTTCTATATATTCCTTAAATTTTTGGGCATTTTCGCCCAAAACTTGGTTTTCAGTTTGGTTTGATGTCATAATATTTATAACCATGCAAAAATTGGGCAAATTTACCCATTATTATGCCACCAATCAAAAAAAATTTTGTATTGCAATTATTTAAATTCAGTGTAAAATAACATTATGTATATACTATTTTTCACGGCCGGAGGAAATTATGGGTGAAAGAAATAAAAGCCATCAACGAAAGAAAAATAATGCAGGAAATACAATCATGGGATTCATGACCGAGGAATCTATTAGAGGCTTAAAGAAACCTAAGTTAAAATATACCGCAGTAAAGAGAACTATTCCAAGACCAAAAAATGATGAGGATGATGACAATGACTAAAAATGAATCAGAAGATACAATAGATCAATTATTAATAGACATAATGCGTTCTATACGCTACCATGACAGGCGTTATGCGTTCTTTATTAACTTGGTAATTATTGTCCGTGTTTTTAATATTTTGCTCGCTGGAACTGCAATTTTTGGGTATAGCACTCTGGAGCCAAATGTAATTTACATTTTATCTGCTATTGTTGCACTTTGCAATATTGTTGATATTTCAATTAATTTTTCAGACAAATTGGTTTTACATAAATCACTTAAAGAGAAATTTATAAATTTGGAAATATACGCCCATTCTGATAATGCAAATGCAAAGGAATTAAAAAGAAAAATCCTTGCAGTAGAACAAGAAGAACCACCAATTTATCGCGCACTTGATGTATTATGCCATAATGAGATTGTTCAAGCACATGGATATGATATGAATAAAAACTGGTATCCAGTCAATATGTGGTATAGACTGACGAGCAATTTGCTTAGACATGAAAGCGTTAATTGGGTAGAAATTAAAAACAAACAAAATATGAACGTAAAAGGGGAACACGCAGTTCAACCGATTAACGTTTAAAAACCTGTTGTATATTATCCAATTCCTGTGCGGTTGGGTAATTTATCATAACCGCGCGGTGTATGCCCATATAAACAAATTTTGCCCCAACCGCCACTGCCTTTATACCCATTTGGGCGGCTGTGGTTATATCACCCGTATCACGGCAACCACCGGCCATAATCACCGGTATTGTCAAACCTTGGCCATATTTTTCAAAAATGGTGAAATCAAAACCCTGCATGGTGCCATCGCGGTCAATATTTTGCAACATTATTTCACCGGCACCGGCCTCTATCAATTTTGCAATATATTCTTTTATATCAATATTTATTATTTTTTCTTTAATGTAATCATAAACACCATATTGCCCCCATATATTGCGTTTTATATTCACACATACCACCACGCTTTGCGCCCCAATTTTATCGCTAATCGCCCTACATAAACCATATTCCTGCCATAAATTTTGGGTTAATATAATTTTTTCCACCCCCAAATTGATAATTTTTTCGGCCTGTTCGGTATTATCTATCCCCCCGCCGTAGGCTATGGGCATAAATGCCTCGCTGGCTATTTCCTCTATAACATCAAATTGTGGGGGGTGGCCCAATTTGCGGGCCGAAATATCCAATAAAATCAATTCATCGGCCCCCTTGTCGTTGAAAATTTTCACGGCATTAATTGCATCGCCAATATATGAGGGCTTTTTGAATTTGGTGGTTTTATACAAACCCGCCATGCCGGCATTGCCATGTAATAACAATGACGGCATTATGCGAATATTATGATATTCCGAAACCAACACGGCCGATAAGGCTATTATATAATGGTCAAAATATCGTTGGTGGCCAAACGGGGTTTTTTGTCTTTGCTTGGCCCCTTGCCCAATACCACTATCATAACCGGCACCAAATTATCGGGCAAATTACAAACTTCGCTGACCTTTTGTGGTTCAAACCCCGACATTGGGCACGAAATATAGCCCTTGGCTTCACCGGCCAGCATTAAGCACATGGCGCCCAAAGATGCCGAACGCACGGCCTCGTCACGCGCCGCCTGTGGTTGAGTGGTAAATTTGCCATTCACCGAACCCCAAACATAATCGTACGTTTCCTTGTTAATAAAACCGGCATTTAATAATGGGGTAAATACCCGTTCCATGGCCTGTGTGCCGTTTAAATCACCACATATTACAAATGCCACCGATGATGATGTTATTTTTTCTTGGTCGTAAGCGGCCGCACGCAGGGCCTGTTTTTTGGCTGTATCACGCACCGCCACAAAATGCCAATTTTGCAAATTATATGATGTTGGTGCCTGTTTGGCATAGCCGATTAATTCCATAATTTCATTGTCGGTTATGGGGGTATTTTCGGTAAAAATATCGGCTGAAAAGCGGTTATTTAATGAATCTAATGTATTGTTTGACATGGTTTTTCCTTGTTGTTTGTAATTCTAATATAGATATGAAACCATAATTTATCAAGCCATTTAAAAAAAATATTGCATAATTGGGCAATTCGTTTTAACACATAATTATGAAGACCATTATTTACGCAAACGAGGAACAACCACAGGAATGGAAACAGGCTTTGTCGCATCGTTTCCCCGCCCTGCAATTTTTAACCCAAAACGAATTGCAACCCGTTGATTATGAAAATATTGAATGTGCCATTGTTGGCCTGACCCCGCCCGATTTTTTTGAAAAATTACCCAATTTGCAATATATAATTTCATTATGGGCCGGTATTGACCGGTTTCATAAATGTGTTAATTTCCCTTATCACCTGCCTTGCTTTCGTATGATAGATGAGAGCCTGACCGCGCGCATGGTGGAATATGCGGTATTACACAGCCTGCGCATTACATTAAACAACAAACGGCTGGAAAATGCCAATATAAACCAAGTTTGGGATTATTTTGTGCCCGAATCGGCCGTTGATAAACGGGTGGGTATATTGGGGGCCGGCAATATTGGCCAGGCCGTGGGGCGTGGTTTGTCGGCCGTGGGTTTTCAAATTTCATATTGGTCGCAAACGGCCAAACCGAATTTATCTGCCCCTTCATATTCAGCCGATGAATATGAAAAATTTGCGCGTGGGTTGGACGGGGTTATCATCATATTACCCAATACCCCGCAATTGCATAATTTTATGAACCGCGAACGCCTATACGCCCTGCCCCGTGGGGCATGGTTGATTAATATTGGGCGCGGTGTGCATGTTGCCGATGCCGATTTGATGGCGGCCATCAACGATAATCATATTTCACAGGCGGTATTGGATGTATTCCGCGAGGAACCACTGCCCCAAAACCACCAATTTTATGGGCATGAACGGGTATTTTTAACCCCGCATATTGCCGGTGTAACCCTTATACGCACCGCCATAGATTATGTTGGTGGAATTATAGATAATATTATTAATAAACAACCCCTGCCCACACGCGGGCGGGTAGATTGGCAAAAGGGATATTAAATGCAACACACACACGATGACACCACCATTGCCCAAATGGTCGCACGGGTTGGCGGGCAAACCGCCATGCGTTATTTTCGCCAACCGGTGGATATTATTCAAAAGGGCGATGATTCACCGGTTACCATTGCCGATAAAAACAGCGAACAGGCCATGCGCGATTTATTGAGCGAATTGCGCCCGAACGATGCAATATATGGCGAGGAAATGGGGGGCCAAGTGCCAAGTAAGGGCCGGGTTTGGGTATTAGACCCGATAGATGGCACCCGTTCGTTCATTACCGGCAACCCTAATTGGGGCGTATTGGTGGGTTTGGTTGTTGATGGTGTACCACAAATTGGGGCATGTTATATACCATATTGTAACGATATGTATCACGGGCAAATGGGGGTGGGTGCGTGGTGTAATGGGCAAAAATTAATGGTTAACCCCAACCCAATGCCATTGGAACAATATTACACCATTGCCACCGACCCGAAAATTTTTTCACCCCACGAATTTGCCCGTTTTGAACAATTGGGTGGGCAAACCAAACATATCAGGTATCAGGGCGATTGTGCCGGTTATTGTTGGGCCGCCATGGGTATGCCCAACATAATATGCGAGGCCGGCCTAAAAATATATGACTTTGTGGCTTTGGCACCAATAACCATAATGGCCGGTTTGGCATTTACCGATTGGCAGGGCCAACCATTAACCAAGGATAGCGATGGGCGGGTTATTTGTTGCCCACCACAATATCACCAACAAATTATACGAATTTTAAACCAATGAAAAAAATTATAATTGCCAATTGGAAAATGAATGATTCAGATTGCGCCGAAAAATTGGTGCAAAACCATGAAAAATGGGTTAAAAAAAATTGCAATATTATGATTGCCCCGCCCTATATTTATTTAGAAAAAATGCACCAATTATTTCAGGGGTCGCAATTTGGTTTATGCGCCCAGAATTGTTCACAATTTGAGGGGAATGGTGCCTATACCGGTGAAATTTCGGCCCAAATGTTAAAAAATTTGGGGGTGGATTCCGTTATTATTGGCCATTCGGAACGCCGGCAATATTACGATGAAACCAACGAAATTTGCCGTATGAAATTATATAATGCGGTTAATGCCGATATATGCGCGGTTTATTGCATTGGTGAATCGTTGGAAACCAAACAACGTAACCAAACAATATCTTTTTTAAACCAACAAATTGGCGATGTTTTTACCAATTTTTTATACAAACGGGCCCGCATTATCATAGCATATGAACCCATTTGGGCCATTGGTTCGGGGCTTACCCCAACCTTTAACGATATAAACCAAATTCACACCAAAATTAAGGATATTATGAATATGTATTTACCCAACCAACCGGTTGCTGTATTATATGGCGGTTCGGTCAATGGCAAAAATGCCCCGGATATTATGGCAACCCCCAATGTAGATGGCGTATTGGTTGGTGGGGCCAGCCTGTTATACGATAATTTTACGCAAATAATTCAATCAACATGAAACATATTATTTACATTGCCTGCGTTGTGGTGGTGGCCATTATTGGTCTGGGCATTTCCATACCCATTTTGCCATTTATTATTTTGCACCATGGCGGGAACGATTTTTATGCCGGCTTTATTTTTGCGGTATTTGCCTTTTTTTCATTAATATTTGCCCCATTTTGGGGGCGCATGGCCGACAAATACGGCCGAATGCGCATTATGTTATTATCGTTAATAATGACGGCCATTTCTTATTATATTATCAGCCAAGCCAGCGAATTATGGCATATATTCTTTGCCCGTGCCTTGGCCGGTATGTTTTCGGGGTGGATGGCGATTGCCCAAACCATGATTTTGGACTTATCGCATAATGACAACCGCACCAAAAATTTGGGTATAATGGGGGCGGCATTTGGTATGGGTTATACCATTGGCCCGGGGGTTGGCAGTATTATTGGGCAATTTTTAATGCCACAGGATATTATATTACTTTCGGCATTATGCAATATTTTGGCCTTTGTTTTGGTGATTATTTTAATAAAACCCGGCAAAAAAATAGATAATGGCCCAAATACTTCCAGTCTTGCCATAATCAAGGATAACAAATTATGGCGTTATATTTTGGTCTATGGCGGGTCATTGGTGGCATTTAATGCGGTTGAATCAACTTTGGCGGTATATGTGGCCAACAGCCTGCATTTTTCATATACCGAGGTAGGATATTTATTGGTGTTGGCCGGCATGGTCGGCATTATTGTTCAGGGCGGGTTTATGGGCATATTAAGCAAGCATTTTGACAATATAATATTGATAAAATGCGGTTTATTTTCGGTTGGGGTGGGTTTGTTTTTTATGGTATTTTCTGAAAATGTGGCATTTATTATCTTGGCCATTATATTTTTAAGCATGGGTGTATCGCTTTCAAGCCCCAATTTATTATCGTTTATTGCCAATAAAACCCCGGTCGGTGACCGCGGTATGGTAATGGGCATGTCGCAATCTGCACAATCGGGGTCGCGCGTGGTGGGGGCAAGTTTATTTCCATTTCTGTATTACCATTATGGAACCAATATTGCATATGGGGTGGCAATTGCCATTATATTATGCATTTTTATAATATTCAAACATTTAACCAATCACACAACAACCCACTTGACAACCCATTTAACAAAAGGAGACCCACAATGAGCAAATTTTTCCAAACCCCATTAAACCAAGTTGACCCCGAAATTGTGGCCATTTTAGGGCGTGAATTGAAACGCCAGCAAGATGGTTTGGAAATGATAGCATCTGAAAATTTGGTTTCTCAGGCGGTGTTAGAGGCGATTGGTTCGGTTTTCACCAACAAATATGCCGAGGGTTACCCCCACAAAAGATATTATGGCGGTTGCGAATATGCCGATGAGATGGAGGATTTGGCGATAGAGCGCGTTTGCAAAATATTTGGGGCAAAATTTGCCAATGTGCAACCCCATTCGGGTTCACAGGCCAATCAGGCGGTCTTTATGGCCTTTGCCAAGCCCGGTGATACCATATTGGGTATGGAACTGGCTTCGGGCGGGCATTTAACCCACGGGGCCGCCCCCAATGTCAGCGGTAAATGGTTCAAGGCCGTGCAATATGGTGTGCGTCAGGACGGGTTGATTGATTTTGACCAAGTGGAAGAATTGGCCATGCAACATAAACCGACCATTATTATTGGCGGTGGTTCGGCCTACGCCCGGGTGATTGATTTTCAAAAATTTCGTGAAATTGCCGATAAATCAGGCTCGTTATTAATGATAGACATGGCGCATTTTGCCGGTTTGGTGGCGGGTGGTGTGCACCCCAACCCCATGGAATTTGCCGATGTGGTTACTTCCACCACCCATAAAACCCTGCGTTGTGCGCGCGGTGGTTTAATTTTAACCAATAACGAAGAATATATTAAAAAAATTAATAGTGCCATTTTCCCTGCCCTGCAAGGTGGGCCATTATTGGCCAATATGGTTGGCAAGGCGGTTGGCTTTGGCGAGGCATTAAAACCCGAATTTAAGGAATATGCCAAGCAAGTGGTTACCAATGCACAAATTTTGGCTAACGAATTAATGAAGGGCGGTTTGAATATATTCTCGGGCGGTACCGATACGCATTTAATGTTGGTTGACCTGCGCCCCAAGGGTTTAAAGGGCAATGTGGTGGAAAAGGCATTGGACCGCGCCGGCATTACATGCAATAAAAATGGCATACCGGGCGATACCGAAAAACCCACCATTACCAGCGGTATACGCTTGGGCACACCGGCCCTGACCTCGCGCGGGTTCAAGGAAAATGAAATGCGCCAAACTGCCGCCTTAATATTGGAATTATTGGACGGGTTGGTTGAAGCCCAAAGTGATTCCGCCCCCGAAGTGGAAGCCCGCGTGCGCACCAAAGTATTGGATTTATGCAAAAAATTCCCAATTTATGGCGGGTCGTATTAAAATTTGTCTTAATATTATGTCATAAATAATGGGTGATTTCCATCACCCATTATGCTGTATTATCATTTAAAATAATGCCTTAGCGAATTTCGGCAATGCGGTTAAACATGGTATTGGTGAATTGGCCAAATTCAGCACCCACGGCCGAGAATATAATGAATAATGTAATCACCACCGCCACAAATTTGAACAAAAACGGTACGGTTTGTTCCTGTATTTGGGTTAATGCCTGCAACAGGCTAATCAACACCCCCACCACCGCGGCCGCCAATACCGGTGGAATGGAGGCCAGCATAACATAGCCCACCGCCTGAATGGTGTAATTGATAATATCGGCTTGGACTAATGGATTCATGTTGATGGCTTTATGTTATTTATACGATAATATAAGGGATTCCAGAATACGCGTCCACCCATTAACCGAAATAAACAAAAATATTTTGAACGGCAATGAAATGGTCGTGGGCGAGAGAGTCATCATACCCAAGGCCAATAAAATATTGGAAACCACCAAATCAATGGCAATGAAGGGCAAATAAATTAAAAAACCAATTTGAAAGGCGCGGGTTAGCTCGGACGTGGCAAAGGCCGGCATGGCAAACAAAATTTCAATATCCTGCATATTGACCCGTGGGGCCCGGCCCCATAGCGAAATGGCATTTTCCTTAAAAAATGCTATATGTTCGGGGCTGGCAAATTTATACATAAATGTTTTAAGCGGGCCCAAAGCCAATGGAATGACCTCTATGGTTTGCTTACCCTTTTTCAGCGATTCAGCCACTATAAAATATGTATCCTCAAAGGTTGGATACATCACATACATGGTCATCATTAAGGCCAGGCCATTTAATGCCATATTGGGGGGCACCTGTTGTATGCCAATGGCATTGCGCAATATATTCAACACAATGGCAATTTTTAAAAATGCCGTGGCCGACATTAACAAAAATGGCAATGCCCCCAGCACCCCCACCAGCACAATGCCATTCTCACCCGATAATTTTGAAAAAAATTCCATTATTTTTGCCTTGCTTTTTTTGATTTTGTATTTTTTACGAAAATATTATAAATGGTATCTTGCAAAATTTTTTCAAAAAATATTATCTCATCATTTTCCACAAATATATACTTATCTCTAAAATTTTTAAATTCATATGAAAAATCATATTTTTTCTCAAAATTATCCTTATTTACTTTAAAATCATCTATATCACTATCCATAATGTTAATTTTTGAATTTAACAACATTAAAGCAAAATAACCTCTACATTTTAATTTTTTATTATTTTTCATATAAAAATCATTATAAATATCTAACATATATTTCATAATACAATAGCTAGATTTTAATTGATGAATTGCCCCTGTTGGGTTTGATGTTTTCAATTCCATAAAATACATATCAATATTTTTTTCTTCTTCTTTAATTATTATACCATCACACGATAAATGTGCATATATAATATTACTATCTTTATCTAACTGCGATGGTTTTCTAATATAATTATTCAAAACGCCATTAACATTTGCTTTCTGCAAATCTATAACCAATATATTATGCACATTATTTGAAATGTAAATACTTTGCAATAACCCAGAATGATTTTTTTCGTTATTGGTAATTTTAAATAAATTATTATTATTAGATATTAATACATCACAATTAAAGTAATTTTTTAAAAAATCTATGAAGGAGGGTATAGATTGCACCATATTATTCATCCTTTAAAAATATTTCTTTGTATAATTCACGGTGCAAACCATTAATTTCTTTCAAGTCATCTTTGAAGCTCATTGCGCTAATACCCAATTCATCAATTTCGGCTTTCTCTAATATCAACCCCTTTTGTTTTTTTCCTTTAACATCGACATATTCTCCGTTGGAGTTGGTGTAATACATGGAAACATGCTCGGGGTTTATAATATCCTGTGCATCATATTGTTTGGCAATTTTCAAACCATCGGTGGGGTTTTTATGTATCATTATCATGGCATTCAATTCACGCACAATATAATCGGAATGGGTGGAAACCAATACACGCACCCCGGCATTGGCAAGCCGCACCAACAGGCGCGCCATCAGCCGTTGGTTATGCGGATGCAGGTTCAATTCGGGTTCGTCTATCACTAATATTTTATCTCTAAACATAAAATATTTTATTACAAAATATAATATAGCCAACGAAGCAACCGAACTGGAGGCTTCGTTTAGATTCAATTTTTTGTCTGACCCCTTAGGGGTAAATAAAATCATACCCAATAGGGTAATTTCCAATTTTCCCCCTATTAATTCCTCCAAAAATGGCAATATATCCTTAGCCACCCCATTTAATTCATAGCTTTTGTTATTTTCCAATGGAATTGCAGAATTTATGAGCATAACATTAGAATAAACTCCAAAGGGAAAAAAATTATTTTCATTGTTGATATTATCACTATTGGTCATTGAGGCCAAACGCATAGCTTCATTATTTAGTGAAGAATAAAATTGAGCAATCCCACTTCGAAAACTGGAGATTATTAAAGCTTGACTATTTTGCAATTTTCGTAATAAATCATTTTTATTTTTGCTTTTCAACTCATTAATATAACTATCTTTATTAATAAGTTTGACCGAACCATCAATTTGGAATTTCCATAAAAAACGATAATATTCAATAAAATTATCAGGTAACTTATGAATTACTTCTTGAATATAATCAACAATTTCTGATTCATTTTTTGTTTTAACATCAAATTTATCTATCAATGCACTACGTTGTATAAAGGTATAAGCCGTATAAACCGCATTCAACAAATATGTTTTGCATGTATTATTTTTTCCGCACACAAGGGTTAGCTGATTCAATTGAAAATCAGCATATTTTAATTCCCCAATATTGCGAAATTCAAAACGCATTAATATCCTTTGTTGGTTGTTTTATATCATCAAATATGGTCAAAATCAAACATTAAAATCATTTTGCCAGTTCGGTAATGCGAAAGCCAATAACCCCGTTGACATCAATCAAATTGCCGGTGGCAATATGTTTATTGCCCACCATGGCCTTGACCCGTGGTAATTGAATATCTGGCAGGTTCATTAATGTCTTGCCCGGCTTTAACGACTTAATTTGCCCCAAATCTATCTGGGCGGTGCCCAACACAAAATCAACCCGTAATTCAACTTTATCGGCCAAATCATCGCCATTGTCGGGGGTTTTTTCGGTAATATCGGTCATGGTTTGCTCCTGTTTTATTAAAATGGAATGGTGAAATTTTTGTCTTTATAGGCTATAACAATTTGGCTACGTTCCAATCGCACCAATTTTATCCCATTGGGCAGGTTTTCACCCAGCATAATGGTGGTAAATTTGTTATCTTTATCGGCAAATTTGGCAAAAACCTGACCATTTTTTTGGTAAGAACTGACAAATTTATACCCGAATACCGGAGTAATTTCCACATTGTTTTTTATATCCACCAACCCGCCAACGGCCGGTTTAATTTTATCCAACGCATTTTGCCAAACCGCTTGGTTATTGCCCAAAACCACCCCATTTAAAATTAAGGCATTGCCGTCAACGCCCCATTGCACAAATTCCAATGCCCCCTGCCCGCCCATAATATTATTGATAACCTTGGCAATATCATTTTCGGTGGTTATATTGGCAAAATTTAATGCGGCATCATTTATATCGGTAAAGCGGTTTAATATATCATTTTTAATTTGGCCGGCATATCGGTCGTCGGGCACAAAGCCAGAAATGGTAAATTGCATGGCCCCACCGGCTAATAATTGGGCCTTTACAACCACGCGCGGGTAACGGGTTTTCAAAAATTCGGCTAATTCGCCATGCAAAATTTGTAAATTGGTAATACGGCAACTTATTTGGGCTTTGGTGCAAAAATTATTGATGATAGCCAAATTTTTGTCATTATCCACCATACCGCTAATAATTAACGAAGTTTCATCATTATTGGTGCGCAAATCCTTAAATTGGGGGTATTGGGCCAAAAATGCGGTATAATCAGCCCGTTTTTTGGCGGTTTGGGCGCGGGCGCGCGCCAATGGGTCATCGGGTGTTTTACCGGTGGCGGTGGTTGCTGATGGCGTGGATTGAGATGAGTTTTGCGATTCCCCCACTGCCGGTGCGGTGGTATTTTGCGGGTTGCGTTTATTTTCGTTAAACAAATTTTGCAGGCCAACCCAACCGGCCACCAACAAAATAACCGCTATCACCAACCAAAACAGGGTGTTTTTTATTTTTTCCATGCGGTTATTGGTGGCGGGTGATTCAATTAATGGGTCATTATTTTGGCTGGTTTGGTTGCCCCGCACATCACCATTTTTGGCCGAACGCACCATAATCGGGGTAAATTTTTTGAAATTGGGGAAACCCACCACATCATTACCCAAACCCAACGAAGTATGGCCAATGGTCATATATGAACCCTGTTTAATAACATAATTGGTGGGGTTTAATATATGGCGGTTATTATGGTAAATTGGCCCATCGGCCGTGGCTAAGGTTATATCGCCCCCGTCAATAATAATGGTGCAATGGTTTTCGGTTATTTCGCCATCGTCCAAAATTATATCATTTTTTTGCCCCTTGCCAATATTATAGGTGCCATTTTGAATCGGCATGGTGGCATCCTTCATTACCCCGTCAAGAATTTTTAAAATGAATGGTTGGTTTTGTTGGTTCATCTCACCCCTCCCATATTATGCGACCCATGGGTTGCAGGGTAATCTCGGTAGAAATTTCTTGATACGACAAAACCGATAATTGGGGAATATCCGTCTCTATCATTCTACGCACGTATCGGCGTATATCCATGGTGGTAACCAGCACCAAATTTTGGTTATGGGTAACAATACGGGTCATTTCGGCCTTTATTTTGGCGATAATATTTTTGCTTACCTTGGGGTCTAATGCCAAATAACTCCCGCCCGATGTTTGGCGCACAGCCTGCCTTATTTGTTCCTCTATTTTATTATCCAGCAATATGGCCTGTAATATATTATTGCCAATACAATGTTGGTAACTTATTTGACGGGCCAATGAAGTGCGAATATGTTCCACCAATAAAATCGGGTCCTTTTCCTTGCCCCCCCATTCAACCATAGTGCCAAAAATTTGCCGTAAATCGCGCAATGAAACAAATTCCTGCACCAAACGGCGCATTAATTCGGTAATGGTTTGCACCGGCAATACACGGGCCGCCTCCTTGATTAAATCGGGGTAATTTTGTTCCATTTTGTTCATTATGCGTTTGACCTCCTGTATGCCAATAAACAAACCGGCATTTTTGGCCACCACAAATTCGGTATGAAAACAAATATGGTCAAGCGGGGTTTTATATTTAATATTGTGCGAATCCATCACCGATTGATATTGTATATCCACCCAAATTGTATCTATGGTTGGTATAAATTTTTCGCCCCGGCTGAATGGAATTTGGTATAATTCCAAATTTTCAACATTGTCAAAACATAAATATTTGTCCAATTGATACACACCATCAGATGCCGGAATTTCATTAACATAAATGCGGTATTTGCCATTTTGTAATGACGGGTTTAATTTAATATCTATCACCGGTATATTAATGCCCAAGCGGTAATAAATGCGCAAACGGGTATTATTAATCGCATCCTTAATGCGCCATGCCACCCCCAAATTTTTGCCATCGGCCCCAAATTCAATTAAAATGGGGTTGGTGGGGGCAAAAATTTCCACTTGATTGGCGGTAATTTGCCCCAAATCGGCTATGGAATTATTGGTATCGTCCATTGGGCTGGTTATGCCAACCTCGTCCATTGCCTCTTCTCTGTCCTCCACCGAGACCTTCTTGCGCATTTTGGAACCATATAACCCAACACCAATTAAGCTTGCCGACAAAAACAAAAATATTAAGGTGGGAAAGCCCGGAATAACCCCAAATAACAATAATACCGCCGCCCCAATATATAACACCTTGGGTTCGCCCGAAACCTGGCGCGAAATATCCTTGGCCAAATTGCCATCACCGGCATCATCGGTCACGCGTGTAACAATTATACCGGCCGTAATGGCAATTAATAATGCCGGTATTTGGGCAATCAAACCATCACCAATGGTTAATATTGTATATAAATGCAGCGCCTCGCTAAATTCTAAGCCGCGTTGGCCAACCCCAATACCCAAACCCCCAATCATATTCACAAAAACAATAATTAAGGTGGCAATGGCATCGCCCTTAACAAATTTCATTGCCCCGTCCATGGAACCATATAATTTGCTTTCCTGTGTTAATTTGGAACGGGCAATTTTGGCCTGTTCCACCGATAATGAACCGGCCCGCACATCGGCATCAATGCTTAATTGCTTGCCGGGCATGGCATCTAATGAAAACCGGGCCCCGACCTCGGCCACCCGTTCAGCCCCCTTGGTAATAACAATAAAATTGACAATGGTTAAAATTAAAAAAACAATTAACCCAACAATTAAATTGCCCCCAACCACAAAATTACCAAATGTTTCAACAATATGGCCGGCATCGCCATTTAATAAAATTAAACGCGTGGTGGAAATGGATATGGCCAAGCGCAATAATGTTGTAATTAACAAAACGGCCGGGAATGCCGCAAATTCCAATGGCGATTTCAAATAAATGGCCACCATTAATAATATGACCGAAATACCAATATTCAGGGCAATAATGCCGTCCAACACCGCGGTTGGTAATGGTATTATTAACATAAAAATAATACCAATAATAAATGCGGCTAAAATAACATCTTGTTTTAACCCCAATTTAGAAAATTGAAACTTGCTGGAAAACATTAGCTAAATTTTAACTCCTGTGAAAATAATAAAACATCACCCACCGCCAAATGTTGTAAGTCATTCAGGGTAATGGTGGCATGGCCACAAAATAAATTGCATTCCAGCATCAAACCATCGCAATGGTTTGATTGAAATTGGGTAAAATGTGATTGATTTTTAATATATTCGGCCAAATTTTCTAATTGCTGGCTTTGCATAATAATTTTCAATTTTTTGGGGGCACCATGGCGTTGCCCATTATATAACGAAACATCAACCATATACACATTATCGTAATTATCGGGCGGTGTATCAATATTAACCCGCCCAATATTAACCCCGGCCGGCACAATTTTGCGCAATATTATTTCCAAACCATGGTTAATATAATCGCTGGGTTGCTTTAATATATCTGCCGGATAAACCATTAGTTTCAAATATGGCATGAATTCATTGATATTTAAGTAAAAAACACCCACAAAAGACCCAAAATGTAATTCAATACCCACGCGGTAATTGGCAAATGACCCATAATATTCCTGAATATTATCAATGGCAATTTGGTTATTATTTACCTGCCACCCCACCCCATAAAAATTATCCATCAACCAATTTTTATGGCGGACCGATTTAAAATCAGAATATTCGGCAATATAACTATCCTTGCCCAATATTTTTTCATTTTCGTTGGTGGGTTTTTGCCACTGGTTAGCCCCAATAAAGCTCTCCATTAACCTGTTTTTGGGTTTATCGGTTGTTTTTTTCGGGGGTTGTTGGTTATTGGTGTCATTATCACTCATGCATACCCTCCCCCTTACCCATCAATCATTTGCGTGGCATCGTCCAAATTATCCACTATCAAAAATAATTTGCCCATGGCCGATAATTGAAAAACCTGTTTTACTGAATCGTTCAAATGGCATAAAATCATTTTTTTCTTGGCGGCCATAATTTTTTTGGCCATGGTTAATAAAACCCGCAGGCCCCCCGAAGCCAATAAATCGCACCCGCCCAAGTCTAATATCAAATTATTCATATTATCATGGCAAATTTCGTCTATCGCCTGTTCCAACGAAACGGCGGCGGCCGAATTTAATGAACCATTAACACGCATATAGCAATATTTGGGGTTTGAATCGTCATATATTAATTCCATTATTTTTTCCCCCTTAATTTCCATATTAAACCGGCAATTACTCCACACAGGGCCATAATTATCAATAATAAAACCCCCATTTGGGTATAATAATAAGAAAGCGAGAATTTGTAAACACGCGCCCCCAGAATTTCGGTATAATCGCTTTGGGCAACTGCGCGGTTAATTTTAACCGGCAGGGCCAATACCTCCACATTTTCCAATTGCACACCGGGTATGGAATCAGCCACCAATTTGCGCACCTTGCCGGTTAATTTTTCAAAATCTATATCGGCATTATAATTAATTAAAACCGATGCCGAACCAATTTTTAATTGGTTGTTATTTGATTTGTAATTTTCCTCGGTTGGTATAACTATATGAATACGCGCATCAATCACACCCTCTAATTTTGACAGGGTGCGTTCAATTTCCTGTGATAAACCAACGGCATAACGCACCTTTTCCTCAAATGGGGTGGGCACCAAACCGCTGGGTTTGAATAAATCGGCCAAATTATTACGTGTCGGGTTGGGCAGGCCGGCCCCCTTTAATATTTGAATGGCGCGGTTGAAATCAGCCTTATCCACGCTGACCTTGTAAATGCCATTACCGGTTTGCACCTTTTTGACATCTATGTCATTATTTTGCAATTCGGCCAACATTTCATTGGCATCTCGCTCGGGCAAATTGCTGTATAACTCCTCCTGACAGGCGGTTGTTAAAAACCCCATCATTATCAAGAAAAATATGCGCGTCATTGCCATTATATTGCTTTATTGTAACCTTTTATTGTTTAAAAAACATTTGGTGGCCATTTATTTATATAAATAACCTATTATATAAAACCATAAAAAACCAAATTAGTCAAGTATTATTAAGTATTTTCATATATTAACATTTTAATAAATAATGGTAAATGAAACATTTTTTTGCTTTAAATTTACCCAAATGGTGATAATATAAAAAAATGGAAGAATTAACCAATATTATAACCCAATATAAAATACCGGTTGGCGGTTGGATTCGCGATGCGGTAAAAACCGCGGTGGAGGGCGATGGGGTCGTTTCGGCCATTATAACCGCTATTATTAAGGGTTTGGTGGAATTTGTGGCATTATTTGTTGAACAACCACCGGCCTTGGTGGTGGTGGTGGCCTTTGTGGCGGTTTCATATTATTTGCGCCGTTCGCTTTGGTTCAGCCTGTTTGTATTATTGGGCCTGTTATGGATAATTAACCAAGGATACTGGGGCGAAACCAGCAAAACCCTGTCGTTAATTATTGGGGCAACGGTGGTTATTATGGCACTGGCCATACCTATTGGCACATATTTGGCCCATAAACCGCGCGTATTTATTTTGGTTAGCCCCATTTTGGATTTAATGCAAACCATTCCAACCTTTGTTTATTTAATTCCGGCCCTTATTTTGTTTGGTTTGGGGGTGGTGCCGGGGGTTATTGCCACTTTAATATTTGTGCTCCCCTCGCCCATTCGTATTATTGCGTTGGGTATTCAATCGGTGCCCCAATCACTGCACGAGGCGGCCGATGCCTACGGGGCCACCAAATGGCAAAAAATTTGGTTGGTGGAATTTCCCTTTGCCACCGAGTTTTTTAAACAGGCACTGACCAGCACGGTGATGTTATCATTAAGCATGGTGGTTATTTCGGCACTGGTGGGGGCCGATGGTTTGGGTGTGCCGGTTATTCGCGCCCTAAACACCGTGAATATTGCCAAGGGTTTTGAGGCCGGCTTGGCGATAGTGGTGATAGCCATTATATTGGACAAAATGGTGAAAAAACAATGAATATTATTGATATTAAGGGTTTATCGGTATTGTTTGGGGCCCCCAAACAATATAAATGCGATTATGAAACCGCCACCAAGGAGGATTTTTTAAAGCAGGGTATAATTTCTGGGGTGATTAATGCCAATTTGAGTGTGCATGAGGGCGAAATTTTGGTGTTAATGGGGCTTTCGGGTTCGGGCAAGACATCATTATTGCGGGTGATAAATGGTTTAAATGCCATTACCGATGGCAGTTGCATGATTCACCATAATGGGGTGGATTACGAATTGGCCGGCATAGCGGACGATAAATTACGTCATATCAGGCGCAATGTGATAAGCATGGTTTTTCAACATTATGGTTTATTGCCGTGGCGTTCGGTGTTGGATAATGTGGCATTTGGTATGGAAATTTCGGGTATAGACGAAAAAACCCGCCATGAACGGGCCGAAAATATATTAAAAATGGTTGGTTTAGAAAAATTTATGGCCAAAAAAATTCAGGAATTATCAGGCGGTATGCAACAACGGGTGGGTATTGCCCGCGCTTTGGTTACGCAATCGCCCATATTGTTAATGGACGAACCATTTTCGGCATTGGACCCCATAATTCGTTATAATTTACAGGGCGAATTATTGGAAACACAGGCCAAATTGGCCCGCACCATTGTTTTTGTTTCGCACGATTTGGACGAGGCAGTAAGAATTGGCACCCGCATTGCCATTATGCATCAGGGCAAAATTGTGCAAATTGGCAAGCCCGAGGAAATATTGCTGACCCCCGCCAACGATTATGTTAAGGAATTTGTTAGCCATATTAACCCATTAAATGTTATTACGGCCGGTTCGTTATTGGCCATGCAGGAAAAACAACCAACTTTTCATACCGACAACCCGACCGCCCATCAATCAACCCGTGTGCAAGAATTATTAAAAATATTTGTTGCCACCAATAAAAATATCACTATAACCGATAATAACAACCAACCAATTGGCACAATTCATTCACCGGAAATGTTGCCATTAATTTTAGGGGCCAAATAATGGGCGAAGTTAGCAAATATTTGAACGATTTACATTATATTATAAATGGGTTTGAACCAATAATACCGGCCAATGGCACCCCCGACCATGAATTATTATTTGTATCGGCCAATTATTTATTTACCAAAAAATACCAAATTGCCTTTGACACCGCCAGCAAAATTGAACCTGCCAATTTAACCAATGAATTAAAGGATTTACGCGAATTTATTATTTTATTATCGGCCGGCCAAATTGCCCAACCCGGCGCGGTTAAGGATATAGTGAAAAAAATGGTCTACTTGGCCAACCAAACCCAAATTTACGCCCTGCATTTGGAGGCAACCAAATTGGCATTGGACAATGATATGTTGGAAGTTGCCAGAAAAATATATGACAAAACCCAAAAAATATACCCGGCCGACAAATTGCCATTTGCCTATACCAACAAACATTTACAATTATTGGGTTTTGAAATACCCAAGGGCGATATAAGTATTAACACCCCGATAGACCCCAACCAATCGGTGCAAAAGCCGGTTTTCACCATACCCAAACCCACCAATTCGGCCATATCTTTTGATTTACCTAACCCGAATGAACAATTGAAACCATTACATTTTCAAAATATCGCCAATAAACCGGCCGAACCCCCAAAAAATGACGAACCACCATTTAAAATTATATTCCCGGCCGTGGCCCCAATAAATGAACCGGCACCGGCCGTGCAACAACCAATGCCCAAGCCCGCGGAAGCCAAACAAAATGACGAGCCGGTTTTCAAAATTGTGATGCCCATGGCCCCGCTTAATGAACCGGTGAATCAACCAGCAATGCAACAACCAATGCCCAAGCCCGCGGAAGCCAAACAAAATGACGAGCCGGTTTTCAAAATTGTAATGCCCGGGGCCCCAATAAATGAACCGGCACCGGCCGTGCAACAACCAATGCCCAAGCCCGCGGAAGTAAAACAGAATGACGAGCCGGTTTTCAAAATTGTGATGCCAATGGCCCCGCTTAATGAACCGGCACCTGTCATGCAACAACCAATGCCCAAGCCAGCGGAAGCCAAACAAAATGACGAGCCAGTATTCAAAATTGTGATGCCAATGGCCCCGCTCAATGAACCGGCACCTGTCATGCAACAACCAATGCCCAAGCCCGCGGAAGTCAAACAAAATGACGAGCCAGTATTCAAAATTGTGATGCCAATGGCCCCGCTTAATGAACCGGCACCGGCCATGCAACAATCAATGCCCAAGCCCGCAGAAGCCAAACAAAATGACGAGCCAGTATTCAAAATTGTGATGCCCAATATTCACGAACCATTTAAATCTGTGGCTGAACCGGCCAAGGCACAGGCAACACCGGCTGATTATCAATTTTCCCCGCAAATTAATGCCGCCCCCCGCCCCGATATTAAAATTGTAAACACCCCCAATGGGGCATTATATACGTATTTTGTATATTAATAATGGCCAACCCCACCCATAATAATTTGATAGAATGCCAAGACCTGTTTGTGCAAATGGGCGGGGTGGATATTTTGAATAATATTCAATTAACCATTAAAAATGGCGATTTTTTGACCTTAATGGGCCCGAATGGGGCGGGTAAATCCATGTTAATTAAAACCATGTTGGGTATTATTAAACCCACACGCGGGCAAATTATTAAAACCCCAAACCTGCGCATTGGTTATATGCCCCAACATTGCCAAATTGAACCCAGTATGCCCATTTTGGTGCGCGATTTCTTAAAAATTGCCAAAAACCCCACCAATTATGAAGCGGTTGTGGAACAATGCAATATTGGGGCCCTGTGCGACAAATTTGCCTTTCAATTATCGGGGGGCGAATTTCAACGTGTATTATGCGCCCGCGCCCTGATTGGCAACCCCCAATTATTAATATTGGACGAACCCAGCCAAAATTTGGATTTAAAAAGTATGGACGATTTTTACCAGATGGTGGAAAATATCTATAAAACCCAAAAAATTACCATCATTATGGTTTCGCACGACCTGCATTTTGTTTTATCCTCATCAACCGAGGTAATATGCCTATACCACCATATATGTTGCCACGGGCCGGCCCATTCCATCAGCCAACAACAGGAATTTCAAAAAATATTTGGCGAGGATTTGTTAAAAAAATTCTCGCTTTACCACCACCACCACGACCATGACCACCACGAACATCACCATCATGCTTGAACAAATGGACGATTTATTATTAATTTTATTGGTCATTGCCGTGCCATTATCGGTTTTATTGGGCCTGCTGGGGCCGGTTATTATTTGGCGGCGCATGGCCTATTTTGGCGACAGCCTTGCCCATTCCAGCCTGTTGGGGTTAAGCGTGGGTATTTTTGGTGGCATTAACCAAGATTTAAGCATTTTCATAATGGCCTTATTATTTGCATTAATTTTATGGTATTTGAAGTCGGTCAAATTATGGGCGAATGATAGTTTATTGGGCCTGTTGGCCCATAGCAGTTTGGGTTTGGGCCTGTTGGTGTTCAGCCTGTTGAATGTGCCCCAATCGGTGTTATTTGCCCGCATGTTTGGCGATATTTTGTCGGTTGATTGGTTTGATTTTGCGGTTTTAAGCTTGGTGGCCATTTTGGCCCTGTTGGCATTATGGAAATTTACCCAAAATGTGATTTTGGTCATCATATCCGAGGAATTGGCCCAGGCCGAGGGCGTGAATGTGCAGGCCTATAATATTGGCATTATGGTATTTATTGCCCTGATAATTGCCTTGGCCAGCAAGATTGTGGGCATTTTATTGGTGGGTTCGTTATTAATTATACCGGCCATGACCGCCCGCCTGTTGGTGCGTTCACCGGCAAAAATGTTGCTTGCCAGTTGTTTATTAACTTTGGTGGCATGTTGGGCCGGTATTTTATTGTCCTTACAATTTGATATAACCCTAAGCCCGGTGATAGTGGCGGTTGGGGTCGGGTTGTTTGTTTTGGCCTTAATCAAATCTATAATAATAAAATAATACATCTTGCTTAAATTATAATTCATACCTATATCAACACTATACCGATTCATTAAAGGAGACACCAATGCAATCAATCTACACCGCCGCGCGCGACCAAGCAGTAAAAATGCTGAATAATTTATCAACCATATTAACCAAGGCCGAAGAATACGCCACCGCCCACAAAATAGACCCACAGGTTTTATTACAGGGCCGTTTATACCCCGATATGTTTCATTTAACCCGCCAAGTGCAAATTGCCACCGATTCAGTGCGCAATGGTTTTGGCCGATTGGCCGGCAAGGATTTATTGCCATTAGAGGACAAAGAAGCCAGCTTTGCCGATTTGCAAACCCGCATTAAAAAAACATGCGATTATTTGCAATCCATCACCAACGACCAATTAAAGGGTGCGGGCGAACGGCAAATTTCGTGGACCATGTATGACACAAAATACGAATTTGTGGGCGAGGCCTATTTATTAACTTGGATAACCCCCAATTTTTATTTCCACGTTACCACCACTTACGCCATTTTACGCCATAATGGTTTGGCCATTGGCAAGGGTGATTATTTGGGTGCCCGCTAACCAATAAATAACCCCCATTAATGGGGAAATTTTATTTTCAATTAAAACCAATTAATTTGATTTTTCAAATTAATTGGTTTTTTTTATTTTGAATTTTTATTAAAATATGATATTATATTATATGTTTATGAAACAAAGGAAAAACAATGAGCAACATTGACAACCAAATTGACAATGAATTAACCCCAGAACAATTGGCCAACAACCGCCACCATGCCGAATTATGGTTGGAAGCGTTTAAGGCTAATAATATTGATGCAAAAAAATATCATAATTCCCAAATTTTTGCTGACCCCGATGTATTAATGGCTAGCAAGAGGGCATTTGGCGCCGATTTTATACGGGAAAATAATTACAACACCACCCTTGCCGATAGAAAGTTTGGTCATGGTTGGCTTGATAGGTAATTTACAAGAATTATTACTGGGTGAAAACATACAATTAATTCAAATTGATTATGCCACTGCTTTTAAAATTCAAATTGAACAGGTCAGGTTATTGGGGGAAATTCGTAATAGCCAAGATATTAACATTATATTGGGGGCGGAAAAATCAATCAATTCTTTTTATCTTGAATTTTATAGCAATTCAAAACCCATGGTTTCAAGTTTAAGGGACACTTTATCATATATTTTGGCAACCGAAAAACTAGTCCGTATATTGCATGAAACGCCTTTAATTTATAAAAATATTGCCATGGGATTCACCCAAGATAAAAACCTGATTAACGGATTACCCAAGGACGAAGCCAGACAATTTTTTCGTGGTCAGGCCACACGCTTGCTAAATATGGATAAAGTCCATTTAAGCAATAGCCAAAAGAAAATTATAGAAGCCCGTAAAAGTAATTTGCGTTATGCCGAAGGCCTGTATGAAAAAATGCAAATACTCGCAATTAATTCAATTATATCCTAACCATTATAAAAACTCACCTTATCCCATTATCGGCAATAAATTTTTGGGCATCAATATTACCCAAGCTGGCGGCGGTGGTTAAATATTTGCGGGCGGCGCGGAAATCCTTTAACCCGCCATGGCCATAATAGGCCATTAATCCATTAAAATATTGTGCTTCGCCACTGGTATTTAAATATTTTTGGGCAAAAATGCGCCGTGCCTTGAAATAATTTTTGGGTATGTTCTCGCCTTCGTAATATAAACGGCCCAACATTACCCCGGCCGGCGGGTATTGCAAATTATGCGCATATTCCAAATTTTTTATGGTGTTAAATATACTTACCTTGGTTATCTCGTCACCGCGGTAATATGCCATGGCCAAATAATAATATGACCGGCCATTACCCAACTTGGCTGACTTTAACAAATATTCGCGGGCTTTTTTTACATTTTTGGCAATATGAAACCCGCGTTCGTTAATTATGGCCAATAATTCAAACGCCCGCATATTATTTTGGTTGCCCAAATAATATAAATTACGCAATAACAGGGCATTTTCGGCAATTTCACCGGCAAATTTTACCAATTGTTCATCATTCAATTGGTTGTAATTATACGGGAAATTGATTAATTGCCCCCAACCATAAACCGGCAATAACATAACCAAAATGGCGGTAATGGCAATGCGTTTATTTATAACCAACCAAATCGCCATTATCAAACAATATAAACATTTGGCCATTGGCCACTATGGGGGGTATTAAAACCGGTTCGCCCAATTTTTTTTCGGTAATTAAGGCACCGGTGCTGGGGTTAAAAATTTTCATTAAGCCGTCTTGGTTAAATACCATCAATTGCCCACCGGCCAAAACCGGCCCCACCCACGAAAATTGCTCGCGTTTTTCCTTAGAATCTTGCCAAATGGGTAATTGGCTGGCCCATAATGGTTTGCCGTCATCGGTATTTAAAGCCAATAACTTGGCATTATTGGTTAATACAAACAAATATTGGCCGGCCAACCATGGCATGTTATTGGAACCAATTTTGCGTGTCCAAATACGGCCACCGGTTTTCAAATTAAAGGCCACCATGCGGTTGGCATTGCCCACCACAAATGCGGTATTATTATCCACCACTATCGGGGCGTTAATTTCGGCAAAACTTGCCGATGCGTCTATTTGAATACCGCCCGACAAATTGTCGTTCCAACGCAATTGGCCGTTATTTATGCGCAATGCCGCCACCTCGCCCGATGAAAAACCCGCCAAAACCATACCCTGTGCAATGGCCGGGTTGGCCCCACCCAAAAAGCCGGCCGATTCCTGTGATGATTGATACGACCAGATGCGTTTACCATCGGCACTGCTGTATGCGGTAATGTAATTGTCAATGGTGGGCACTATCACATATTCACCAAAAACCGATGGGGCGGCGCGCGATGGGGCCGGCAGGGCCACCTCCCACAATGTTTCACCCGTATCAATATTCAGGCTGTAAACCCGCGCAAAACCGGTGCTGATATAAATTTTACCGGCATTAAATGCTATGCCACCACCAAATTGGTTGCCTTCCTTGTCGGCATTGGCCAATTTTTTAGACCATACCACCTTTTTCTTGGTAATATCAAAAGACTTCACCCGATATTCATTATCAACCGAAATAATATTATTTTCAATTAATATGGGTTGAACGCGCAATTTTTGTTCGTCTGACCCGCCCGAACCAATGGAATAACGCATAAATTCCTTAAAATCCTTGTTTAATTGCAAATGTTGTGGGGCATGCACCGGCAGGGCCCCGGGTTGCAACCAAAAATCATTCAAATAAGGAGCCGGCAATTTCAATGGTTCCTTATCGGCACTGGGGTCAACTTCGGTATCTGCACTATCCACTATCACGCTAATACGTTTGCCGGGTAATGGGTCTGGCCCCTTTTTTTTGAATAAATCACAGGCATTTAACAGGGTTAACGCCCCAACCAAAAATAGTATATTGGCCAATTTCATGGTAAAAAACCCTCTCATTTTTCGGCTAATTTTTCGGCCAATTCATCGGCCAATTGGCCCAATGGGCCCTTAGAATTTTTAACCTTTAATAAATATTCGCGGGCCTTTTGGCTTTCGCCCTTGCCCAAGCTTATATCGGCCAGTATAAAATTGGCAATTTGCGCATAATGTGCATCATCCTGTGCCATTTTTTGCAATTTTTCAACATTTTGGCCATTATTAACCCATAAATATTCCAAACCACCCAAAAATGCCCCGTTATTTTTAATTAACATTGCCGATAATTTGGCCACTTCATCGTCCTTTTTCAGGCTTTGGGCCAATGTTATGGCCCGTGTAATCGCCAAAGTTTGCAATTGGTCTGATTCATTTTTGTTGATGAATACCATTATTTTGTTCAATGCGTCCTCGGGCGTGCCCCCCTCGGGCAGGTTAATTGCCTCTGAAAATTCGCTGGAACGGGCGGTTAATTGTTTGGTGCGAAAATAATCCCACCCCTGCATACCACCGGCAACCAATACCACCGCAACCAGCAATGCCACAATATATTTATAATATTTTTTTAATAATTGGGTGGCGCGATCCTTGGCCAATTCGTCATTAATTTCGTCTATTATGTCGGTCATAATTTTCCTGTATAAATTTTAAAAAAACGGGCTGTTTTTAGTTTTCCCATTAAACCCATAACAATATTTGAATCAATTTTCAAGCAATAACAAAAAAATTTATTAGGGTATATACCTAAACACGACCAGAAGTCTAAAATTATCATGTTTAATTTTTCTTAATAAAAATATTCTTGCATATATGCAACAAATACTTAATATAAAAACATGTCATTATTTGTCATTATTTTAAGTGCCGGTAAGGGCACGCGAATGAAATCCAACTTACCCAAAGTCTTACACCCATTGGCCGGCCGGCCAATGGTGCACCATGTTATAAATACCGCCCGTCAATTGGGTGCCCAACAAATTATGGGGGTGGTGAATGACAATATTTCCGTTCAGGAATCGTTTGACCAATTTGTGGTGCAACAACCCCAATTGGGCACCGGCCACGCCACCCAATTGGGTTATGCACAATTGCAAAAACCCACCAATGGCGTGGTTTTAATTTTATATGGCGATACGCCCCTGCTATCAACCGATACATTACAAAAATTATGCACCATGGCCGGGGAAACAAACGGGGTGGCGGTTTTGGGTTTTAACCCGCAAAACCCCGGCCTGCTGGGCCGTTTACTGGTTAAAAACAACCAATTGCAGGCAATTATAGAGGCCAAGGATGCCACGCCCGCCCAATTAAAATTGGGCCTGTGCAACAGCGGGGTTATGGCGGTTTCGGCCGGTGTATTGCATAAATTATTACCATTATTAAACAATAATAATGCTTCGGGTGAATATTATTTAACCGATATTGTGCAATTGGCGGTCAAACATAACATAAATTCTTCGCATATTGTGGCCCCCGAATGGGAATGTATGGGGGTCAACAGCCAGGCCGAATTGGCCGAATGCAACCGCATTTTACAAAACCAATATAAAAATAATTTCATGGCCAATGGGGTGCAAATGCCTGACCCGCAATCGGTTATTGTTTCGTTTGACACCGAAATTGCCCCCAATTGTGTGATAGAACCATTTGTGCATATTGGGGTTGGGGTAAAAATTGGCCCCCATTGCCAAATACGCAGTTTTTCATATCTCGAGAAATGCCAAATTGATGAACATGTTATTTTGGGCCCCTACGCCCGGGTGCGCCCGCAGTCGCATATAATGGCCGGGGCGCATATTGGTAATTTTGTTGAAATTAAAAAAAGTTTGGTGCATAAAGGGGCCAAGATAAACCATTTGTCATATATTGGCGATGCCGAAATTGGGGCGGGTGCCAATATTGGGGCCGGCACCATTACCTGTAATTATGACGGCAAAAACAAATATAAAACCATTATTGGGCAAAATGCGTTTATTGGTTCAAACAGCGCATTGGTGGCACCGGTGGAAATTGGCAATAATGCCATCATTGGGGCCGGCAGTGTTATACGCAAAAATGTGCCCAATAATGCACTGGCGGTGGCGCGTGGTGAACAAAAAATTTATAATAATTACAAAAGGGAAAAATAATGTGTGGAATAATTGGTATTGTTGGTAATGAATTGGTATGTCATAATATTTTTACCGGCCTGCAAAGGTTGGAATATCGCGGGTATGATTCGGCCGGCATAGCAGTTATTAATGCCGGCAAGTTTGAACGGGTGCGGGCCGTGGGCAAATTGGGCAATTTGCATAAACAATTGCAATCAACCCCGATTGACAGCAGTATTGGCATTGGCCATACGCGTTGGGCCACCCACGGCATAGCCAACGAGGAAAATGCCCACCCCCATATTTCCAAACGGGTGGCATTGGTGCATAATGGCATTATTGAAAATTATTTGGAATTAAAATCCTCCTTGCCGGCCAAATATATCAAACAATTTCAATCGCAAACCGATTCCGAGGTTTTGGTGTTTTTAATCACCCAACAATTAGATAACGGCCTAGAACCCATCGAGGCAATGAAGGCGGTTATACCCCGCCTGCATGGGGCATTTGCGTTTATTGTTATGTTTTTGGGGCACGATAATTTGTTATTTGGTATGCGCCAAGGTTCGCCATTGGCGGTGGGCGTGGGTGATAATGCCCATTATTTTGGTTCCGATGCCATTTCCATGGCCCATTTAACCAATAAAATTGCCTATTTGGACGAGGGCGATAGCGTGGTATTAACCCAAAAATCCTGTCAATTTTTTAACAAATCGTTTCAAACGGTCAATCGGCCCTTTGTGCAATCTAATGCCTCCTCCATATTAATGGGCAAGGGCAATTACCAACATTATATGCAAAAGGAAATATACGAACAACCCACCGTGGTTGGGGCAACTTTGCACGCCATAATTAATCAGGACGAACAAAAAATTCACCTTGACGATGGCGATCACCCCATTTTTAACAACAAAAGGCGTATTCAATTCTCGGCTTGTGGCACCGCATTTTATGCCGGTTTGGTGGCAAAATATTGGAGCGAGTATTTTATGAAAATAAATATGGATTGCGATGTTGCATCGGAATTTCGTTACCGAATGCCCCCGTTGGAAAAAGATATACTGGGCTTGGTGGTCAGCCAATCGGGCGAAACCATGGATAGTTTAGAGGCGGTAAAATATATGCAGGCCCAAAATATTGGGGTATTGGCGGTGGTTAATGTGGCCATGTCGTCCATGGCCCGTTTGGCCAACCACCATTATTTAACCAAGGCCGGGCCCGAAATTGGCGTGGCATCAACCAAGGCATTCACCACACAAATAGCCATGTTGGCCGGTTTGTTATTGCATCTGGCCGAAAAATATAACACTGCCGATAAAAAATTGATTCGCCAATGGACTGAATATTTAAACCAAAGCCCCAGTTTAATGGCAGAAACATTGTTAAATGAATCATCGGCCCATAATATTGCGCAAATTTTATCGGGGCACCAACATGTTTTATATTTGGGGCGGGGTATTTCTTACCCAATAGCCTTAGAGGGCGCATTGAAATTAAAGGAAATTTCCTATATTCATGCCGAGGCCTACGCCGCCGGTGAAATGAAACACGGCCCCATTGCCTTAATTGAAAAAAATTCACCGGTGGTGGCCATAATACCCGATGACGATTGGTTTGAAAAAACCGCCTCCAATTTACAGGAAGCCACCAGCCGTGGGGCACAAATTATTGCCATAACCACCCAAAATGGCTTGCAAAAATTGCAACAACGCATTAATATAAGCGCATCATATGTAGTGCCCAACCATCAACCATTCATCACCCCGTTAATAAATGCGATACCGGTGCAATTAATTGCTTACCATACCGCGGTATTAAAAGGAACCGATGTAGACCAACCCAGAAATTTGGCCAAAAGCGTGACCGTGGAATGAACAAAATATATTTCTATTTATTATGTTTTATTGCCCTTGTGGCCGGGGCAAATGCACAAAATTTGCCCAAAATTACCAAGGAATCCCCGCCTGATTTGCAATATGTGCTGGCCAAGTTATACGAGGATAAAGATAATGTTAAAATTGATGGTTTGGACATCACCCAAGATTTTAATAAGGCATTTTATTGGTATAATTTGGCTTCACAGGGCGGTTATATACCGGCCAAAATTGCCATTGCCCGTTTTAATATTTTTGGTATGGGTATTGAAAAAAATACCGAACGCGGCAAATTTATTTTATATTCACTGGCCGAGGAAGGCGATGTAGAAGCCATGGTCAGTTTTGTTAAATATAGCCTGAATGGTGATTTGGGTGAAAAAAATATTACCCTTATATTAAAATATTTAAATGAATTGGCCGGGCGCAAGGTGATAGATGCCAACGGATTATTGGCAAAATTATATTACGAAGGACTGCATGTTGAAACAAATTATAAATTGGCCCGCGAACATGCTGATATTTCCTTTGCCAATGCCGAACCGGTGGGTTCATTTATTTATGGCATGATGTATGCGCGCGCGATTGGCCCAACCATTGTGCCCGAATTGGCCTTTTCGGCATTATCACGGGCCGCCAGCAGTGGTATAGTGCAGGCGCAAGTTATATTGGGTTTATTATATTATAACGGCAGTCGCCTGCGGTCTGATTTAAGCCGGGCATATATTTGGTTAAGCATTGCCCAGAAAAATGGCGATAAAAATACCAATATTATATTAAACCGCATTGTTCAAACAATAACCGACCGTCGCGATTTGGACAAATTATTAAACGACACCATTAAACGTGTGCCATCGGTTTTGGTTAAAAGCTAAATGATTGCTTTTAAGGCCAGACATCTGATATTTTTTTTGGGGGTCATTATCACCGGTTTAATCAATATATCCATCAGCCCATTTTTTTCAATTAATGGCATTACCCCAAATATTGCCATTATATTTATATGTTTATATTTATGGAAAATGCCCATAAATTCGCGCATTATACAGGTTTTTTTTGCCGGTGTCATATTAGACCTAATTAATAATGCTGAAATTATTGGTTATACCAGCATGTTATTTTTAATAATTATCATTACCCAAAAAAATATTTTCAAACATTTGCCAAACCCGCGCATTTTATGCATGGTCAGTTATAGTTTTATAATATTTTTCAGCGAAATTCTGCCCCTGTTTTTTGGGCAAAACCATTGGAACGGGTTGATATTATTGCATTATGCCATTTCATTTATATTGGCCTATTTTATTATTTTTATTTCATATTTAATTTACCAAGAATATATAATGAAATTGATTGATAAAAAAATTAGACTTGAAATATGAATGAAAATAATGAATAAGCTACAATTAGCCATAGTAAATAAACTGGCAACAAATAATAACAAAGGTTTAATATGCACACAGACCCCAAACATTATAAATTTAACCCGGCCGATTACCACCCACAAAATAATAATCCGGTCCAATTTTATGGCCTGCCCCAACATATAGCATTTTGTGCTGAATGTGTTATTTCTAACCAACGGCCCAACTCGGCAGTGGAATTCAAACATACCAAGGATTCCAAAAAAACCACCATTCATTTTAACGAACAGGGTATATGTTCGGCCTGTATGGTGGCCAAACAGAAAAAAAACACTATTGATTGGGCCGAGCGCGAGGCCAAATTACAGGCCCTGTGCGACAAATACCGGTCGCGCAACGGCACGCATGATTGCGTTGTGCCGGGTTCGGGTGGCAAGGATAGTTTTTATGCATCATATATTTTGCGTTATAAATATAATATGCACCCGCTTACGGTAACTTGGGCCCCGCATATATATACGCCATGGGGGCAACAAAATTTTAACAGCTGGATTCATTCGGGTTTTGACAATTATTTATGCACCCCCAATGGGCGGGCCCACCGCTTGCTAACCCGTTTGGCGGTGGAAAATTTGTTCCACCCGTTTCAACCATTTATTTTGGGGCAAAAAAACTTGGCCCCCAAAATGGCCAATTTGTTTAAAATACCCTTGGTTTTTTATGGCGAGAACGAGGCCGAATACGGCAACCCGATAGAGGACACCAGCCAGGCCGAGCGCGATTACAAATATTTTACTGCCCAAAACGAAGGCGAAATGTATTTGGGGGGCGAATCGGTGGCCGATTTGAAAAATCATTATGGTCTTAGCACTGCCGATATTAATACTTACCTGCCGGCCAACCCCGATGATACACGCGCCAATAAAACCGAGGTGCATTATTTGGGTTATTACCTGAAATGGCACCCGCAAAGTTGTTATTATTATGCGGTGGAAAATGGGGGCTTTATTGCATCGCCCGAACGCACGCCCGGCACATATTCTAAATATAATTCCATTGACGACCGCATTGACGATTTTCATTATTATACAACCTATATCAAATTTGGTATTGGGCGGGCAACTTACGATGCATCGCAGGAAATTCGTAGCGAGGATATAGATAGGGACGAGGGCGTGGCCCTGATAAAACGTTTTGATGGCGAGTTCCCCGAACGATTTGCCGATGAAATTTTTCAATATTTATCAATTAACCAGCGCGAATTTCCACAGGCCAGCAAAATGTTTGAACAACCCATCATGGACCGTGCCTATTTTATGGCATTGGCCGACAAATTCCGTTCGCCCCATTTATGGCAATATGACAATGGCCAATGGTCGTTAAGAAAGACCATTTTTAATGAATAAGCGAATATTTTTGGGTTTCATTTTTTGGGTAATGGTGGCAATATGCACCTTACCCAACCCATTAATGGCGGTTAATGCCGAACCAGACGCGCATGTAACCTTGATTGGTAATCATTTTGAACCCAACCCCAATGGCGAACCATTGGAATATATTGGTTTAAAAATAACCATGCCCGCGGGGTGGAAAACATATTGGTATGCCATTGGTTTAACCGGTATACCACCGGTTTTTGATTACAGCCTGTCCAAAAATTTAGAAGAATTCAAAATTTTATACCCCGTACCCAAAATTGCTGATGAATTTGGGCTTCGCACTTTTATATACGAGGACGAGGTGGTTATTCCGGTAATAATTACACGGGCGGATTCATCACAGGACATACAATTAATTATTGATGCCAAATTCGCAATATGCAAGGATATATGTATACCCATTCAAAAACGGGCCGAAATAACCCTAAAACCATACCAAAATATTATCAAAAACCCAGAAATTACCAACGCTTTACAACGCACCCCCCTGCCCCTTGATTATAAAACCAATTTTTTGCGGGCCACCATGGACGGCAATCACCTTAAAATTTCCAGCAATTATAGTGGTGAATTTATTATAACCAATAACAAAAATATGGCATTGGACGGCATATTGGTGAATGGCCAGGCCGAAGTTACCCTGCCCAAGGAATTTTCACTCCCCCTGCAATTGACCCTGTTGGGTGATAAACCAGCGGTTAGCACGGTGGAAATAATGACCACGGCCGGTTATGATAACCAATTATGGTATATTATCCTATTGGCCTTTTTGGGCGGGGTTTTGTTGAATATTATGGCCTGTGTTTTGCCAACTTTGGCCATAAAATTGCGGGCCATTACCACCAGCAACGAACGCACGCGCAGTAAAATTACCATGATGATAGCCGGAATAATGGCCTTTTTCATGCTATTGGCCTTTATTTTTACCGCATTAAAATTATTTGGGGTGCGTTTGGGTTGGGGTTTGCAATTTCAATCGCCCCTGTTTATTGTGTTTTTGATGGTGGTAATTGGCTATTTTGCCCGTTCCATGTTGGGTATTCAATATAAAATATTATTGCCACCCATGCTCAATAAGGCCCTGTCTAGCATATTGGGCAAAAATAACGATAATAAGGAACATTTTGTTTCGGGTTTTTTAAGCGCCTTATTGGCAACCCCCTGTTCGGCCCCATTGGTGGGCACCGCAGTCAGCTTTGCCTTGGGCGGTGATGCCAGCCAGATAGCCCCGATTATGCTTGCCATGGGCTTGGGTTTTGCCCTGCCATGGTTGGTATTTTTGGTATACCCACATTTGCCGGCAAAATTTATGCGTTTGGGGGCCATAACAACGTGGTTGGAATTGGTATTTGCATTTTTATTATGTTTGGTATTTTTATGGTTATGGAGCATTTTATACGGCCTGTTGGGCCTGCCGGCCATGGTGGTGGGTTCGTTGGTATTATTGGCAATATTATTGCCCATGGTCAGCGCGCGGGTAAAACGCATGGTGATTGGCATTTTATTAATAATCAGCGTGGGTTTGGCGGTTATTTTGCCCATTTCGGGCGAAAAAATATCCAAACAACGCGAGGCATGGGGGGCATTTTCACCGGCCATTATTTTAGAAAACCGCAATCAGGGCATACCTACTTTGGTTAATGTATCGGCTGAATGGTGCCTGACATGCAAGGTGAATGCATTGCGGGTTTTTGACCAAGACGAATTTTATAGCCTGGCCCACCAACGCAATTGGCAATTAATATATGCCGATTGGACCAAACCAAACGAGGAAATTCGCAATTTTTTACAACAATATGGCAAATTTGGCATTCCATTTACCATTTTTTATGACCAAAACCGCGGTATACATATATTACCGGAAATAGTTTCATTACAGGATTTAAAGGACTTACCATGACCAAACAGGTGGTGATATGCGATTACGGGGTTGGCAATATATTGTCGGTGGTGCGGGCATTGGAACAATGCGGTGCCGATGTATTGGCCACCAATGACCATCAAATAATTCAAAATGCCGAGTACGTTATATTGCCCGGGGTTGGGGCCTTTGGCCATTGCGTTCAGGAATTAAACCGCCACGGAATATGGGGCTTAATACCAAAAATTCGTGAACGGGGCACCAAAATTTTGGGTATTTGTGTTGGTATGCAATTATGTTATCAACAATCTAACGAATTTGGTATTCATTTGGGTTTTGGTTTTGTTGATGGGGCGGTGGAACAATTGCCCAGTGGGGAGCATAAAATACCATTAGTTGGTTGGGAAAAATTACATTGCGATGAACGCAGTGAGCCATATTTTCATGGAGTAAATGGCGAACGCTATGTCTATTTTGTGCATAGCTATGGTGGGGAATATAACCATTATTGTTCGGCATATTATGAATTGGCCGGCCATAAAATACCGGCCATTATTATGAATAATAATGTTATTGCCACCCAATTCCACCCCGAAAAATCGGGCGAAATTGGCCTGACATTTTTAAAAAATTGGTTGGCACGGGGGTAAAAATGGACAATAAATTATATTATGGCGATTGTTTAACCATTATGAACAAACATATTGAGGCCAATTCAATAGATATGATATATTTAGACCCACCATTCAATAGCAACCGCAATTATAATGCCATTTACAAAGATTCAACCGGCAAACCATTACCAGAACAAATTGAAGCATTTTGTGATACTTGGGAACTAACCAAAGAACGTATTTTAATTATACAACAAATGCCCATTATTTTGGCACAATTAGGGATTGAGAACTCGGTTATCCAATCATGGAATGCATTAATGGAAAGCTTGAAATTTTCTCAACCCAAATTATTAGCATATTTGTCGTATTTAACCGAACGGCTTGCTGTTATGAAAAAATTGTTAAAACCCACTGGGGCAATTTTTTTACATTGTGATGTTACATCCAGCCATTATATTAAATTATTATTAGACATTATTTTTGGCCATAAAAATTTCAGAAACGAGATAATTTGGTGTTATCGTCAGGGTGGCCGTTCAAATAATGAATTCCCGCATAAACATGACACAATTTTTTATTATTCAATGGGTAAAAAATGGAAATTTAATGCAGATGCTATTCGCATTCCTTATCATGGAACCGGTGGTTACGTTAGCAAGGGGCGCAATATTATAAATGGCAAAGAATATAAAACAAATCCATTAGGAAAAATACCCGAGGACTGGTGGGACATACCAGCATTAAACCCTATGGCTAAGGAACGATTGGGTTACCCAACACAAAAACCGATTGAGCTTTTACGCCGTATAATTCAGGTTAGCACCGATGAAGGCGACGTTGTATTAGACCCGTTTTGTGGGTGTGCCACAACTATTTCGGCCGCACACGAATTAAAAAGGCAATGGATTGGAATAGATATTGCCTTTCATACCATTCAACGGGTGGCCAAGGCCAGATTAATGGATTTATATAATTTGCATGATGAGGTTGATTTTGATATTTTGGGAATACCCAAAACTGCCGAATCGGCCATTGAAATGTGGAATAAGGACCCATTTCAATTTCAACGATGGTCCGTAGAAATGGTTGATGGCTTTGTAAGTGCCAAAAAAACTGGCGATGGTGGCGTTGATGGCAATATTTATTTTATGCATAATGGTAAAGTTGAAACAATGTTAATTTCGGTAAAGGGCGGTCAAAATATTAGCATAAAAGATATTAGAGATTTACGAGGAACATTAGAAAAAACTCAATCAGCCATGGCCGGTATAATAGTTAGGGATAAACCAAACCCCCAACAATTAAAAAATTTTGAAAATGAAATGAATAATGCTGGCTTTTATGGGCAAAAAAATTATTCGCGCATGCAATTATTATCACTGGACGATATATTAAATGGTAAGAAATTTGATACACCAGAACCCGAAGGTATGGTTGATAGTGGCAAGCTTAAATTATTTTCTAAAAATAATTTAAACTCCAATAAACTCATATAAAATTACCCGTAAAATTGCCCTCCAAACCCAAAAACGCTTGCAAATAACCAACATTTATGGTAATTTGCAACCATGAAAATTGATGTATCATCGTTGGTAAAGGCCCTTGCCCAGTTAGAGGATGCCCTGCAATATTGCGCCTCTGATTTGGCAAAAAATGATGCCAAATTGGCAATGCACCTGCGTGCCGGGGCAATTCAGGCATTTGAATATACTTACGAATTAACATTCAAAACCCTGAAAAGATATTTAGAGCAAACCGAATCCAACCCCGCCAGCATTGATGAAATGAGCTTTAATGAGATTATTCGCCGGGGTTATGAAAAGGGTTTATTACAGGGCGAATTGACAAAATGGCGCGAATTTAGACGCGATAGAGGCACGACTAGCCACACTTACCAAGAATCCAAGGCTATTATAGTATATGAAAACATACCCGCCTTTGTGGCCGAGCTTAAATATATGTTAAACCAAATTACCACGCGCAATTGCAAATAAAATGACATTGCCACCTGATATTCGCCCCCAAGACGCACAGATTGTTAAAGAAATCTTGCAACAAAATTTACCCGAAAATCATAAAATATATGTTTTTGGTTCGCGCGCCACGGGTAAAACCAAAAAATCATCTGACCTTGATTTGGCGATTGATTTAGGCCGGCCAATGACCAAACAAGAACAATATCAATTACATGATTCTTTTGAGGATTCTGACTTGCCGTATAAAGTAGATATTGTTGATTTGCATAATGTAAGTGATGAATTTAGAAAAATTATTGCGCAGGATAAAACCCTGTTTATATATTGATTATTCTTGCAAATGGTGAAGAATTCTCATATAATATTTTTATGATAAAAAACATAATATTACTAATAACATTATTATTTTGGGGTTTTGGGGCCATGGCACAAACCCCACCCATATTTCAACGCGAACAATTTACCATACAAACCAAGGCCGGGGCAAAACATGTTTTTGAATTGGAACTGGCCCTAACCAATGCCCAACAATCCACCGGTTTAATGCACCGCAAGGCCATGCCCGAAAAAAATGGTATGATATTTTTTTGGGGCGAAATGAAACAGGCGACAATGTGGATGAAAAATACTTACCTACCGCTGGATATGGTATTTTTTGACCAAAAGGGCATAATAACCGAAATTTTATACGGGGCCGAACCATTATCAGAAAAAACCCTATCCACCAAGGAAAAGTCGTTCGGGGTCATAGAATTCAATGCCGGCATACCCAAAAAATTGCACATTAAACCCGGCGATAAAATTTTAAGCCCGCGTTTTTAGGTCATTTTCATAAAATAGATAAAATTTTATTTATATGGTTATAAAGATTTTCATTTTGTTATAATATACATCATAACAAATACATAACAATACGCATAACATTATGCATATTGTTAAACAAACCAACGAACCCACAATGACAAGGAGTCAACAATGGCAAAAAATATATTCGGTCTAGAAATAGAACGCGAAATATCGTCAGACAAAATGGCCGCCAATAATATTATAAAAATGTTAGAGGAAGCGAAATTTGAGGCAAAACGCCAAGAATTAAACCCGTCTGCCGATATGAATTTATTGAAAATCAAATTGGAGGCCCTTGATAGCGCGATTTTGGTCGTCAAATCATTACAGGTTCAACATGGCAATTTGTAATGGTGGCAAGATTAGATAAAATTTTATCTAATACCATCTACACCTATTGCACCCCCCACAAAAAAACATTATGATAAAATTATCAATGAAAGGATAAAAATCATGACCAGTGTAGCAACAGACCCAGCAACCCCAGCCGCTTCAACAAATACGTTGGACAACATCAACACCACCTTTGCAACGGCGGTGAGTGACGGGCAAACCAAAATAACCCAAACTTTAACCACGTTAAAGGATAACCCAAACGACACAGCCGCCCTGTTTGATTTGCAAATTGCCATGGCCAAACAACAAATGTTGATTACCATCGCCACCGCATCAATTGATTCGGTGAAGAAAAATTGCGAATCCATCACCCAACGCATGTAATAAAACATGACGGGTTTTAATAATATATCACGCTTTACCGGCGCAATAAACCAACCATTGGTGGAATATAAACCCCAATCGGGTGATGCATTTAGCCAGTTGGCTGGGTTTGACCCGCACGATATATTTTTAAAAAAGGCCCAACCTTGGGTAAAAAGCGAACCACTGCCCAGTATGCGCGGGAATTTATACACCAGCGCAGAAATTAATCGGGTATCCGATGGGCAGGTGGTTGCTTATTTAACCCCGCCAGAGGCAGTATATAAGGAACAATTAACCCCGGTCAGTTATAATCAACGGCTGGCGCAATTAACCGAAAAAACTGCCAATTTCTTGGAAAAACAGGGTTTGCATTCGGCCGCCAACGAACTGCGTGAACATTTGGGTAATGACCTGCATGAAATGGATTATTACCAACATAAACGCGCTGAATTATTGGTTGTATAATGTTATTAAACCCTAACCAAGACGATTTCACCCCCGAGGATAGCGAATTCCTAAGGCATTTGGCTTATCGCAAGCTATGTGCATCGCAATATCGGGCGGCATATTTAATATATGCCATTTTGGCACAGGTTGAACCATATAACCCCGATTTTTATTGCGGGCAAATTTATTGTTTGGTGCATGACAATGACCCCGGTTATTATGACCATGCCACCCAATTGATAAACCATTGTCGGCAATTGGAAATGGGCGATGAAACCCGCAGAATTTTGGATATATGCGCCCTGCGTTTAAAGCATAATCAAAATAAGAAACCAAATAATATACTCCAATAACCAGCATATTTTTAACTTTGTTAATATCTGGTATTTTGAGTATATCCTAAAAAACGTTTTTAACAGAAAAAGCCACGGAAAAGTAATGACCAACAGCGAACCTTTATGGAAAATGATTGAATCGTTCAATATGGCCAACCCGGCCATAATGGATAATTTGACCCAAGAATTAACCAAGGTTAATGCCAAAAATACCGGCAATAAACCAATGGATTTGGGGCAATTTTCGGCCATTTTGCAATCGGTTTTGCACGATGGTGCCAATTTGGGGGCCAGTTTGGGAATGGGCGAGACGGAATATCAAGCCCTAACCGCCCTTGCGGCCCAAACATACCAAGATGGCGATTATAAAAAATCACTGCAAATTTTTCAAATGGCCATGTTTTTGGATCATTTTAACCCCAATAATTATTTCGGCTGTGCCGCCAATTATCAAAAGTTAAAGGATTACCAACGGGCGGTGCAATTTTACGCATTGGTGAATATTTTGGATGCCACCAATGCCAATGCCGCCTTTCATGCCGGGCAATGCTTTGTTTTGTTAAAAAAATATAACGAGGCAAAAATGGCATTAGAGGGGGCAATGGGATTAACCAAGGATACCGATTTGCGCCAAAAATGCCAAAATTTATTGGATATTATCGCCAAACCAACTCTCCATTAACCAAACATTACAATTAAAAAAAAACCAAACAACGTAACATTTTGCGAAAGGACAGCTATGACCGAAGAATTAATATTAGACACACCCGAAAAGGTCAATGAATTTGCCCGCCAATGGCGCATAAAAATGGACGAGGATGCCCGCCAAATTGCCATGTTAATGGGCGATATGCCCATTACATACCGCGATTTAGAGGTGGAATTAGAAGGAATGCAATTTGACCATCAATCATTCCCTGATGATACCAAAGAATTTTTTCAAGATTTAGATAAAATTTTATCTATGATGGGGGTCAAGACTGGTAATACCCCCAAAACCAATATATATTCACCATATAGCAACCCGCTAACCCAACCATTAACCCAAAACCCAACCCCACAACCCAATATTGCCCGCAATATACGGAGATTTATATGAACCAAAGCCAATTCCAACAAACCATTGCCAATGCATGGAACGATTCCACCCCCAGCGGGGCCGGTTTTGGCATAACCCCCGAATTGGAACAGGCGATTGCCTTTTTAGGGCAAACTGAATTGCAAATGGGCAATTACCCGGCGGCCGCCCGCATTTATGGGGGTTTGGTTGCCCATTTTTACCAAAAACCCGCCTATTGGGGGCAAATTGGCCACGCCTTCATGGGTATGGGTGATGCCATCAACGCCTTTACCTCCTTTGGCATGGCCGAGGCATTAAGCCAAAATAACCCCGAGGGGTTGGATATGGCCTATAACAAAATTTTATGCCTTACCAAGGGCAAATATTATATGCGTGCCGTTGAATATGGCATGGAAACCATTGAAAATACCCCCAATGGCCCGGCCGAATGGCGGGCAAAAATGCAAAAATTAATCAATTTGGCCAAAAACCAAATAACCCATTAAGGAATTAAAATGACCCAAATTGACACGCCCCCACCATTCATTCCCTATACCGGTTTTGCCCCACAGGGCGAACAACCAGTGGCGGTTATTAAAACATTAAATACCACCCAATTATTGGCCTTAATGCAGGAATATTTTGACGGCCAGGCCGACATTATAAACCAATTAAGCAATCAATATGCGGTTAACACCAACCAATTACAACAATTATTATTGTTAAATGCATGGCAGGGCAGTTCGGCCATGCAGGAAAAATTGAGCGAAGCAATTCCCCTGCAAATACAGGGTTTGGGTATACCCGAAAATGTGCAGGCCGAATTGGTGGCAGACCCCAATTTTACCGCCATAGTTGGGCAATTAACCAACCGCATTAACCAGCAATATACACAAAACCCCCATATTGCCGATGAAATGGAAGGTTCCAGCCAAATTAACCCCCATACCAACCAATTAATTCCCACCAATAATGGCATTCCAAACGGGCCGGTTGATGATATTAATACCGGTATGAATTTTTTGGACAGCCTAACCGCCTTTGCCAATGGTAATGGCCCGTTAGATTTGAACGAATTATTAAACGCCCCAGTGTTGGATTTTGGCCAATTGCAAGAATCTGGTTCCACCATAGAAATATTAAACCTGTTGATTCAACGGCTGACCATTCAATTGTCGCAAAAGGCCAGCAAGTCAAATGAACAGGATGCATTTCAAGAACAAAGTCGCATTAGGGCCGATAATGAACGGGCCCTGCAACAATTAAAAACCGCACAGGAAAAACAAAAGGAAGCCAATTCATCAACATCGGGCGGTAAAATTGCCGGTTATGTTGTGGCGGCCTTGGGCCTGTTGGCTTCGGCCATTTTAACCGCAGTCTCCTTGGGCACGGCCACGGCGGTGGCGGCAACCATTGCGGTGGTTTCATTCGCGGTTGCCGTGGCATTTACCGCGGCTTCTATGTCGGGTGGTATAGATAAAGCGGTGGAGGCGGCCGCCAAATCGGCTGTGGGCGATGACCCCAGCAAATTGGCCGAGGCCAAACAAGGATTTGCCGCCATGTTTGCGGTTTTGCAAGTATTAATTGCCGTTTTGATGGCCATTGCTTCATTTGGGGCCAATATTGGCCCGGCGGTTAATGCCGCCGCCAAAATTGCCAGCGATAGTGCCAAGGAAGCCGGCAAAGCCGTGGCCAACGAAGTGGCCAAAGCCGTTGTTAAGGAAATTGCCAATCAATTAAAAAATGCCATGACCAAAATGGCCACAATGGGTTTAAAACAGGGGACGGCCGAGGTAACCCAAGCAGTGGGCCGTTCGGTTACCACCACCGGCCAAATTATTTCCAGTGCCGCTAATTTAACCGCCGCCGGGGTTACCGTTGCACAAGTTGGAACATCATTATACAGCGCAACCAAAAATTTCCAAGCCGCCAAATTGCAACAACAGGCCACCGAAGCCAACGCCAATAAGGAAACGGCCGAAGCCAGTGCCGATGCCGGACGCGAAATTATTAAATTATTATTGGATTTGATTGCCCAAATAAACCAAGCCATGAATGACCAAATTAAAACCATTAGTGACGTTTTGGAAACACGCAAACAAGCAACCGACAATATTGACCAACAATTTGCCATCGCATAAGGAGAATACCATGTCATCGTATCAAATTCATAATTATTCAAATCAATTTTTGGCCGGTTTAGGCCTGAATAACGACCAAATTGGTTCGGTGCAACAATCGGGGCGGGCCGAATTGCAAACCGAAAATAACGGGCAAAATGCCATTTTGGCCTTTGTGGGCAGTGATGGCGTTTCGCATCAATATCAGGTGCCCAAACCCACCGACAGCCAATTGGGCGAATTGCAATTATTTATTGCCCCGGCCACCCAAAACCAAGACAGCATTTATGGTTCGCAATTTAGCGCATTTGACATTTATGCCCTGTTTGCCATTTTATTAGACATTGCCAAAAGCGATAAAGAAATTGCCACCAAAAATGTTTTAATGAACAATCAATCAATTAAATCGTTGGCACAAAAAACCGCCCAATTAATGCGCGACGAAGCCGCAGTTAATATGGCCGGGGCCATGGCCGGATTGGCCGGAGCATCCATACAGGGGGCCACCCAAATTGCCGGTGCGGCCACCCAAATTGTCAGCAATGGGCGGGCATTAAATGATATTCGCACCGCCAACACCACTCCGGGCACCAACACCGCCAATGCCGACACCACCGATGAACCACAAACCCCAACCACCACCAATACAACCACCACCGCCACCAATAACGATATTGACCAAAATACAACCCCACCTGCGGGCACCGAAACACCATTGGACAATGCCGAACAGGCCCAAACCCAGCAAACCCAACAGGCAACTGCCCAGCAAGAAAATGCCGAAGTTGACCAAAAATTAAGCGAACAAAAGGCCACCACCGCCACCAAACGCACCGAAAATGTAACCCAAGAAATGCAGGACGATTTGCGCCAAACCGAAAATACCCAACATGAACGGCAATTGAATGTCCGAAGTGAAGACCACCATGCCCGACAAGCAGTAAGCGATGAACAATTGGCCCAAACTTTACAAGATGAATTACAAAACTTGCCCAAACCGACTGATTCAGCCAATGGGCCCGAGACAGCCCCGTTTAAGGATGCAAAATTGCACCAAATAATTCAGGTTAATAAATTCCGCACCGATTACGCCAATGGCCAAGCCCAATTGTTAAATGGTTTGGGGCTGTTAATCAAAACTGCCGGTGATGCGGTTAAATCGGGCATGGAATTTCAGGCCGCCCAATTGCGTGCCGACAAGGAATTGGTGCAGATGCAAAAGGAATTAACCCAAAATAATAATGAACTAAACAAACAAATGGCCACCAACCAAAGCGAATTTTTGCACCAGGTGATGGATACATTACATAAAATTATGGAGGCCGAAGCACAGGCTGAACGCAAGGTAATGAGTTAATTATATTTATCCAATATGTTTAAAATTTGACATTTTATTCAAATTTTGTATATATTTTTTTTAATGATAAATATCCAAAAACGAAAAACCCTGAAATATATGGGCGCAATGGCCGGTGCAACATTATGTGCACCGGCTGTGCACACACAGGAAGTTAAGCTTTTACGCATTGTCATGCCAACATTTGATGCCGATTTAAAAATGGTGGAGGATTTATTAAATGTTAAAGTTTTGAGTTTTGAATTTGTAAGTTATGAAAACCATTATGAAACATATAATAAATTGGCCCAAGGTGAATATTTGGGCGATATTATAATTGGTTCAACATTCAATAATTCGCGTTTATTTTATAAAAAAATGTTAAAACAAATAGATTTTAACAATATACCAAAATACACCAAACCTAATTACACTTTGGTGGGGCGTGGTTCAACAGCCGAATTTGATTATATTGTGCCGGTGGGTATTTTGTATAAATCGTTTTTAATTAACGAATTGACATTAAAGAACAAATTTTCATTTAATTATAACGATATTTTTGAAGCAACAATGGGTGTACAGGCCGCCATCTGGAATGGTGATATTTACGAAGTTGTTAAAATGGCTTCGCTGGCATTGGGGTATGGGTATAATGTATTAAGGCCTTATCGTTCCAAAATAACTGAATATATTTTAGTGAATAAAAGAAATTTTGTTATGAATTACAACCCCTATAAATTATTACTCAACAAGCAGGTTAATCTTATTTCAGCATCATCTTCAACCATTTATAATGTGTTTGAAAAAAGCCTAGGCATAAAATTGTGCAATTATTACCCGTCCGATGGCGTGCAAGTAGAAGAAGTATCCTTTGCCATACCCAAAAATTCACGCAACCCCATGGTGGCCGAGAAATTTATTAATTATATGTTTCAACCCACCGTGCGCACTTCTATTTTACAATATGGACGTATGACATCAAGATTAAAGACCGATTACGGGGCATTACCAATTAATATAAAGACAAACCAAATTTTATACCCCAATTTCAGACCAGAAACCAAATTTTTTGAAAATTTTTATACAAACGAGGATTCTTACCAATTAATGACAGATATTTATTTTAATTGCTTTACATAAATTTACCAAAAAAATACTTGAATTGGCAATAAATATTAATATTATACTTCTTGATATTAAAAATTGAAAAACACAAACAATGTTTCGGCGCGATTTCTTTCATTCGTTGGCTATGGCTTCCTTGATGGGCGTTTTGCCCGGGGCCGATGTTTGGGGCAAGGAACCAGATTTAAACATATTATACCCCACTTATTCAGGCGAAACCGAAACTTTGGAACCCATTGCAACAAATGCCAAGCTTGACATTGCGGCCAAAGCCATAGATAATCAAAATACATTTATGGAACAATTTTTAACCGATATTTATATGGGCGATATTATTTTTGCCCCCACCAGCACGCTTTCGCGTCTGGCCAACCGGGGTTTTTTGCGCAAATTTAATATGCAAAAAATACCCAATTACACCCGCCCCGAAGCCACATTGGTGGGGCGCAAAACCCAAATGGAAAATGATTATATTTTGCCATTGGGTTATTATTACAGCATGATAGGGGTTATAAAACAAAAATTTAAGGGCCGGTGGAACCTTAATTGGTCGGAATTAATTGGCAACAAGGAATTAAAGGCCAAGGTGGGTTTTGCTTACCACGATTTTAACGATATTATTCGGCTGGTTTCATTAACCATTGGCTTGGGTTATGCGTTAAAACCCATTTACCGCGAACGAATTAAGGATTTTTTATATAAATACCGCGAAAATTGGTTTTTTGCCGGAGATATGCAAAATGAATTGCGCGAAAAACGGGTGGATGCCACAATTATCCATTCCAATGAATTATTTAATTTAATCAAACTTTTCCCCAACGATTTTTTTGGTGTATTGCCAGACGAGGGAATCATTGTTAATGAATTATCGGTGGCGATAGCACGCAACGCCAAAAACCCCGATTTTGCCGAAAAAATGATAAATTTACTATATCAACCTTTGGTGCAAAAGGTGATTTTGGAATATAGCCATCTGGCCACGCAAAATAAGAATTATGCAAAAATAATGGGTAAATCCTATACCGAGAACCAATTTTTATACCCGGTATTGGACAAAAAAATTATTTTTCACGAAAATTTATACGAGGGCGAAGAAATATATAGCTTTGCCGAGAAAATTTATAAGGAGGTATTGGCATGACAAAGGACAATAATATGATAATAAACCGCAGGCAATTAACACATAGTTTATTTGGCGCAACGCTTGCCGGTTTGGCCAGCCCCAATATTATACGGGCCCAGAACCCAAATTTTTATTCCATAGCCCTGCCCCAATTTAATGGCGATTTGAATAATATTAAGGCATTAATTAATGATTATAAAGTGAAATTTGATTTTATACAATATAGCAACCATAATGCCATGTCGGACAAAATGATTGCCGGTGGCTTTATCGGCGATTTGATTGTGGGTAATACCTCTATTTTGTCGCGCCTGCAAACGCGCGGTGCATTAAAAAAATTAAATATGAACAATATTTTTCGTTTTTCAAAACCCGAATATTCATTGGTGGGCAAGCGCACAGATGCCGAATGGGAATTTTTCTTGCCGTTTGGAACATATTTCAAATGCGTTGGTTACCCGGTTTCACCGGCTGAAAATAATAAACATGGGGTAACATGGGGCGATGTCATCACATTGCGTAATTATAATAAAAAAATTGCCTTTTGGTCGGGCGATTTTAACGAAGTTATTCGTTTGGCCAATTTGGCATTGGGTTTGGGTTATATACCCAAATATGACCTGCGCAATAAATTAAAACAATTTATACTGGACAACCGCGATAAATGGATTATGTCAGAAAATAACCAACAATTATTATCCAAAAAGGAAGTGAATTACGCCATTTTGGGTTCGGTGGAATTGGTAAAAATATTAAGGGATAAACAATTGGAATTTGAATATTATTTCCCCAATGACGGGGTGATTATGGACGAAATTGCCATTGGCATACCCAATAATTCCAAGGATAGCGGTTTGGCCGAACAAATTATAAATTTCTTGTATCAACCGCAAATTCATTCCTCTATAATCAAGGAAACTTTTTTGCGAACCCATAATAAGGCATATTATAAATATTTGGGTGCCGAATATACCGGTAATGAATTAATTATACCCAAATTCAACAAAAAACCTTTTGAAAATTTATATATTGGCGAGGATGTGTATAATTTTACCGGCACAATATATAGGGAAATGTTAAGTTAAACCATGCTTTCGTTGCATGATTATTGGTTTTATGCGGTAACTTCGGCCGCCATTATTATTGTGCCCGGCCCCACCATGATGACGGTTATCAGCTTTGCCCTGCATTTTGGGCGGGCGGTGGCATTACGGGCGGCTTTGGCGGTTATGGCGGCTTCGGTTACCACTATTATTTTAGCCGGGGCGGGTTTAAGCATTTTATTAACCTATACACCTTGGCTGGTTTCGGTTTTAACCATTTTTTCGGGTTTATTTTGTTTATACACCGCCAGCAAAATTGCCCGGCAAAACCCGACCCAATTGCAATTAAACCACAATGTTATGACAGAAAAAAAACATATTAACGCCATGGTGTTTAAAAATTGTTATGTTATTACCGTGCTAAACCCCAAGGGGCATATTTTTTTCATTGCATTTTTACCCCAATTTTTGGACAAAAGTCCCAATTTATGGGTGGATATACCCATATTGGCCTTGGTATTTGCCGGCATAGATTGCATTACCGCCCTGAGTTATGGTTTCTTAGCCGGCACATTGCGCCAGCGTATCAACAACCCCAATTTCAAATATATCAGCTTGGTGGTTTTTGTGATAGTGGGTTTTATGGCCATTTATTATGGCATTAATAATTTAATATAATATAATATAATCAACCCAAAACACCACCGGTAATGGCGCAGGCAATGGCATCGGCTTCATGTTCATTGGCAAATTGGGCGTTGGGCAATAATATTTTTACCATAGTTTGCATTTGGGTTTTGTCGGCCCGGCCCGAACCGGTTACCGCCTGTTTAACCAAACGCGTGGCATATTCCACCACCCGCACCCCATGAATTGCCGGCACCAACAGGCACATTGCCCGTGCCTGCCCCAATTTTAGGGTTGTTTCAAAATTTTGGCTAACAAAAATTTCCTCTATACTGGCCAAATCGCATTGATGGGTTTGAAATACGTGGTTCAAATGGGTAAATATATGGTGTAATCTTTTATCCATTGGCCCCTCGGTTGGGGCCGAAATTGTGCCTGCGGCAACAAATTTGCTTTTGTTGCCTTCGTTTTCTATAATTCCATATCCGGTATGGCGCAACCCGGGGTCAAGGCCAATAATGCGCATTATTCCAATTGGCCCAAAATATCATCGGGTATATCGGCATTGGTAATAACCTGTTGCACATCATCATGGTCTTCCAAATTATCAATCAATTTCATCAAGCTTTTGGCCTTGTCCAATTCGGTAATTTCAACAAAATTTTGCGGTTTCCAAACCAATTTTACCGAACTTGCCTCGCCCAGTATTTTTTCCAATTCATTGGCCACCGCGTGCAAATCATCGGTTTTGCAATAAATATCATGCCCATCGGGGCCCGATTCAACATCATCGGCACCGGCATTCAGGGCGGAATCAAATATTTTTTCATCAGACCCGGCCGTTTGCGGGTAATGTATACAACCCAACCGGTCAAATGAAAAAGCCACCGAATTGGTTTCACCCAAATTGCCCCCCGCCTTGGAAAAAATGGATCGGATATCACCGGCGGTGCGGTTGCGGTTATCGGTCAAACAATCAATTATTACCGCCACACCGGCCGTACCAAAACCTTCATAACGCACTTCTTCGTAATTTTCGCCCTCGCCGGCACCGGTAGCGCGTTTGACGGCGCGGTCTATATTATCCTTGGGCATAGATTCGGCCCGGGCGGCCTGTATAGCAAGGCGCAGGCGGTTATTACTGGCCGGGTCAGCCCCGCCCATTTTGGTGGCAACCATAATCTCGCGCGATAATTTGGCAAATTGGGCCGCACGTTTTTTGTCCTGCGCGCCCTTGCGGTGCATAATATTTTTAAATTTGGAATGGCCGGCCATTTTTTTATCCTTGTAAATTTTCTTTTTCTTTAAGCAATTTCCATAAATATGTCAACCCTATCGGGTTAAAAATAAGGCTATTTCAGGGTATTCCCACAAAATTAATACCATTAAAAACATAATAATAAAAAACGGCAGGGCGTAATAGGCAATGCGCGTCAGCGGTATTTTGGTCATATTTTGCAAAACAAACAAATTAAAACCCACTGGTGGGGTAACCTGTGCCATTTCCACCACTATGGTAATGAAAATGCCAAACCATATCAAATTTATATGCAATTGGTTCAGGCTCGGCAATATGACCCCCATGGTTAACACCACCATGGAAATGCCGTCTAAAAAACAGCCCAAAACAATATAAAACAGGGTTAAACATAAAATATATTCAAATGGCGACAGGCCCAATGTGGCAATAAATTCGGCCAAATGGCGGGGCAGGCCAATATAACCCATGCTTAATGTTAAAAAACTGGCCCCCATTAAAATAAAGCTTATCATGGCAAAAACCATGGTTGACCCAATAATGCTTTCGCGTAAATTATGCCAATCAAGCGATTTTTGCGCCAAACCAATTAACAACGCCCCCAATACCCCCAATGCGGCCGATTCGGTTGGGGTGGCAAAGCCCAAATAAATACTGCCCAACACCCCGGCTATCAATAAGCAGGCCGGTATTAATTCACGCGCGCGGGCAAATTTTTCGCCCCAGCTTAATTTTTCAACCATTTTGGGTATTTGGTCGGGGTGCATTAACGACCAAATAACTATATATAACGAAAACATGCCGGCCAATAAAATGCCCGGTATAATACCGGCCAAAAATAACTTGCTGATGGATGTATCGGTGCTGACCCCATATACTATCATAATTAACGAAGGCGGAATTAACAGGCCCAAAGTGCCGGCCCCAGCCAAAGACCCCACCGCCATTGATTCAGGATATTGGCGGTTTTTTAATTCGGGAAGCGATATTTTGCCCACCGTGGCACAGGTAGCGGCCGATGAACCCGAAATGGCCGCAAAAATGGAACAACCAATAACATTGGTATGCAATAACCGCCCGGGCAAAAATTGCACAAATGGGGCCAACCCGCGAAACAAATTTTGTGAAATTTTGGTGCGAAACAAAATCTCGCCCATTAACAAAAATAACGGCAGGGCGGTTAAAGACCATGACGAAGCCGAACCCCACAGGGTAATGGCCATGGCCCCACCGGCATCACGGCTGGAAAATAATGAAATACCAATCCATGCCACCGCCATTAATGTTAGACCAATCCATGCCCCCATGCCCAAAAACACAAACAGGCCGGCAATTAACAAAATGGTTATTATAATATCATTCATGGTGGGTTTCCCCGGCCTGTTGCCAAACCCCACCATTGCGCCAATATAAAATACATAAATGGGCAAAATTGCACCATAAAACCGCCAACCCAACAAACATTGGTAATTGCACTATCCATAATGGCGTGGCATCATTTTGTGTTGAAATATCGTTATATTGGAACGATTTAATTACCAAATTTAAAGCAAAATATGCAATTATCAGGCTAAAAAACATGGCCACAAAAACCACAAAACCATATAATTTGCTTTGATATTGTATGGGCAATAAATCGGTTAATACCGAAACACGCAAATGTTCGCCACGCGCCAATGCCGGGCCCATGGCCATAAAGCCGGCACCGGCCATGGCATAACCGGCAAAGGCATCAGTCCCCGGCAGGTAAAAACCCACCGAACGACCGACCACCCCAATCATTATCATGACAAAAACCAGCACCATCATTATACCGGACAGGGCGATGGCCCATTGATTAAGCCGGTGAATCATGGTTTTTGAAAGGCATCAATAATGGTTTTGCCCTCGGGGCCTGCCTTTTCCAGCCATTCCTTTAACATGGTTTCACCCAATGTTTTAAATTCAGCCCGCAGGGCCGGTGTGGGTTGCACCACCTCCATACCATTGGCTTTCAGGGTTGCCTTTGATTCATCGGCCTTTTTAACCGAAGTTTCCAACCCGCGTTTTTCGGCCTCGGCCGCCGCCTTGATAACAGCATTTTTGCTGTCGTTATCCAACGCCTCAAAGGCCTTTTTATTAATTAAAACGGCATTTTTGGGCAACCATGCGTTCATATCGTAAAAATATTTCAAATTTTCCCAAACCTTGCTATCCACCCCCGAAACTCCCGAAGACATAAAGCTTTCCACCGCACCGGTTGCCAATGCCTGTGCCAATTCGGATGCCTGTATGGTAACCGGGTGGGCCTGAACCAATTCGCCAATACGGGCGGTTTGCGGGCTGTATGCGCGCCATTTAACCCCCTTTAAATCAGCCAATTTTTGAATCGGTTTTTTGGTATAAATGCCCTGCCCCGGCCAAGGAACCACATAACCCAACATCATACCTTGTTCGTTTAATTTCTTTTCCAAAATGGGTTTCATTGCCTTGTGCAATTTCACGGCCTCGTCATAGCTATCGGCCAGAAACGGCACCCCGTCCAAGCCCCATACCGGCCATTCGTTAGAATAATTGACCATCAAAATTTCACCAGCCTGCGCCGATGATTCCTGCACCGCCCGTTTGATTTCGGGTGCCTTGAATAATGAAGCACCGGGGTGCACGGTGATTTTTAATTTGCCATTGGAATATTTTTCAACATCGCTGGCAAATTGGGCCAAATTTTCGCTATGAAAATTATTGGCGGGGTAAGCGGCCGGTAAATCCCACTTGGTTTGGGCAAAACCCACCCCAACCAAGGCAAACAGACCCATGAAAATTGATAATATGCGCATTTTTTCTCCTCTTTTGTTTTTTTATTTTTATAACTATTCGCCTATCAAGTCAAATAATTTATTAAGGCATTTTACCCCATATTGTCAAAATATCTTCATGCACGCGGTTAATGGGTTGGTTGGCATTTATCAGTCTTACCCGGGCGGGGTTTTGTTTGGCAATTTTTAAAAAACCGGCCTTAACCCGTTGCTGAAACCCCTGCCCCATTGATTCAAAACGGGTTTCGCCCTGCCCGTTGGTATTTTCACGCTGAATGGCCCGTTCAATGGTATTTTGCCCATTATGCAATAAAAAAGTTAACTGCGGGGCAAAATTGCCACATATTTGGCCCGATAATTTTTTTATATATGCCAAACTTAACCCCTCGCCATATCCTTGATATGCCATGGTTGAATCGGAAAACCGGTCGCATAGCACAATTTTACCCGCCCCCAATGCCGGTTTAATAACCCGTTCAATATGCGCTTGGCGGGCGGTTAACATTAATAATAATGTTTCCATGGGGCTAAGGGCATATTCTTGTTTTTGCAATAATATGGCCCGCAATTGCATACCCAATGCTGTGCCCCCGGGTTCCTTGGTTTGTATGAATGGCCGGCCCAAGCGGGTTAAATATTCGGCAAATAAATCTATTTGCGTGGTTTTACCCACCCCATCGCCCCCCTCAAACGATATAAACATTAAAATATCCGCGCCCAAATACGTTTCAACAGGCCCAATTGTTCCACGTCCTCTAATGCCACCAATGGCACAATTTTGGGTTCGCTTAAAATATTGCTGGTAATCGTTATGGTGCCCAATTCCTGCCCGCGTTTAATGGGGGCAATGGCCGGTTCATTATAATTGGCCTTAACATCAAATTGGGCCCCGCTGGCTTGGTCTACCAAAAATTTGACATCCTTGTCCAACCCAACCTTGACCAATTTGCTTTTGCCGTCCTTTACCGCCACCTCGGCAAAAGGTTGGGTAATGTCGGGTATAATATGCTTATACGACCAATTTTGCATCGCCCAATTGGTTACTTTTTCGGTTTCGCGGGCGCGTTCGCTGGCGTTTTTCATGCCATGCAATATCACTATCACCCTGCGCCCATCGTTATTATCCACGGCCGAAGTGGTAATACCAAAACCTGAAACATCGGTATGGCCGGTTTTCAAACCATCAACCTTATATGCCTTGTTTTGCAAAATGGGGTTGCGGTTTTGTTGGGTAATATTATTCCATGTAAATTCAGGAATTGCATAAATTTGGTAATATTCGGGGAAATTATCTATGGTTGCCTTGGCCAAAATAAATAAATCGCGGGCCGTTGTATAATGGTTCGGGTCCGGCAGGCCCGATGCATTGATAAAATGCGAATTCTTCATGCCCAATTTTTCAGCCGTGGCATTCATGCGTTTGGCAAATTCGGTTTCGCTACCTGCCAATGCCTCGGCCAGAGCCACCGATGCATCATTACCCGAAACCACAATAATACCCTTTAATAAATCGCCCAGTGGCACTTCCTCACCGGCGGCAATAAACATTTTTGAACCCTCCATTTTATGGGCCTTGGGCGAAACCTTAACTATGGTTTGTTCGGTTATTTTGCCGGCCTTTAAATCCTCAAATGCTATATAAACACTTAACATTTTGGTCATGGATGCCGGAAACATGCGGGCGGTTTCCTCCTTGGCAAACAAGGTGGTATTGGTGTCAACATCCACCACCAAAGCCTGTTTGGCGCGGGTCAGGCCGGTTTCCTTGCTATCTTTATCCGCCACTTCGCCCTTTTTCTTATCTGCCTTGGCCTTTTTGTGGCTATCTACATCCTTTTTGCTATCCTTTTCGGCCTTTTTGTCGTGCTTTTTTTCTACATGGGCCTTTTTGGCCTTATCCTCGGCATTGGTGGCCTTTTTATTGGTTGCATCAGTGGCCAAAACCTGCCCACCAAACATAAATAAAACCGATAATAATATCACTAACTTCATTTTCATTCCTTTTTTTAATTTTGCTTGCCCTGCCCCGACAGAACTTATCAGCTGTTGGTTTAAGCAATTTTTATACCAAAAAATAGATTCTTAACATCTTGTCAATATTTGCCTTGAAAATTGCTTTTTGTTATAGTAATTTTCCGTTAAGAGGATACAAATGAAAATATTATTAGCAATTATAATTCTATTATTTCCAACATTAGGATTTTCACAATCAGCAGGCGAAGGGCCAATTAAGTTTGGCCCGAATGCAGTTTATAATTGGCAAAATTTCAATAGCCAAATTGTTCATGGCAATATGAATAGTTTGGTCACTGTTGGCAATCTTGCCATTTCTGAGGATGGAGAATTTGCGACCTACTATTATTGTGCAGGGTCGCATTGCCGATTTAACCCATTTGATAGTATTGCAAGTTGCGAAGAAAAGTCAAATAAAAAATGCTTTATTTTTGCGAATAGGGTTGGTAATATTGTGTGGAAAAATCCGGGGGATTTTTTGGATAACGAAGCCGTAGAATTAAGAAAAAATGAACCAATTTATGGGCAAGGCAACATAAAATTCAACCAATCAACCGTGGATCATTGGAAAAAATATTATAAAGTTAAAGATGGTAATCTTCCGGAGAAAGTTTTTGTTATTTCAAAGGATGGAAGGTCGGGATATTTTAGGTTTTATGATAATAAATATAATATCCCCCAACTCTTGGTGGCATTGGAAAGGAAATTTAATACAAAATTATATGTATTTGCCATAAATGATGAAATAAAATGGGAGGACCCGGGTGATTTTTTACCATAAAAAATTTCAAAGAAAGGATACAAATGAAAATATTTTTAGCTATAATAATCCTATTATTTCCCACATTAGGATTTTCACAATTAGCAGGCGAAGGGCCAATTAAGTTTAAGCCGGACGTGATACATGCATGGCAGCTATTCAACAGCCAATATGTAAAGGGCAATTTTAATACTACGGCCACTGTTGCTAATTTTGCCATATCACAGGACGGGAAATTTGCTGATTTCTATTATTGTAAAGGAACATATTGTCGCTTTAACCCGTACGATAGTATTGCACATTGTGAAAAAAGATCAAATAGAAAATGCTTTATTTTTGCCAATAGAACTGATAATATTGTTTGGAAAAACCCGGGGGATTTTTTGAATAACGAAGCCGTAGAAGCACGCAAAAATGAACCAATTTATGGGCAGGGTTACATAAAATTTGACCATTATGCGGCAAAAAAATGGGAAGAATATCGTCAGCAGAAAGACGGAGAATATCCTGAAAAAGTATTTATTATTTCAAAAAAAGATGCTGTGTATTGGATTTACAAATTTTATAATAATAAGTATGATATAGTGCAAATTTTGACGGCATTAGAGAAAGAATATAATAACAAATTTTATGTATTTGCCATAAACAATGAGATAAAATGGGAGGATCCGGGTGATTTTTTACCAAAATAATGTCAAACCGCAATTGGCACCCCAATGACGGGGAACGAATTTACCATTTTGCAACCCCCAACCGACAAACCCCACGGAATGCGTGAGGTTTACATATTGGACGATGACGGATATTGTTTTGTTTTTTCGCACCCCATAAACCACGTTGTATTATGAAACATTACCGCACCCGCTTCGCCCCCTCGCCCACCGGTTATTTGCACCATGGGCATTTTCATGCCGCCACCATTGCCCGCCAATGGGGCAATGAATGCGTCATGCGAATCGAGGATTTAGACCAAACCCGCGCCCGCCCCCAATTTACACAGGCCATAATAGATGATTGCGAATCGCTGGGTTTAAAATTTGATGAAATTATACCAACCATTCAACCGCGCATACCCATTTACAAGGAATTTTTTGAAAAATTGCAAAAAAACGGGTTGGTTTACCCCTGTTTTTGCAGTAAGCGCGAAATAGAAACCACCATACAAAATGCCCCGCACCATTATAATACCCAAACTTACCCGCATATTTGCACCCATTTATCACCGGCCGAAATAAGTGAGAAATACCAGCAAAACCCAACCCCGGCCTGGCGGTTTAACAGCAAAAAGGCCAAAGAATTATACAAAAATGAATATTTTACCGAAATTTCGGTGGGTGATATTTTATGCAACCCCACCGCATTGGGTGACCAAATATTGCAAAACCGCTTGGGGCAATTTGCCTATCACTTGGCGGTGGTGGTTGATGATTATATTGACAAAATAACCCTGATAACCCGCGGGGACGATTTATTACCGGCCACCGGCCTGCAACGGCTTATCAATACGGCCCTTGGCCTGCCCCGTGCCCAATACCACCACCATGGTTTAATACGCGACAAAAATGGGGTGCGCCTGTCAAAACATGCAATCAGCCCCAGAATTGTCAAGAAATCATGAATTTCAAAACATCACTGCGATTTAATAATAACCTTGACCCGGCCATTATTTTCGGGTGATTTAATATTTTTATCGGCAGTCAAGCTAGATTTTTGGGTTTTGGTATTCATTATCGCGCAATCACCGCGGAATATATTTTTATCGCGGGTTATGACCACATTTTGGCATAATTTGGCGGTGGATTTATCGGCTTCATAGATCAAATCACCACCGGTCAGGGTTTCATTTTGGGTTACAATTTTTATGTTCCCTTTGCCGGTGGCAAATTTTAAATTTTGGGCCCGTTTATTATTATTGGTTGGGGCATTGTTAAATTCGGCATATATATCATCGGCATAAATTGTTTGTTTGGGGTCAATAATTTGCACTTTGCCACTGGCACTGCCCAAATTATTTTTTTTGTCAAATTGTATGAATTTTTTGGCCTTGATGGTGGTATCGCGGTTATTAAATATTGGGTTGGCACCGGTTAATTCGCCCTTATCGTCCTGAAAAAACCAAATTAATTTATCGCCCGAACCCTTAATATCGGTATCCTTGAATTGAACATTGCCCATGGCGGTTAATTTTTTGTAATTAACCACGTCTTTGTCCTTTACCGGGTCGTAATCCAATTGCACTTCATCGGCCGTTAATTTGAATGTTCCTTGTTCAATCTCCACCTTGGTTTTGGCAAAATAATAATTTTTGTCGCGCACCCAATCTATACCGCCCTCGGCCTCTATGGTAATGGGTTGCTGGCCCTGCTTTTGCGATATTTGCGCCACGCCCAACATTGGCAGGCCCGCAACCAGCAGGCCCAATACCATAACACCCATCATAAATTTATTCATTTATCGCACCACCAATTTGCTTTTGCCCTTTAACGACACCAATTGTCCGTTGTTAGTAATTTTTAAGCCATCGGCCCAAAACCTAACCCGTTCAATCACCCCAACCACGGGGTCATCGCCATTCAGTTCCTTCCTTTGGTAATAAACCTGAATATTATCGGTTTTAATATTCGTGGTATCATTATCAATAATCACGCCATCATTCAAGGTTAAAATTTTATCGCGGTCATTTACTTTGCCACTTTTTGCGCTAACATTATATTTTGTATGTTTTTCATTGACCAATATATTGCCCTTGGGCAGGGTTAAGTAGGTTATATTATCGTCATTTTCGTCCTTTTTAATGGTGGCGGCATTAACTATATAGGGTTGATTCTTGTTATCCTTGCCGGTAATTGTTGCCCCCTCTATTAACACACCGCCAATTTTTAATTTAGGGTTTTGCAAAAATTGCATCGCCAATTCTGACCTTTCGGCAATATATGGGTAGGCAACCATAAAGCCAATTAACGAAAAACCCAGTAATAACAGGAATATTTGCACAAAAATATATCGTTTTTTGCGCCTTACCTTCATAACACACCGGCACGAAATATATGGTGAATATGGATAATGCCAATCACCCGGGCATGTTGGGTCGGCAGGGCCGATAATTGGCATATCGCCTTGTCGGCCGGCCCGGCCACCACAAACATGCTGTTAATATTTTTTTGGTTCATACGTTGTAATACCTCGGCCGCCAGAGCATTTTCTAAACACACCAACGGGTCGCTGGTCATTACCTCGCTTATTGGCAATTGGAAAAAATTTTGCCCCAAATGGCGGCGAATATCGCCATCGGTTATCATGCCCAATAATTGGTCATGGTCATTTACCACCCCAATTGCCCCAAATTTTTTGCCGTCCATTTTATGCAATGCGCTGGTAATATCGTCATTTATATGCACCAACGGCACCAATTCGCCCACCGCCATAATTTTGTTAATTTGCAATAATTGCAAACCCAACGAACCAGCGGGGTGGAATTGGTGAAAATCCTCGCGCCCAAAGCCCTTTAATTCCATCACTGCCAATGCCAAGGCATCACCCATTACCAACGATTGCGTGGTTGATGTGGTTGGGGCAATATTTAAATTTCCGGCCTCGGGCTGGTTAGAAAGTGGCAAAATATAATCAGCCAATTGGGCCAATTTGGAATCACCGCGCGCGGTAATGGCAATAATGGGTATGCCCATGGTTTTGGCAAAGCTTAAAATATAGGATAATTCGGCCGATTCGCCCGATTTAGACAGAGCCAATAATACATCGCCACGGGTTAATGCGCCCATATCGCCATGGGCGGCCTCGGTTGGGTGAATAAAATGCGAAGGCGTGCCGGTCGAGGCAAAGGTGGCCGATAATTTGCGCCCTATCAAGCCCGATTTGCCCACCCCGCTGATAATCAACCGCCCACTGGACGCACAAATACACTGGGCGGCCTGTTGAAAGTCATCACCGACAAAACCCTGTAAATCATTGATAGATTGGGCAATTTGCGCTATAAATTTTTTGCTGTTGTCTATTATATTCATAATTTAAAATCATAATATCAAGTTTTAAATTATTCAAGTAAAATTTCCTCAAAATACCAGATGCTAAGATAATTAATACCTTTAATTAGCTTAGCATCTGCTGGATTTTGAGAAAGTTGGGGGGTTTTGAAGGGGGGTGAAAATGCGGTTGCGTTAGCAGAGCAAATTTTTACCCCCCTTTTTTTAAATTGGTTTGTAATGGTATTATTTTTAAACGTATATATTGATACCAGTATTGATAAATTTTTTGACAAACAGATAAAATTAGTTTAATGTTATTGGTAATAAAGTATTGAAACAGACTTTGTTTTCGGAGTTATTTATGAGTAATACAATCGTTAAGATTTTTTCACCCGCCAAAAATGCCATGCAATCGGGGCGGGCCAATGCCGGGCAATTGGGCGGTCATTGGGTCATGCAGGTCATGCGCCAACAGGCTTCGTTGCCCAATGGTGAAGTGGGTTGGTCGGGTTCGGCCGATACCAAGGCACAGGTGCAATTGCAATTTGATTCGTTGGAATTGGCCCGCGAATATGCCGTTAAACATGGTTGGGGTTATGAAATTATGGAACCCAATACACGCAAGGTTAAACCCAAGCTCTATGCCGATAATTTTGCATTTAACCGCGTTATACCATGGACTCATTAACAATATATGTCTATTAATCAAATAAATGCGCCCGTAGCTCAACGGATAGAGCAGCAGCCTTCTAAGCTGTTGGTTAGGGGTTCGAGTCCTCTCGGGCGCGCCATTACCCATATTCACACCTATACAGGCCCCTGCACATCATGGAATATAATGTGATAGTTGATGTTATAAAGGACGAAACCGCCACCCATTTATGGAAGCGCGGTTGGGTGGGCCGGTGCCGTGAAATAATGCAAAAAACCTATCAATCATTGCAAATTGACCGCCCGGCGCGGGCCAAAATTGCGGTTTTATTAACCGACAACACCACCATGCGCGGGTTTAATTTTCAATATTTGGGGCACGATTCGCCCACCAATGTGCTTTCCTTCCCGGCCGAATTGCCCAAACAACCGCACCAAGTTAAATTTTTGGGCGATATTGCACTGGGTTATGAAATAATTGAACAGGAATCATTGGATAACAACATCAGCTTTTCGGCCCATTTCCACCATTTATGCGTGCATGGTTTATTGCATATTATGGGTTATGACCATATAAAAGAAACCGATGCCCAAATAATGGAGGCCGAAGAAATTCGCATTCTTAACCAAATATTCTCAATCCCCAACCCCTATTTAAGCTATGTTTGACTATATTACCAATTTGTTCAAAAAAAAATCAACCATGGAGGAATTAAAGGAAGTTATAGAAGATGACGACCAGACCCAGCCCGATGGTGGCACCGAAATTATTAAAAATATTCTGACTGCGGTAAAATTAAATGGCACCGATGTAGTAATACCCAAGGTTTCGGTGGTATGCGCCAATGTGGATATGGATTATGACGAAACCATGCAATTGATTCATTCCGCCCCCAAATCGCGCTATCCGGTTTATGAAAAGGAAAAGGATAATATTATTGGTTATTTGCATATCAAGGCTGTATTGACCTTCCCCGAAAAAAACAAAAAACATTTTGACATTCAAAAATTGGTAAAACCGGCCATTTATGTGCCCGAATCGATGCCGGTATTGGAATTATACAAGGAAATGCGCGATAATAACCTGCATATTGCCGTGGTGATAGATGAATATGGGGCATTTGACGGCATTATTACCATTACCGATTTATTAACCAAAATTATTGGCGAATTTGACGATGATGCGCAAATTAATGACATACAAATACTTAATGATTCCAGCATTATTTGCCACGGGGCCACCAAATTGCAAAAAATTGACGAATTATGGGGCTTAAATTTGGACGAAACCCACGATGACGATATAATAACTCTGGGCGGGTATATTTTTGCCATGAACGGCGCATTGCCACGCAAAAAAACCACTATATTGGACGAAAAAAATGCGGTCAATCTTACCATTTTAGAGGTTGACGATAGACGGATATTAAAGGTGCAAATTGACAAAATTTCTACCCGTTAAGCCCTTTATTTTATCGGTTTTGGCCGGTTTGACCATGGTTGCGGGGTTTGAACCATTTGCATTGTTGGGCGGGCATTTTATTGGGGTAATTTTATTGGGTTATTGTGTTGCCCGCTTCCCCGCCATTTTGGCCCCCAAAATAGTATTTGTGGTATTTTATACCCAATTTTTGTTTGGTTTATATTGGGTGGCCAATGCCCCATCGGTTTATGACGAACGTTTGGCATGGTTTGGTTGGTTTACATTATTAATATTCCCGTTTTTATTATCGTTATTTTATGTTTTAAGCGGGTTAATTTTGCAATTTTTTAAAAAACCCATTTTTCGCATTATGGCCCTGATTGGGGTTTTAAGCTTTGGCGATATAATGCGCGGGCATTTATTTACCGGCCTGCCGTGGAATTTGCCGGTTCATGCCTACTTAAATTCTGATATTTTAAACCAATTGGTGGCATATTTTGGCATGTATAGCATGGGCTTTGTTTATTATGCCCTGCCCATGGCGTTTGTTATTTTTTATTTGGTTGACCATATTAAAACCCAAATTATTGGGGGCATGGGCATTTTGGTATTTATGTTGGGCATGTTATTATTGGGCCAGGCCCGCTTTAACCAAGAAACCATAGCCCCCCCCACCCCATATAATGTGCGTTTGGTGCAACCGAACATTCCCCAAACCGAGAAATGGCAAAGCGATTTATTGGTAAGAAACCTGCAAAAGGCCATAGATTTAAGCACCAATGAGGTAAACACCCCCCTAAATGCGGTTATTTGGTCCGAAATGAGTGCCAATTTTGATTCGTATAACGACCAACCCGGCCGGCAATTTATTGCCCGCGCCGCGCCCGAGGGCGGGTATTTGATTGCCGGCACTTTTAAGGATATGGGCAAAAATACCGAACATGGTTTGGGCAATGCCTTGGCCATTTTTAACCCAAGGGGCGAAGTGGTGGCCGATTCGGTCAAACATCACTTGGTGCCATTTGGCGAATATGTGCCATTTGGCGAATATTTGCCATTAAAGGCCATAGCGGCCGAAAATATTAATTTGGTGCGTGGCGGGGTGCCCCAAATAATCCAGGCCGGCAATTTGCGTTTTTTGCCATTAATATGTTACGAAGGCATTTTTTCATACTTAACCACCCCCATAACATTACAACCGGCCGATGCCATTATTAACATAACCAATGATGCATGGTTTGGCAATTGGGCCGGGCCGCAACAACATTTGAACATGGTGCGCCTGCGGGCGGTGGAAACCGGCCTGCCGGTTATTCGGGTGGCCGGCACCGGTATAAGCGCGATAATAAACGCCAATGGCAATATTGAAAAATATTTGCCATCGGGCCAGGCGGGCTATATTGACTCCCCCATACCACCCAAAAAAGAAGCCGGTTTTTACCTGCACCACCAAATAATAATTATGACCATCAATATTATTGCTTGTTTTATGATAATTTTGGTGGCATTTATACTGGAAAGAACGAAAGGATTTAAAAATTCTCTCATTACAAACTAATAAAAATAAAAGGGGGGTGAAATACGCATCGTAGCAAACGCAACCGCTATTTCACCCCCCTTGCAATCCCCCCTACATACTCAAAATCCAACAGATATTAAAAAATTAAAGGTATTAATTTTATTAATATCTGGTATTTTGAGTATACATAACAGAAAAAAACATGCTTAAACCCCATAAAAACAAAAACCGCAAACAATCCTCTACCCAGTGGATAACCCGCCAATTAAACGACCCATTCGTAAAACAGGCGCACAAGGACGGGTTTCGCGCGCGTTCGGCATATAAATTGATTGAAATACACGAAAAATACAAAATATTGGCCAATGCCCCATTGGTGGTTGATTTGGGTTGCGCCCCGGGCAGTTGGATACAGGTTTTAAACAAATTCTGCCCGGCCAATGCCCATATAATCGGGGTGGATTTATTGGCGGTGGAACCATGTAACGCCACCATAATACAGGGCGATTTCACCACACAGGAAATTTTAGACAAGGTAAAAAACGCCCTGAACGGGCAAAAATGCCATGGGGTGGTTTCCGACATGGCGGCCAATACCATTGGCCATTCACGCACGGACGCTATACGCACCGCCATGTTGGCCGAATATGCGGCCGATTTTGCCATAAACCATTTGGCCAGTGGCGGTTTTTTTGTTTGCAAATTTTTTCAGGGCGGTGCCGACAAAAACCTGTTGGAATTATTAAAACGGCATTTTGCCCGCGTTTACCATTTTAAACCCACCTCGTCCCGCCCCGAATCACCCGAGGTATATGGTGTGGCATTAGATTTTCGGGGGTAAAAAAACAATATCATAGTTTTAAATTTAAATACCCATTACCGGTTGAATATTGGTTGACAGCGAATAAATTGTTTGGTAATATACAAAAATGCAAAAAATTTATGCACAAAAGCGTTTAATTAAGGTTTATGTAAATATGACATTATTTTTATTAGATGATATAAGGCGAGTATTACCATCAAGAAAATGTTGCGGTAATCATTTGAACTGTACACTAAAATTATCTAAAAAATTTTTTAATATTAAAAAAGAATGCAAACATTATGAGGATATTCAAAAACGTCTTGAAAAACTAATATCTAAAATTAATAAGTTTAATTTTAAAGAATATTATTTTAAATTAAGTAAAATTCGTAATAATCATAATAAGGTTATTTTTAGTGTTAATAAAAATAAAGAAATAACAATTCTATTAAAATTATTAACAAGTTCTTTAAGTTATTATTATAATATAAAACAAAATAACAGAAACTTAGTGATAAGTTCATTATTAGAACACTTACAAACAACAAATAATGGCAAATTATATAAATTAGATATAAAAAATTTTTACGAGTCGGTGAGCATTGAAAAATTAAATGATTATATAAAAAATAATTATTTTTTATATAATGATATTTTAAATCCAACAAACCAATTATTCAATACACTTTTAGATATAAAAAATAATCACAGCGAATTAGAAATAGGTATTCCAAGAGGTTTATCAATTAGTTCCTTTTTATCAGAATGGGTATTACAAGATTTTGATAATTACATTAGAAATAATGAAAATGTAATATTTTATCAGAGATTTGTTGATGATATAATAGTTATAACGAACGGTTATGAAGAAATTACTGAACCCAAACAAACAAAAATGAAAAAAAAATTTATAGATATAATAAAAGAGAAATTAAACATTGAAGGATTAATTATTAACCAAGATAAGTTTAAAGAGTTTGAATTGCAGAACGAATATGATTTTGATTTTCTTGGTTATAATTTTCAAAAATCTAAATCAAATATGAATAAATTAGTTATAAATATATCGGAAAAAAAGATTAAAAAAATAAAATCAAAAATTGTTCTATTGATAAAAAAATACAAGAAAAATAAAAATAAAAAATTATTAATAAGTAGATTAAAGGTAATTACATCAAACTATAAGTATTTTAACAATGTAAATTTTAAAATTAATTATGGAGGTCTTTTGTATAGTTATCCCAAACTAAGTGTTGATTCACCCTCGCTACAAAATTTAGACAACTTTTTATTTAAACAGATTAAAATACATAAAATTAAATTAGAAAAGAATTTCTCCTTTGTTAGAGGTTATAAAAATAAAATTTTTTATAAATTTAATCAATCTCAAATTCAAGAAATATTTAAGGTATGGAAAAATGTCTAAAAAAATTATAACTATAAATGAAACAGATGAATTTCGTTATTTGCTAACAGAAATGCTTCCGGCAGAGTTACCTGTTATAATAAGTAATTACGGATTTTATAATAATATAAAAAAATATCATCAAACCATTAAAGATGCTTTTTTAAATTCAGGAACTCCGCATCAGCCATACAATTTCCAAGTTGATAATAGAGTTTTATCTATTTTTCATCCCACATCTCAAATCAAGTTTAGACGGCTATATAAAGACTATAGTCAAATGATATTAGATGCAACCAATAAAAGCAAATTTTCATTAAGAAGGCCAACTGCAATTAAAGATAAGTCAAAAATTGATGAAACTTATTCTGAAGACATTTTATTATTTGATAATTTTTTTAAATATTCAATTAAAAGAATTTATAATTTCTATAAAAGAAAAACTTTCTTCAATTTGCAAAAAAAATATAATTTGATGTTAAAATTAGATGTAAGTAAACATTTTTATAATATATATACACATAGTATTAGCTGGGCATTATATACAAAAAAATATTCCCAGAAAAATAAAAATGAGAATGAATTGTTTGGAAATTTTTTTGATAAATTAATGCAAGATTCTAATAATGGAGAAACATCAGGCATTTTGGTTGGCTCAGAAGTAAGCAGGATATTTGCTGAAATTATTATGCAACGAATAGATTTAGACATTCAGTCAGATTCAAGACTGACATCTATGGACTATAAAATCAAACGATATGTTGATGATTATTTTATATTTTCTAACGATGATAACGACTTAGAAATAATACAAAATGTAATTGAAGAAAAATTATTATCTTATAAATTACATATAAATCATTCTAAGATAGAAAAATATACACATCCCATTATAACTCCAAACTCAATTATGCGATTTAAGTTAGATCTTGAATTAAATGATAAAATTAAAAAAATTTTTGACCTAAAATGTGAAGATAGTAACACTCAAAAATTTAATTATAACCTAAAAATGCTTGCTGAAGAAATCATTCCCAATATTCAAGCTATTATTAAATTAGAAAAATTTGATTACAAGACTGGATATAAGTGGGCCTGTCAAATATTGATAAGAGAATTATTGAAGAAATTTGATAATAATATTAGCAATGTAGCAGATAAATTTTTACCACAGAAATTCTATTTAATTATGAAAGCAATTTTTTTCTTATTTGTAATTGTACCTGATATTGAATTAAGTTTAGGTCTTGGGGAATTAATAATTAATATTAATAAATTTGAGAATGAATATAAAATTAAAAATGTCAAATTTTTATTTAATGAAATTAATAGGTTAATTCAAAAACAAAATAAAATTAGTAGCAATTTACCAATTTTTTTATTAAATATTATTATACCAATGCGGCAATACAAAGAAATATGTAATTTTAATCCAAAGATATTTGAAAATTATATTGATAAATTAGAATTTAATTCTTGTTATTTTCAAATAGTTTCAATACTATATTATATTGAAAATGATTCAAATTACATAGACGTTAAGAATAATTTAATTAAAAAATTATCATATTATGATTTTACTGATTGTAATGTTAATTGTCATAGTATGCTTATGTTTTTAGATATTTCATCATGTCCATTTATTATCAGAAGCGATAAAAATCAAATTTTTGAATCTCTTCAAAAAGGTCCATTTAAGACAATTTTTAATTTAAATAAAAAAGGAGATACAAACTGGTTTGTCAATTGGGGTAATGATATTTTATTTATGTATAAATACAAAAAAAGGCTTGCAAAATTATATTAATTAAATATAATTTATTTAAGTAATGGGTTTTGCCTAAAAATAATTTATTTTATTTTATATTGGGTAATAGATAACCATTTTTGGATATTCAAAACCTAAGTTTACACACCTGCAAGCCCATTACCCAATAATTCAATAAAAAAATATATTATCGCATAACCAAACCGATATTGTCAAGGATGACTCCCAAACCACCCCAGTGGACATAATGGTTAAAATGTTGGATAAAAAATAATCAATTTCCAAATTTACATGCATAAAGTTTGTATTAATTTTATTTTGATGATTGCAATATTGCGTTCAGTAATTAAAATTGCTTACAAATTGCTTGGGTAAACCACCCCGTCAGGCTTCGTTTCTGCGAAACTCGCCTGCCACCCCTCGCTGAGGGGAACGATAGCAACTTGCAATGTTGTATTGTGCTTACAAAAATACATTATAAATTGGAACCTGTATGCAGGTTTGGTTAATTTAAAAATGGGCTCGTTCCCCTCCCCCTTTTTAATAATTGGGGAGGGGTGCCCACGAAGTGTGCGGGGTGGTTTACCCAAACTGCGAAAACAAAAAAATATGCGTTGTTATAGATGAATATATAGAATTATTCATATTTATAATTTTCAACAACGCATATCTTTCTATTTTTGGCTTGATATTAATCATTCTATTACTGATAATTTCCGTATTATATCTCATACTAATTTTAAATTTATTCAATAATCGGAATATAAATCACTTATACTGGGAATATTAAATACGTTTAAAAATAATACCATTACAAACCAATTTAAGAAAAAGGGGGGTGAAAATCTGCTCTGCACTTTATTATTTAGGGCGCAACCGCCATTTTCATCATAATCACTTGTGCATGGCTTCGCCCCCAAAAATAAGAAGTTCATTGAAAAACATGAAATCATTCATGTTTTTATCCAATTTCA
>JACCDX011268759.1_pt1 | contig 104232 bp, 104 predicted proteins | sample 7449681 | NCBI WGS metagenome assembly JACCDX01 (sample SAMN15323450, study PRJNA562643) | freshwater metagenome | isolation source: river surface water | place: USA:Blue River Watershed | collected 2017-08-18
ACCACCAAACTTGCTCGACAAAATCGTCGTGATCGCCGCTGTCAGCGTCGTCTTGCCATGGTCAACGTGGCCAATCGTGCCCACGTTCACGTGCGGTTTCGTCCGCTCAAACTTGCCTTTTGCCATTTCAATTCTCCAAAGAACATTGCCCGTGCTTGGTTTTACGTCTGCACGATGCTGCTGATTCGCTTTGCACGGGTGACAAAACGGCGCACCGTCGCAGACACTTCGAATCCGTCGGAACAGAACAAACCGCTGAGGGCTTGGTCTGTACCCAAGTACTTACTTTGCCCTGGCTGCAACGATGGCTTCAGCCACGTTGCGAGGCGCTTCGGTGTAGTGCTTGAATTCCATGGAATAAGTTGCACGACCTTGCGACATGGAACGCAGTGTGGTGGAGTACCCAAACATTTCCGACAGGGGCACTTCTGCCTTGATGGCCTTGCCGCCACCGACCATGTCTTCCATGCCTTGCACCATCCCGCGACGTGAGGACAAATCGCCCATCACGTTACCGGCGTAGTCTTCGGGGGTTTCCACTTCCACGGCCATCATGGGTTCGAGGATGACGGGGCTGGCCTTTTTGCAACCTTCTTTGAAACCAAAGATGGCGGCCATTTTGAAAGCCATTTCGGAGGAGTCCACATCGTGGTAAGAACCGAAGTGCAATGTGACCTTCACGTCCACCACGGGGTAGCCAGCCAACACACCGGATGTCAGGGCTTCGATGACACCCTTTTCAACTGCGGGGATGTACTCACGCGGAACCACACCGCCTTTGATGGCGTCGACAAACTCAAAACCTTTGCCTGCCTCGTTGGGTTCGATCTTGAAGACCACATGGCCGTACTGACCCTTACCACCGGACTGGCGAACAAACTTGCCTTCACTGTCTTCGATGGTTTTGCGGATGGTTTCGCGGTAGGCCACTTGGGGCTTGCCCACGTTGGCTTCCACGCCAAACTCACGCTTCATGCGGTCCACGATGATCTCGAGGTGCAATTCGCCCATACCGGCGATGATGGTCTGGCCTGATTCTTCGTCGGTTTTCACGCGGAAAGAAGGATCTTCTGCGGCCAAGCGTTGCAGGGCAATGCCCATTTTTTCTTGGTCAGCTTTGGTTTTGGGCTCCACGGCCTGGGCAATCACAGGCTCAGGGAACACCATGCGCTCGAGCATGACGATGTTGTCGGGGTCACACAAAGTTTCGCCGGTGGTGACGTCTTTCAAACCCACGCAAGCAGCGATGTCGCCAGCGCAAATTTCATCCACTTCTTCACGGTTATTGGCGTGCATTTGCACGATACGACCGATACGCTCTTTCTTGCCTTTAATCGGGTTGTAAACCGTGTCGCCTTTTTTCAAGACGCCGGAGTAAACACGCACGAAGGTGAGTTGACCGACAAACGGGTCGGTCATCAATTTGAAAGCCAAAGAGGAGAATTTTTCGTTGTCATCGGCTTTGCGGAAGACTTCTTTTTCGTCGTCATCGGTGCCGCCCACGGGAGGAATGTCAATGGGTGAAGGCATGAGTTCAATGACCGCATCCAACATGCGCTGCACACCCTTGTTCTTGAAAGCGGTGCCACACATCATGGGCTGGATTTCACTGGCGATGGTGCGCAAACGCAAACCATGGGTGATTTCGGCTTCGGTCAAATCACCTTCTTCTAGGTATTTGTTCATCAGCTCTTCAGATGCCTCAGCCGCGGCCTCGACCATGCCTTCGCGCCATTTTTTGGCGTCTTCCAGCAAGTCGGCAGGAATGTCTTCAAAAGTGAACTTCATGCCTTGTGAGGCTTCGTCCCAAATGATGGCCTTCATCTTGCGCAAATCCACCACGCCTTTGAAGTTTTCTTCAGCGCCAATGGGGATCACGATGGGAATGGGGTTGGCTTTCAAACGCAATTTCATTTGGTCGTAGACCTTGAAGAAATTGGCGCCGGTGCGGTCCATTTTGTTGACAAAGGCCAAGCGAGGCACTTTGTATTTATTGGCTTGACGCCACACAGTTTCGGACTGCGGCTGCACGCCACCCACAGCGCAGTACACCATGCAAGCGCCGTCCAGCACACGCATGGAACGCTCCACCTCGATGGTGAAGTCCACGTGTCCAGGGGTGTCAATGATGTTGATGCGGTGCTCTGGGAAAGAAGAATCCATGCCCTTCCAGAAACAGGTGGTGGCGGCTGAGGTGATCGTGATGCCACGCTCTTGCTCTTGCTCCATCCAGTCCATGGTGGCCGCACCGTCGTGCACCTCACCGATTTTGTGGTTCACACCGGTGTAGTAAAGGATACGTTCGGTGGTGGTGGTTTTGCCAGCATCAATATGGGCAGAAATACCGATATTGCGATAGCGCTCGATAGGAGTCTTGCGTGCCATGGTCAACCTCTTGGGGAATCAGTGAAAAACAAAAATCGCTACACCACGGGGAGTGGGTAGCGAGCAGGCCTCAGTCTAGGCTGTCAGTGAGAAAGTTGCGTGACACCACGCCCCACACTGCCAGCGGCACCAAAGACCCGCCATGCGGACGCTTTTAGAAGCGGAAGTGTGAGAACGCCTTGTTGGCTTCGGCCATGCGGTGAACTTCGTCACGCTTTTTCATGGCGCCGCCACGGCCTTCTGCGGCCTCCAGCAGTTCGTTGGCCAGGCGCAAGGCCATGGACTTTTCACCACGCTTGCGGGCAGCTTCTTTGATCCAGCGCATGGACAAAGCCAAGCGACGAACCGGGCGAACTTCCACAGGCACTTGGTAGTTGGCACCACCGACACGGCGGGATTTGACCTCGACCATGGGCTTGACATTGTTGATGGCGTGGCTGAATAGCTCTAAAGGGTCTTTGCCAGATTTGGCCTGGATTTGCTCCAAGGCACCGTAAATGATGCGTTCAGCGACCGCTTTTTTGCCGCTTTCCATCACCACGTTCATGAATTTAGAGAGTTCGATGTTGCCGTATTTAGGATCAGGCAGTATTTCCCGTTTCGGGACTTCGCGACGACGTGGCATGTTGCTTCCTTTTTGGTTTCAGTTGGACATGTGGAACATGTCCGCGAGGGCCATAAAGCCCCCACTTACTCGACCCGCGCAAACAACAGGTTTGCTCTAACGGGTCTTTGGCCCGCAAGCCCAGCCAGGGCTTGCAAACCACCTGATGTAAATCAGGCTTTCTTGGGGCGCTTGGCGCCGTATTTGGAACGAGATTGCTTGCGGTCTTTCACGCCTTGCAAGTCAAGTGAGCCGCGCACGATGTGATAACGCACACCAGGCAAATCCTTGACACGACCACCACGCACCAACACCACAGAGTGCTCTTGCAGGTTGTGGCCTTCACCGCCGATGTAGGAGATGACTTCGAAGCCGTTGGTCAAACGCACTTTGGCCACTTTACGCAGCGCAGAGTTAGGTTTTTTAGGTGTGGTGGTGTAGACACGTGTGCAAACGCCACGACGTTGTGGCGAGTTTTGCATCGCAGGGCTCTTGGACTTGGTCTTCTCGACTTCGCGTCCGTGGCGCACCAATTGGTTGATGGTTGGCATTGAAAACGTCCTATAACGTTTGGGGTAAAGAGGGTTCGGAAATTCCGAAAAGCCTGACAGTATAGCAGGGACAGGCGCGTTCAGCCTGCCTTCAACAAAAGTTAATCAAATGAATCCAAAGGAATTCATTTGAGCCAAAGCGTGAGGGCATCCCAAGTCCGACCCAAAAACCCAGCTTCCTCCACCGGCGCAAGGGCCAAAAGAGGGATTTCCACCAGAGGCGCTTGATCCAGCATCACCTTCAAAGTGGCCACAGTTTGGTTTTTTTGCAACGGTGCCAGCAAGGGATCAGGGCGGGTGACCAGAGTTTTGATTCGGCTCGCTTGGCCTTGAGGCACGGCAACCACGATGGCTTTGGGCCGACCCAACTCCACTTGACTGTCCTTACCCTTGTAAACCGCAGGCGTGACAACCGCTTGGTTGGCTTCAAACAATTTGATGCCGTCATAAGCCGTGTAGCCCCAATTGAGCAGTTTTTGCGCTTCCTCTGCACGGGCGTTCTCACTGCTGGCCCCCAACACGATCACCAGCAAACGGCGTCCTGCCAAGTTGGGGAAGTCGCGCTTGGCCGTGGCCACCAAGCAAAAACCAGCGGCGTCGGTGTGACCCGTCTTCAATCCATCGACCGTGGGGTCGCGGAACAACAGCAAATTGCGGTTGGTGTCGTTAGCAGCAGGGGTACCGGGGTAGCGGTATTTTTTGATGGCGTAATAAGCCACATCATTGGGAAAATCTGACATCAATCGCGTTGCCAAGATCGACAAATCACGCGCAGTGGTGGTGTGCCCAGGCTCGGTCAGGCCTTCAGGGTTTTTAAATCCGGTGTTGTTCATGCCAAGCGCTTTGGCTTGGGCGTTCATCATGTTGACAAAATGTTCAGAAGTACCACCGATGCCCTCAGCCAAAGCCATGGTGGCATCATTACCAGACTGCACAATCATGCCCTTGATCAAGTCTTCCACGGGCACTTGCATCTTGGGGTCGATGAACATCCGTGAGCCGGGCATCTTCCATGCCTTGGGACTGACAGAAAACGGTTGTTGCAGGCTGATTTTTTTATTGCGCAGAGCATCAAACACCAAATAAGCGGTCATGAGCTTGGTGAGCGATGCCGGTTCGACCGCTGTGTCAGCGTCTTTTTGCGCCAGCACTTGATTGGCGGTGACGTCCAACAGCAAATAGGCGCGCGCCGCGATTTCAGGGGGTTGTGGCGTTTGAGCTTGAACCGCCGACAGACAAGAACCGACCAAACACCAAAAGAGAACCAGTTTTTTCATGAACACCGCAGAGATGAGTTGAGGGCTTGTCAGGACCGAAGGTGGCGCAAGGCCAAAGATTTGAGCAAGGTCAATTGTCCATGAAAGAAATGACCGCCAGAGGGCACCACGGTCACCGGTAATAACTGTGGCCTGGCCCAATCCATGACACCAGCTAAGGCCACGGTGTCGTCATGTTCACCATGAATGACCAGTGTGTGCTCATGCGCCTCGACAGGCAAGGCTGGCGCGGGAAATTTGGGCACAGCGGTACCCACCAAAATGGTTTTTTGCACGCGGCCACTGGGCCACAAATCGTGCAAAGCTTGACAGGCCACGAAAGCACCAAATGAAAAACCCGCCAGGGCCAATGGTCCGCTTGGCGCGACCTGCTGCACCAAGCTGAGCAAATCTTGCGCCTCGCCCACGCCCTCGTCGTACACACCATCGCTTTGGCCAACGCCTCGAAAATTGAAGCGCAAACAATTCCAACCCGATTGCACAAAGGCACGCGACAAGGTTTGCACCACTTTGTTGTCCATGGTGCCGCCCTACAGTGGGTGCGGGTGGGCCACGACGGCCAAGCCCAGGGCAGCAGACTCAGCGGCATCGAACAACGCTTCGACGCGACGGCCGTCCACTTGCAATGTCAACGCTTGGGGTGCCGCCATGGCTCAGCGCCCGACGCTGTCGGGCAGGCGCAAGCGTTCGACCACTTGGCCTTGCTTCAAATGACTGTCGATGATCTCGTCGATGTCCTGCTGGTCCACATAGCTGTACCAAACGGCCTCTGGGTAGACCACCAACACAGGACCGCCCGCACATCGGTCCAAACACCCGGCTTGGTTGATGCGCACCCCTCCTTGGCCATTCATGCCTTCGTCTTTGATGCGGATTTTGCAGTGCTGAAAAGAGGCTTTGGCCTGGTGGTTGGCGCAACACTCGTTGGGCGCATCACGCTGATTGAGGCAAAAGAAAACATGGTGCTTGAAGTAACTGGGTTCCATGGGCGGATTTTAGGTGCGGGTCAGCACCTGTGTCTTGGCCGGTTGCAACAACCTCCACAAACCCCACACCAGCAATGCCCAAGGCCACAACCAATTCAGCCACTGGGTCAGGCCATGAAAACGAATGAATCGACCTTGCTCCCAGGTTTGCAAGGTTTGGGCGAAATAGGTGCTGGTGTCGAGTTGATTGACCCATAGCAACAGCAGCAACTGGCCGGTCAACATCAGCCCCCAAGCCCATGACGGCCGAAGTTTGATGCTCAACAAACTGATCAACCCACCGAGTGCCATTCCCCCAAACACCTGCGAATTGAGCCAAAACCAGCTGTGCTCAGGCCCGTGCGTGAGCATGGCTGACAAACAATTGGCCAACACAGCGGTGCACGCCACGCCCATCACCACCATGATTTTTTGATCCAGCCGTCGCACCACACTCAAAGCCAGCAGTGTGGGTACCATCAAACCCATGGCCACACAGACCATCTCCATACGGGGTGACAAGGTTTGGAAAAAGCCATCGGGCGGCAGTTGTTGCAGCCATTGCCAATTGGGAAAATCGTCCAACAACACACCACGCAGACGTTCCAGCACTTGACCAAGACCCAGAGGCACACTGACAGGAAACAACAGCGCAAATGGCCACAACACGATCAACACCAAGCTGGCACTCGCGTCTGGCGTGAGCCAGCTTTGGCGAAATTGCCCCCAGTGGTAAAGCCAGCCACGCCGCTCTAAGACGATCGCCAACAAACCACCCGCCCAACCACCCATGCTGTTGCACAACCAATCGACCGATGAAGGCACCCGCACCGGCAACCAGCTTTGCAAACATTCCAATGCCAAAGACAGCAAGCTGGCGGCGACAAGCGCGAGCATGAGCGCTGGCAATCGCCCGGCACCGCTGCGCAAAGCGGCCAAGGCCAGCCAAAAACCCAAGGGCACATAACCCAAGACATTGCTCCAAACATCAAAGCTGGAGAAGTGTTTGGGCCAAGGCGCCCCCATGAAAGCCCAAGGAGCGATGTCTTGGTTGCGCCAGTCCTCAAACGGGTAGAGGCTGGCATACACGATCACCAGCACACACAGCCAGACCAACAACCATGCCGTGGTGCGACGTTGGGCGGTCACCATGTCGGCTTAAAAAGGCTTGACCACCACCAACACCACGACCGCCACCATCAGCAGCACCGGCAACTCGTTGAACCAGCGGTACCAGACATGTGAATGCTGCGCCTCACCAGACTCGAATTGCTTCAAATGGCGCATGCACAGGTGGTGGTACCCCAAAGTCGCCACGACCAAGGCCAGTTTGGCGCTCATCCAAGCTGGCTGTGGGTTGCTGCCAATGCCATAGCCCAGCCACAACCACAAACCCAAGCCGAGTGCGGGCACCATGAGGATGGTCATGAAGCGCATGAGCTTGCGCGCCATGAGCAACAGACGCTCCTGCTCGGCAATCGACCCAGGTGCGACCATGGCGAGGTTGACAAAAATACGTGGCAAATAGAACAAGCCGGCGAACCAGCTGGCCACGAAAACGATGTGAAAGGCTTTGACCCAGAGCATGGCCACAGTTTAGTGCCTGCATCTTGGTGCACAATTTCCGCATGACCATCCCCACCTCCTTCCCTGCCACGCGTTTGCGCCGCTTGCGCCGCGACGATTTCACCCGCCGCCTGGTGCGCGAAAACAGCCTGAGTGCCAACGACCTGATTTACCCGGTGTTTGTGCTGGACGGCGAGAAAAAACGCGAATCCATCGCGTCCATGCCCGGCGTCGAGCGCCTGAGCCTGGACCTGCTGCTGCCCGTTGCTGAGCAATGTGTGAAGCTGGGCATCCCGGTCATGGCCTTGTTCCCGGTGATTGACGCCAGCTTGAAAACCCCGGATGGCCGTGAAGCCCTGAACGACAAAGGCTTGGTGCCGCGCGTGGTGAAAAGCCTGAAGGACCACTTCCCTGAACTGGGGGTGATGACCGATGTGGCGCTCGACCCCTTCACCAGCCACGGCCAAGACGGCTTGCTGGACGACAGCGGCTACATCCTGAACGACCCCACGGTGGAGGTGCTGGTCCAGCAAGCCTTGACCCAGGCAAATGCCGGCGTGGACATCGTCGCCCCCAGCGACATGATGGACGGGCGCATCGGCGCGATTCGCCAACTGTTGGAAGCCCAAGGCCATGTGCACACCCGCATCATGGCCTACAGCGCCAAATACGCCAGTGCGTTTTACGGGCCGTTTCGCGACGCCGTGGGCTCTGCCGGCAACTTAGGGAAAAGCAACAAGAAGGTCTACCAAATGGACGCCGGCAACTCAGACGAGGCCTTGCGCGAGGTGGCCATGGACATCGCCGAGGGCGCGGACATGGTTATGGTCAAGCCCGGCATGCCTTACTTGGACATCGTGCGCCGGGTGAAAGACGAGTTCAAGGTGCCGACCTTTGCCTACCAAGTCTCTGGCGAATACGCCATGCTCAAAGCCGCCGCGCAAAATGGCTGGCTCGACCACGATGCGGTGATGATGGAAAGCCTGTTGGCCTTCAAGCGGGCCGGTGCGGATGGCGTGCTGACTTATTTCGCCATCGCCGCGGCTGAAAAATTGCGCCAAGAAATCTGAGGTTCAAACACCCAGGTGCTGGATGAAAAAGCCCAGGGTGCGCTCCAGCGCCAAATCGGCTACATCGGCGTTGTAAGAACCACGGTGGTCGCAATTGAAACCATGGTCGGCGGTATACACCTCCACCTGCACCACTGACTGGGCTTGTTTGAAAGCCTCGACCGTGTCCATGGGGATGATGGCGTCTTGCTCACCAAAGTGCGCGAGCACCGGGCACAAGGGTTTTTTGTCTCGCTCGGTAGGCGAGGTCATGCCACCTCCGTAATAGGCGACTGCCGCACTCAGGCCCTGCAACTGCGTAGCCGCCCGCCAGGTCAACAAGCCCCCCCAGCAATAGCCCACGATCCCCACTTTGCCCGGCGTGACCTGGGCAGCATGGTCGATCGCGGCCTGCACCTCGGCCAACACACCAGGTGCGGGCAATGCTTCCGCCAGATTTTTGAGTTCACGGCCCTTGGCCACGTCCTCGGGCGTGTAGCCCAGGTTGACATCCTTGTGGACCCTGGAAAACGTGGCTGGGGCGATGGCGAAAAAGCCCGCCATGGCAAAGCCATCGGCGACGGCGGTGATGTGTTTATTGATGCCAAAAATTTCTTGCAAGATGACGATGGACGCCCGTGGGGTGCCCTTGGGCTGGGCCACATAAGCCTCGCTCACAAATCCATCGTTGGCACGGATGTCAATCAGATGTCCCATGTGGATGCCTCAACCTTGTTGCAAGCGACGCTCTAAAAAATCCAAGCGGTCCTGTCCCCAAAACAGCTCACCATTGACCACGAAGGTGGGTGCACCAAACACGCCCAAAGCCAGCGCTTCTTCGGTGTGCTGCTGGAACAGGTCTTGGGTCGACGCCTGCTGGGCTTGGGTCAAACGCTCGGCAGCCAAACCTTGCTCGTGCAACACCTCGGCCAAGACGGCGTGATCGGCCAAATTGCGCTCTTGCACCCACACCACGGCCAACAAAGCGCCGCTCAAGCGCATGGCGGCGTCTGCGCCGTCGTGCTGGCCTACCGCAATGATCAACCGCGAGGCATCATCGCCAGCCACGGGGAAAAATTGGGGGTGCAGGTTCAGCGGCAACTTCAAATGGGTGGAAAACCGCTGCAACTCGACCAGCCTGTAGGCCTGTCGTTGTTTCGAGCGCTGACCCACAGGCAAACCGCCCGTGGCTGGGAAAATTTGCCCGCCAATGTCCATGGGTTTGACCCGCACCTGCGCGCCATGGGCGTGGACCATGGCCTGCAAACGTGCGTGGCCCAAATAGGTCCAAGGGCTTTGGGGGGCCATGAAATAGTCGATGGTGAGGGACATGGTGTCTTTCAGTCGTGTTATCTTTTTCGCTTCCCAGCGGGCTGAGAAGTTGTGGCGGCATCCTACTATTTTGCGCAGGCCTGACCTGCACCTTGGAGACACTTTGAGCAAACCCGATTCACCTGTACTACTCATCACTGGCGGCGGTCGCGGCATTGGTGCGGCCACCGCCCTGTTGGCAGCCGCCCAAGGCTGGGCTGTCGCGGTCAACTACGCGCAAGACGCCGAATCTGCCGCCCACGTGGTGTCCCAGATTGCGCAAGCGGGTGGGCAAGCCCAAGCCTTCCAAGCCAATGTGGCCGACGAAGCGCAGGTGCTGGCCATGTTCAAAGCAATTGACGAGCGCATGGGGCGTCTCGCGGGTTTGGTCAACAACGCAGGGGTGGTCGACGTCTACGCCCGGGTGGACCAGATGAGCGTGGCACGCCTGCGTCGCATGTTCGATGTGAATGTGCTGGGCAGTTTCATCTGTGCCCGCGAAGCGGTGCAACGCATGAGCACCAAGCACGGCGGGCAAGGCGGCGCCATCGTCAATGTGTCGAGTGCGGCGGCGCGCATCGGTTCGCCTGGGCAGTATGTGGACTACGCCTCGGCCAAAGGTGCGATCGACACCTTCACCTTGGGCTTGGCCAAGGAAGTGGCGGCCGAGGGCATTCGGGTGAATGCGGTGCGCCCGGGTTTGATCGACACCGAGATCCATGCCTCAGGCGGTGTGCCCAACCGGGTGAAAGACCTGCAGCACCTGATCCCTGCTCAACGCGCTGGCACCGCCGAAGAGGTGGCGCAGGCCATTGTCTGGCTGCTGAGTGACGCGGCGAGTTACACCACCATGAGCTTGCTTGATGTGTCGGGAGGCCGTTGATGGCGGACATCCAGTACTTTTGGGAAGACTTCGAGGTGGGTCAGGTGCGCGACCTGGGCAGCATCAGTCCGACACGCGAGGAGATCATTGCGTTTGCGAGCCAATTTGACCCACAACCTTTTCACCTGGACGATGAAGCCGCCAAGGCCTCGGTGTTTGGTGGTTTGTGCGCCAGCGGCTGGCACACCTGTTCGCTAGCCATGCGTCTCATGGTCACCAACTTGTTGCAGAAAACCTCCAGCCTGGGTTCGCCTGGTTTGGAGGGCATCAAATGGCCCAAGCCGGTGTTCCCAGGCGATGTGCTGCGTTTGCAAACCACGGTGCTGGAGACCAAACCGATGGGCCGCCGCCCCGACGTGGGCATGACCCGCAACCTGTGGGAAATGTTCAACCAACATGGCGACAAGGTGCTGCACATGGAGGGCTGGGGCATGTTCAGGCGCCGCCACCCCGCCCCTGTAGAGAACCCCTGATGGCCATCGAGTTCAAACCCCTCATCACCCTCCTGGCCGTGGTGAATCCGCTCGCCTGCGTGCCCTTTTTCATCCACTACACCCAAGGTTTTTCGCGGGCCCAACGCCAACGAACCATTTTGGTGTCGTCTTTCACCACATTTGCTGTGATCGCCGCCAGCGCTTTGCTGGGCTTGCAAATCTTGGCGTTTTTCGGCATTTCACTGGCGAGTTTCCAGGTGGGTGGTGGCATGTTGCTGCTGACCTCGGCGTTGTCCATGTTGAACGCGCAACCCGCCGAAGCCCGCGCCAATGCCGACGAGGTGCATGACGCAGAGACCCGTGCCGCCATGGGTGCCAGCATTGCCGTCGTGCCTTTGGCGATTCCCTTGCTCACTGGACCAGCCACCATGTCGACCGTGGTGATTTACGCCGAGAAAGCCAAAACCCTGCTGCAACTGGGCACCTTGGTGGGCTATGGCGTGGTGATTGGCTTGGCCACTGCGCTGTGCTTTGCCATGGCGCCACCCATCGCCCGTGTGATGGGCAAAACCGGCATCAATGTGATGACCCGATTGATGGGTTTGATTTTGGCCGCGCTGGCGGTGGAGGTGATGGCCGATGGTTTGCACAAGCTGTTCCCGGTGTTGGCGCAGGGACTTTGATCGTGGTCATTGCGAGCGCATCGAAGCAACCCCTCGGCCATCGTGAGAACCGTCATTGCGAGCGAAGCGAAGCAATCCCTTTGTCATTGCGCGCGAGTTTGCTTCGCTGCGCTCGCAATGACGTGGGTGGGGTTGCTTCGCTTCGCTCGCAATGACGTGGGTGGCTTAATATTGGCCTAGCTACACAGAGGACAAATCCATGGGTTTCATCATCGTGCTTGCCGCACCCGTTTTTTTCCTGCTGATTGGTCTGGAGTTTTGGTGGGGTCGCCGCTTGGCACGCATGGGCCAAGCGGCCGCGCAAACCTACCGCCTGGACGACACCATCAGCAGCATTTCGCTGGGCATGATCAGCCAAATCAGCGCCATCTTCACGCGCTTGCTGCGCATTGGCATTTACACCTTGGTGTTCGAGCAAGTGGCCTTGTTTCCCGATCAGGCTTGGTGGAGCACATGGTATGGCGTGCTGTTGGCGCTGGTGTTTTACGATTTTTGCTACTACTGGTTCCACCGCGCCAGCCATGAGGTGGCGGTGTTTTGGGCGGGTCATGTGGTGCACCACCAAAGCCAGCACTACAACCTATCGACTGCGCTGCGTCAATCCACCTCGGGTGCCTTGACCAGTTGGATTTTTTACATCCCCATGGCCGTGGCCGGTGTCCCCCCATTGATATTTGGCATCGTGGCGCTGATCGATTTGCTTTACCAATTTTGGGTGCACACCGAACACGTGGGTCGCTTGGGCTGGTTTGACCGTTGGTTTTGCTCGCCCTCCAACCACCGGGTCCACCATGCTGTGAACGATGGTTATGTGGACCGCAACTACGGCGGCATCTGGGTTTTTTGGGACCGGTTGTTTGGTACTTTCCAAGCCGAAGACCCGGCCAAGCCCTGCGTGTATGGCACCCGCGCCCCCTTGAACAGCTGGGACCCTGCCTGGGCGAATTTGCAGGTGTGGGCTGATTTGTTTCATAGCAGTTGGCAAGCACGGCGTTGGTCGGACAAGCTGATGGTCTGGTTGCGCCCACCGGGTTGGCAAAGCGCCGACATGGCTGTGCACTCGCCCAAACCCGCTTTCAAATTGCATCAACACACGCCCTTTCAACCGCAACAAACCAAAAGCGTGCTGGCCATCGCCTGCGTGTGGTTCGTGGCCTTGCTCGGCGCGACCATGCTGGTGCTTTGGCATATGGACAACATGCCCTGGGGTCAGGCTGCCACGAGTGTGCTGGCCGTGAGCGCGGGATTGTGGGGTGTGAATGCACTGCTGCAAAACCGCATCACACCCCTGATGTGCGGCTATGTGCAACTGGCGGCTGTCACCATCGTCTCCCAAGTGTTGGGCTGGACTGAGCTGTATCAAATGTTCAAACCCATGACCATGTTGACCTTGATGTTCATCGCGTGGTCTGCCAACGATCTGGCCAACCCGACCAAGGTGTGGTTGGTACGTGCCTTGGGTTTGTCTTGGGTGGGCGATGTGTTGTTGCTCTACCCCAGCATGTTTTTACCCGGCTTGGTGTCGTTTTTGGCGGCCCATGTTTGTTACATCTTCATGTTGGGCAAGGATGCGCCCTGGCTGCACAGCCGACGCGCTGTGGCCTGGTGCATGTCATTTGCCGTGTTGGTGTTTGTGGTGCTGGATCAAAACGGCTTGCCTTCGGAAATGCGCTGGCCAGTGGCCGCCTATGTGCTGGTGATTGCCACCATGGCCGCTCAGGCCTGGGGCCGAGCCAAGCATTTAGGCCATGCCTCCAGCCGATTGGTGGCTTGGGGCAGCGTGTTGTTCATGCTGTCAGACAGCGTGTTGGCGCTGGACAAGTTTGTCAGCCCGTTGCCTCTGGCAGGCCTGTGGGTGTTGGCCACTTACTATCTGGCGCAGGGGTTCATCGTGCAGGGGCGGATGAATTCAAGGCATTGACTCTGCGCTGAACGATCAAGACCACCTCACCCTAATTTTTTCAACAGCAATTCATTCACCTGCGCAGGGTTTGCCTTGCCCTTGCTGGCTTTCATGATGGGGCCGACCAAGCCGTTCAAGGCCTTGGCGTTGCCCGCCTTGAACTCTTCCACGTTCTTGGGATTGGCGGCCAGCACCTCGTCGATGATTTTTTCCAACTCGCCTGAGTCGTTCATCTGCTTCAAGCCTTTGGCATCGATGATCGCGTCCACGTCGCCTTCACCGTTCCACAAGCCTTCAAACACCTGACGCGCCGCGTTGTTGCTGATGGTGTTGTCGCTGATGCGGCCAATCAGGGCCGCGAGTTGCGCGGCGCTCACGGGCGATTGCTCAATGCCCAACTCGCCGGCATTCAAACGCCGTGACACCTCACCCATGATCCAGTTGCTGGCCAACTTGGGCTGACCACAGGCCTTGGCGGTGGCTTCAAAGTAAGCCGCCATCGCCTTGCTTTGGGTCAGTTGTGTGGCGTCGTACTCGGGCAAACCGTATTGGGTGACAAAGCGCTCGGCCATCACGCGGGGCAGTTCGGCCATTTCGCTGCGTACCCGCTCCACCCAGTCGCGGCCAATCACAAGCGGCGGCAAATCGGGGTCGGGGAAGTAGCGGTAATCGGCCGCGTCTTCCTTGGTGCGCATGGCACGGGTTTCACCCGTATCGGGGTTGAACAGCACCGTGGCTTGCTGGATGGCGTGGCCGTCTTCGAGTTGCTCAATCTGCCAGCGCACCTCGTAGTCGATGGCTTGCTGCATGAACTTGAAGCTGTTGAGGTTTTTGATTTCACGCCGTGTGCCCAGCGGCGCACCGGGTTTGCGCACCGACACATTGGCGTCGCATCTGAAGCTGCCCTCTTGCATGTTTCCATCGCAAATGCCAATCCAGGTGACGATTTTGTGAAGCTCTTTGGCATAGGCCACGGCCTCGGCACTGCTGCGCATGTCCGGCTCGGTGACGATCTCCAACAGCGGCGTGCCCGCGCGGTTCAAGTCAATGCCGCTTTGTCCGATGAAATCTTCGTGCAGCGACTTGCCCGCATCCTCTTCCAAATGCGCCCGCACCAAACGCACGGTTTTGTGCAGCGTCTCTTTGCCTTGCTCCAGAAAGAACGACACCTCGCCGCCTTGCACCACCGGAATTTCAAACTGGCTGATCTGGTAGCCCTTGGGCAGGTCGGGGTAGAAATAGTTTTTGCGCGCAAAGATGCTGCGCTCGGCGATGTGCGAGCCCAGCGCCAAACCCAGCTGAATGGCGCGCTCAACCGCGCCGTTATTCATCACCGGCAAGGTGCCGGGTAAGGCCAAATCCACCGCGCAAGCCTGCGTGTTGGGCTCGGCACCGAAAGCGGTGGACGCGCGGCTGAAAATTTTGCTCTGCGTAGAAAGCTGTGCGTGGGTCTCAAAGCCAATGACGACTTCGTAGCCGTGAACGAGTGGGGCACTCATGCGGCACCTCCGGGGGTTTTCAAATGGTGGTCGGTGGCCAACTGGAACTGGTGCGCCACATTGAGCAGCTTGGCCTCTTGCAAATAGTTGCCAATCAGTTGCATGCCCACCGGCATGTTGCCTTCACCAAACCCCACAGGGATGCTCATGCCGGGCAGGCCAGCCAGCGAAGCGGGCAAGGTGAAGATGTCGGCCAAATAGTTGGCGAGCGGGTCGGCAGACTTGTCACCCAACTTCCACGCCACCGTGGGTGCCACAGGACCCGCGATGACATCGCAACTGGCGAAAGCGCGTTGGAAATCGTCGGCAATCATGCGGCGGATTTTTTGCGCTTGCAGGTAATAGGAGTCGTAATAACCGTGCGACAGCACATAGCTGCCGATCATGATGCGGCGTTTCACCTCGTCACCAAAACCTTCGCTACGGGTTTTTTCGTACATGTCGGCCAGGTCTGTGAAGTTTTTGGCGCGGTGGCCGAACTTCACGCCATCAAAGCGCGACAGGTTGCTCGACGCTTCTGCCGGGGCAATGATGTAGTACACCGGAATGGACAGTGCGGTGCGGGGCAAGGCAATGGGCACCAAGGTCGCGCCTTGGGCTTGCAGTGCTTTCAATGCGTCATCAATCGGACCGCGCACATCGGCCGCCAAACCCTCGCCAAAAAATTCAGTCGGCACACCCACACGCAGGCCCTTCAAAGACTGGTTCAGGTCGCGCGAAAAATCTTCTGTCTTGACATCCAACGATGTCGAGTCGCGGTCCAAATCGGGGCCACACATGGCGCTCAACAACAAAGCGCAGTCTTCAGCACTGCGGGCCATGGGCCCGGCTTGGTCCAGGCTGGAGGCAAACGCCACCATGCCATAGCGCGAGGCGCGGCCATAGGTGGGCTTGATGCCGGTGATGCCGCAAAACGCGGCGGGCTGGCGAATCGAGCCACCGGTGTCGGTACCCGTGGCAGCAGGCGTCAAACAAGCGGCCACAGCAGCGGCGCTGCCGCCAGACGAGCCGCCGGGGATGCGGCTCACGTCCCACGGGTTGGTCACCGCTTGTGGTTGTGCCGAGGGCACCGCCACGTTTTCATTGGCCGAGCCCATGGCGAATTCGTCGCAACTGAGCTTGCCCAAACTCACCATACCCGCATCCCCCAAACGCTGCACCACGGTGGCGTTGAAAGGCGAACGGTAGCCCTCCAGCATGCGCGAACCGGCGGTGGTGGGGAAATCAGTGGTGACAAAAATGTCTTTGTGCGCGATGGGCACGCCCAACAAGGGAGAGGTGTCACCCGCTGCGAGGCGTGCATCCGCCGCTTTGGCTTGCGCCAAGGTGACCTCGGAGTCCACGCTCAAAAACGCGTGGTGGGGGTTGCCGCCCAAACGGGCCAGCATGCGCGTGGCCAATTCCACCGCGCTGATGTCTTTCTTTTGTAAGAGGGCTGACAGTTGCGCCACGCCCAAGGTGTGCAGATCGCTCATGGCTTACTCGATCACTTTCGGCACCAAGAACAGGCCACGTTCCACCGCAGGTGCGCTGCGTTGGTTGGCATCGCGTTGATTGGGCTCGCTCACCACATCGTCGCGCAGGCGCAAAGCCATGCCTTGTGCCGCGCTGGGCGCTTGTTGCGCCAAGGCATCCAAGGACATGGCATCGATGGGGTGGGCCATGGGCACCACGCCGCTGGTATCGACCGCACGCATTTGCTCGACCACAGCAAAGAAATCGTTCAACTGGCCTAGTAGCCGCTCGCTGGCAGGGCCATCAAAATGAAGTCGGGAGAGCTGCGCCAGTCGCTGGATATCGTTGGAGGTCAAAGACATAGGGATCATTTCACAAGGCCACAGCCATGGAACAGTAAGGGTGTTCAGGTATTATCTCGCCTTTGCTGGATTACCCAGAGAGGATTGTGATGTTTGGAGCATTTCGTCGGTATTTCTCCACCGACTTGGCGATTGACCTGGGCACCGCCAACACCCTGATTTATGTGAGAGACCGCGGCATTGTGCTCGACGAGCCATCTGTGGTGTCTATCCGTCACGAAGGCGGTCCCCAAGGCAAGAAAAGCATTCAAGCTGTTGGCCACGAAGCCAAGGCCATGTTGGGCAAGGTGCCAGGCAACATCGAAGCGATTCGCCCCATGAAGGATGGCGTGATCGCCGACTTCACCGTCACCGAGCAAATGCTCAAGCAATTCATCAAGATGGTGCATCCGCGCTCGCTGTTAAAGCCCAGCCCACGCATCATCATTTGTGTGCCCTGTGGCTCGACCCAAGTCGAGCGCCGCGCAATTCGCGAATCCGCATTGGGCGCCGGCGCATCTGAGGTGTACCTGATTGAAGAACCCATGGCAGCCGCCATTGGCGCTGGTTTGCCCGTGTCGGACGCTTCAGGCTCGATGGTGGTCGACATTGGCGGTGGCACCACCGAAGTGGGCGTCATCTCCTTGGGCGGCATGGTTTACAAAGGCAGTGTGCGTGTCGGTGGCGACAAGTTCGACGAAGCCATCATCAACTACATCCGCCGCAATTACGGCATGTTGATTGGCGAGCCCACCGCCGAAGCCATCAAAAAACAAATCGGCTCTGCCTTCCCTGGCAGCGAAGTGCGTGAGATGGAAGTCAAGGGTCGCAACCTCTCCGAGGGCGTGCCCCGTTCTTTCACCATCTCGTCCAACGAGATATTGGAAGCGCTCACCGACCCCTTGAACAACATCGTGTCTGCGGTGAAAAACGCGCTGGAACAAACACCACCCGAGCTGGGCGCTGACATTGCCGAGCGCGGCATGATGCTCACCGGTGGTGGCGCATTGCTGCGCGACCTCGACCGTTTGATGGCCGAAGAAACCGGCTTGCCTGTGTTGGTGGCTGAAGACCCCCTCACCTGTGTGGTGCGTGGTTGTGGTTTGGCCTTGGAGCGCATGGAGCGTTTGGGTTCTATCTTCACCAGCGAATAAATGCCACTCGGCACGCTTGATCGCAATCCACCGCCTTTTTTCAAGCAAGGCACTTCGGCGCTGACCAAACTGGTGTTGTTCAGCGCCATTTCTTTGGCGCTGATGTTCGCCGACATGCGCTACAACATCGTCCAACCCGCTCGCTGGGTGCTCTCCCTCATCGTCTACCCAGTGCAATGGTTGGCCCTTCGTCCACAAGTGCTGTGGGACCTGGCAGACGAGGCATTGGTGGGCAAACAAGAGGCCTTGAAAACGGCTGAAACTGCCCGCACCCAGCTGCTGGCGCAAGCTGTGCGCTCGACACAGGTTGAACAACTTTCTCTGGAAAACCAACACCTGCGAGAACTGCTGCAACTGCGCGAACGCTTGAACACCAGCGCCATGGCTGCTGAAGTTTTGTACGAGGCGGCGGACCCCTTCACCCGCAAAATGATTTTGGACAAAGGTGCCAACAGTGGCATTGGTGTCGGCTCACCGGTGATGGACGAGCGGGGCATCTTGGGCCAGGTGACCCGGGTGCATCCCTTGGTGAGTGAAATCACCTTGGTCACCGACCGCGAACATTCCATCCCGGTGCTCAACACCCGCACGGGCGCACGCGGCGTGGCCTTTGGTGAATCGGGTGGTGCGCCCTTGCTGGAGTTGCGCTACATGGCCACCAATGCCGATATCGAGGTGGATGACATCTTGACCACCAGCGGTGTCGATGGTGTGTATCCCGCAGGCATTCCCGTGGCCAAAGTGGTGAAGATCGAACGTCAAGCCGATTCCGTGTTCGCCCGCATTTTGTGTGAGTCACTGGCACGGGTGCAAGGTGCGCGCCATGTGATGGTGCTCACCCCCGTCAAGTCAGCACTGCCGAGTTTTGAGGAACTACCGCCACCGCCTCAACCCATCCCCAAAGGAGGCCGCCGATGATCATGCCGCGCGGCCACCAGTTGCTGCTGCCTGCCAGCCCCATGTTCATGGTCTTCAGTCTGGTCTGCGCCCTGTTGCTGGACATGTTGCAGAGCATGGCTTGGTTGGGCAATGCGGCATGGACGCCCGACTGGTTGGCCTTGGTCTTGGTGTTTTGGGCGATCCACCAACCGCTGAAAGTGGGCGTGGGCGTCGCTTTTTTGATGGGCTTGCTGACCGATGTGCACCAAACATCGCTGCTGGGTCAACATGCCCTCAGCTACACGGTACAAGGTTTTTTGGCCACCATGATCCACCGTCGCATCTTGTGGTTTGATGTGCCCTCACAAGCCTTGCAAGTGCTGCCTGTGTTCATGACCGCGCAGGTGCTGGAGTTGACCGTGCGCATCAGTGCTGGCGGTTTGTTTCCCGGTTGGACTGTTTTACTCGCCCCTGTCATTCAAGCGTTTTTGTGGCCCGTCGTTTCCGTGGTGCTGCTCGCACCTCAGCGGCGCGCGCCCGATCCCGACAAACACCGCCCCTTATGAGCCTCTTGCGCAACGTCGAATACGACCTGCGCCGCTTTCGCGCGAGGGTGGTGGTCGCCGGCATGTTGGTCATGTTCGCTTTTGGTTTGTTGTTTCTGCGCTTGGTCTACTTACAACTCTGGCGTTATGAGGAGTTCAGGGCCCAAGCCGAAAGCAACCGCACCGCCATCGTGCCGATCGTGCCCAACCGGGGTGTCATCATGGACCGCAATGGCGTGGTCTTGGCCACCAATTACTCAGCCTACACCTTAGAGATCACTCCTTCCAAAGTGGTGGAACCCCTGGATGAAGTGATTGAAAAATTAGGCGAATTCATCGATATCCAAGGGCGAGACAAACGGCGCTTTCGCAAGTTGCGCGAGGAGTCCAAGAGTTTCGAATCTGTGCCCATCCGCACCCGCTTGAGCGACGAGGAAGTGGCCCGCTTTGCTGCCCAACGCTACCGCTTTCCAGGCGTTGAGATTCGTGCGCGTTTGTTTCGCAACTACCCCTACAACGAATTGGCCAGCCATGTGATCGGCTACATCGGCCGCATCAACCAAGCTGAAAAAGAAAAATTGGAAGAGTCAGACAACGCGGGCAATTACCGTGGCACGGACTACATCGGCAAGTTGGGGATTGAGCAAAGTTACGAGCGCCAATTGCATGGCGACACAGGCGTTCACGAGATGGAAACCTCCGCAGGTGGACGTGCCGTGCGCCGACTGCGCAGCAGTCCGGCCAAGCCTGGCAACACCGTGGTGCTGTCGATCGACATCAAACTGCAAAAACTGGTGGAAGATTTGTTTGGGGAACGCCGCGGTGCACTCGTGGCGATCGACCCGCGCAATGGCGAGGTGCTGAGCTTTGTCAGCAAACCCACCTTCGATCCCAACTTGTTTGTGGAGGGCATTGACGTCGACAACTGGCAAAAGCTCAACGAGTCGCCCGACAAACCCCTACTCAACCGAGCCTTGCGCGGCACCTACCCGCCGGGCTCCACTTACAAGCCCTTCATGTCCCTGGCCGCCTTGAACACCGGCAAGCGCAGCGCCAGCCTGGTCATCAGCGATCCAGGGTTTTTCATGTTCGGCAACCACCGGTTCAGGGACGACAAAGAGGGCGGCCATGGCACGGTGGACATGTACAAATCCATCGTTGAATCTTGCGACACCTACTACTACACCTTGGCCAATGTGATGGGGGTGGACATGATCCACGACCAAATGAAACCGCTGGGCTTTGGACAAGTTACTGGCATTGACATCCAGGGCGAGTCACGCGGCATATTGCCCTCGACCGAATGGAAACGCAACACCTACAAACGCGCCGAGCAACAGCGTTGGTATTCCGGCGAAACCATCTCGCTGGGCATTGGCCAGGGCTACAACAGTTTCACCATGCTGCAACTGGCCAATGCCACGGCCGCCTTGTCCAACAACGGTTTGCGCTATCGACCCCATCTGGTGCGCGAGGTGCTGGATGTGGAAACCAAACAAAGCCAATCGATTTTGCGCGATGAACCACAACCCTCTTTGTGGAAACCAGAAGATTTGGAGGTGGTGAAAGCCGCCATGGTGGGCGTCAACCTGGAAGGCACCTCAGCCGCCAGTTTCGCCAACGCACCCTACACCAGCGCTGGCAAAACAGGCACAGCCCAGGTTTTCACGATCAAGCAAAACGAGAAATACAACGCCCACAAAATTGACGAACGTCTGCGTGACCATGCTTTGTTCATCGCATTTGCCCCTGCTGAAAACCCCCAAGTGGCCTTGGCCATGGTGGTGGAAAACGCGGGTTTTGGCGCTCAAAACGCAGCACCGATTGCCCGCCGCGTGTTCGATTTTGTGTTGATGGGCTTGTACCCCTCGCCCGAAGACTTGGAAGCGGTGCAAAAAGGCTTGGCCACCCGCCCGATTGGCAAGCCCCGACCTGTGGCCAATATGCCTTGGCCACCCAAGGTGATCACGGTTCCTGAAGAACCCGCCCCGACCGATTCACAGCGCTGAAGCCAAGCGCCAAGCGCCCCAGGCGTCGTGTCCGGTTTTGAGCATCAAGGCGGTCACCACCACCACGAACAACCCACGCACAAACCGTGTGCCGTGTTGCATGGCCATGCGGGTACCGAGCAAACTGCCCGCCACATTGGCCAGCGCCAAATACACGCCTACTTGCCACCACACATAGCCTTGCCAAGCCAATAAGGTGACTGCCGCGAGATTGCTGGCCAGGTTCAGCACCTTGCTGTGCGCCGAGGCTTGCAAAAAATCAAAACCCAAAAAACGCACCAGCACAAACACCAAAAAGCTGCCAGTGCCTGGACCAAAAAAACCATCGTAAAACCCGATCAGCCCGCCCACAGCAGCCATGGCCAAGGCCAGCCTGCGGCCTTGAAAACGCGGTGCATGCACCTGCCCCAGGTCTTTATTCCACAAGGTGTAGATGAGCAAGCCCAACAGCAACACCGGCAAGGCTTGGCGCAGCAACCAGGGGGATGCTTGTGTGAGCGTGTAAGCCCCCAACCAGGAACCGATGAGCGCCATCACACTGGCCGGCCACAGCGCAGACCAGGTCATGGGGACCCGTTGTTGAAAATGCCACGCTGCAAACAAGGTGCCCCACACCGAGGCTGATTTGTTGGTACCCAACAAAGTGGCTGGGTGCACAGCCGGGTAGGTCGCAAACAAGGCCGGCACCAAAATGAGTCCGCCGCCACCAACCACTGCGTCAACAAAACCAGCCAAGCCTGAGAGCAAGGTGACAAAGAGCAAATCCATGGGGCATTCTCGCAGTCGAAAAAAAAGCACCGTTGTGCGGTGCTTTTTCCTTGTGGCGCTTCCCCCCGGGTGGAGTTTGCGTTGTTTATCTCCTCGAACCCTCGGCTGCTGAGCCTCTACCCAGCGCGAGTGGGTGAACTTTAGAGCTAAAGCGCCCAGCAACGCCCTAGGATTTACCCGAGTCGGTTTTGGCGGCTTGGATCAGCCATTCGGCGGCTTTTTCCGCCAGCATCAGCACCGGGCTGTTGGTGTTGCCGCTGGTGATGTGGGGCATGACGCTGGCATCCACCACCCGCAGACCTTGCACCACGCCACCGCGTCCATCGCGCACCCGCAACTCGGGGTCGACCACGGCCAGTGGGTCGTCCAAGCGGCCCATGCGCGCCGTGCCCACGGGATGGAAGATGGTGGTGCCAATGTCACCCGCCAAACGCGCCAAGTCGTCGTCACTTTGGAACTGGGTGCCGGGTTTGTATTCCTCGGGCTGGTACTTGGCGAGGGCCGGTTGGGCGGCGATGCGGCGGGTGATGCGCAGCGAGTCGGCCGCCACTTGGCGGTCGGCGTCGGTGCTGAGGTAGTTGGGCGCGATGCGCGGTGCTTGGGTGAAGTCGCTGCTTTGGATGTGCACCGAGCCACGGCTGGTGGGGTTGAGGTTGCACACACTGGCGGTGAACGCGGGGAAGGGGTGCAGCGGTTCGCCAAACGCGTCCAGGCTCAAAGGTTGCACGTGGTACTCGATGTTGGGCCAAGGCTGCGACGGGTCGCTGCGGGTGAAGGCACCCAACTGTGACGGCGCCATGCTCATGGGGCCGCTGCGCTTGAACAGGTACTCCATGCCAATCGCTGCTTTGCCCCACCAGCTGTTGGCCAAGGTGTTGAGCGTTTTCACGCCCTTGACCTTGAACACCGCGCGGATTTGCAAATGGTCTTGCAGGTTCTCGCCAACACCGGGCAGATCGATCAGGGACCGGATGCCGTGTTGTTGCAGCAAATGGGCCGGACCGATGCCTGACAGCTGCAAAAGTTGGGGCGAGCCAATCGCACCTGCGGTCAGCACCACCGACTGGGCCGCCTGCGCGGTCACCATGTCTTGGCCGTTCCACACCTCGACACCCGTGCAGCGCTGTTGGCCATCGGGCAAGGTCTCTATCAGCAGTTTGGCCACTTGCGCCGAAGTCCACATCTCGAAATTGGGACGCCCATAACAAGTGGGGCGCAAAAATGCTTTGGCGGTGTTCCAGCGCCAGCCGTCTTTTTGGTTCACCTCGAAATAACCCACGCCCTCGTTGGAGCCGCGGTTGAAATCGTCGCTGGCAGGGATACCGGCTTGCACCGCTGCTTGGGCAAAGGCATCGAGCACATCCCAGCGCAAACGCTGTTTGTCCACCCGCCATTCGCCACCCGCGCCGTGCAGTGCGTCGCCACCTTTGTAATGGTCTTCATGGCGCTTGAAGTAAGGCAGGGCGTTGTCCCAGCGCCAACGCGCGTCACCGGTCACCTCGGCCCACAAGTCATAGTCACGTGCTTGGCCGCGCATGTAAATCATGCCGTTGATGCTGGAGCAGCCGCCCAAGACCTTGCCACGCGGATAGCGCAGGCTGCGGCCGTTCAAGCCATCAGCGGGTTCGGTTTGGTAGAGCCAATCGGTGCGCGGGTTGCCAATGCAATACAAGTAGCCCACGGGAATGTGGACCCAGTGGTAGTCGTCTTTGCGCCCCGCTTCGATCAACAACACCCGCTTGCTGCGATCGGCACTCAAGCGGTTGGCCAGCAAGCAGCCGGCGGTGCCTGCGCCAATGATGATGTAGTCGAAGGAGGTGTCGCTCATGTCATGAGGATCTTGTGGTCATTGCGTACTCTGCGTCATTGCGAACGAAGTGAAGCAATCTATTGCTTATTTGGATGTCGGCATCACAAACTCAGCACCCTTGCCAATGCTCTCGGGCCAGCGCTGCATGATGGACTTTTGCTTGGTGTAAAAACGCACGCCTTCTTCGCCATAGGCATGCATGTCGCCAAACAGCGAACGCTTCCAGCCGCCAAAGCCATGCCAAGCCATGGGCACCGGAATAGGCACGTTGATGCCGACCATGCCAACCTGTATGCGGCGGCTAAATTCACGCGCCACATTGCCATCGCGGGTGAAGCACGATACGCCGTTGCCAAACTCGTGGTCGTTGATGATTTGCACCGCGGTGGCGAAGTCGGGCACCCGCACACAGGCCAGCACCGGTCCGAAGATTTCTTCTTTGTAAATCTTCATGTCGGTGGTCACGTGGTCAAACAGCGTACCGCCCATCCAAAACCCCTTGTCGCAGCCTTCGCCTGCGGTTGCGCCCTTGAAGCCACGGCCATCGACCAGCAGCTTCGCGCCTTCTTTCTCGCCTTGGGCGATGTAGCCGGTGATGCGGTCGTGCGCCGTTTGGGTGACGATCGGGCCCATTTCAGCCGTGAGGTTTTCGCCGTTGAGCACTTTCAAGGTTTTGGTGCGCTCGATGAGTTTGGGCATGATGCGCTCGCCCACATCGCCCACCAACACCGCCACCGAAATCGCCATGCAGCGCTCACCGGCTGAGCCGTAGGCGCTGCCAATCAAGGCATCGACCACCTGGTCGAGGTCGGCATCGGGCATGACCACCATGTGGTTTTTCGCGCCGCCCAAAGCCTGCACCCGCTTGCCGTGGTGCGCACCTGTTTCATAGATGTAGTTGGCAATCGGGGTCGAGCCGACAAAGCTCACGGCTTTCACATCGGGGTGCACCAAGAGCGCGTCCACCGCTTCCTTGTCACCTTGCACCACGTTGAACACACCATCGGGCAAACCGGCAAGTTTCAGCAAATCGGCCATCATCAAAGCAGGTGTGGGATCGATGGGGCTGGGCTTCAACACAAAGGTGTTGCCCGCGGCAATGGCGACCGGGAACATCCACATGGGCACCATGACGGGGAAGTTGAACGGCGTGATGCCGGCCACCACACCCAGCGGTTGGCGCAGGGTCCAGTTGTCGATGCCGGTAGACACTTGTTCGGTGTAGTCACCTTTGAGCAACTGCGGGATGCCGGTGGAAAACTCAACGATATCAATGCCACGCGCCACCTCGCCTTGTGCGTCGGTGAACACCTTGCCATGCTCGGCGGTGATGGCATGGGCCAAGGCGTCTTTGTGTTGGTTGAGTAACTCTAAAAACTTGAACATCACACGGGCGCGGCGCAGGGGCGGCGCATCGGCCCACGCAGGAAACGCGGCTTGCGCGGCAGCCACTGCTTGCGCCACATCGGCGTTGTTGGCCAAAGCCACTTGTGCGGTCACCGCGCCAGTCGCGGGGTTGGTCACGGGCTGGCTTCGGCCTGAGGTGCCTGCGAGGCGTGCGCCATGGATGTAATGACCAATGTGTTGTGTACTCATGCGTGTCTCTGGTGGTGTGAATGACGATTATGGCTTGCCGACATCTCTGTCACTGTGAACAGCCGTCATGGCCGAGGCCACAGCGCCCACAGTCGCAACGGCTGTTTCATGCGACCGGCCAATTCACCTGCTTGCACGCCCGTGCCCATGAACAAATCGGCGCGCACCGCCCCGACGATGGCGCTGCCTGTGTCTTGCGCCACCACCAAGCGCTGCACGGTTTGGGTAGGACCCGGCGAGACCAACCACAGCGGCGTGCCGTAGGGAATGCTTTGCGGGTCAACCGCGATCGAACGACCTGCCGTGAGAGGCAAGCCTTGTGCCCCGCGCGGTCCCACACTTGGGTCGGGCAAGGCCTCCTCTTTGAAAAACACATAGCGGGTGTTGACCCAGAGCAGCGACTGCACACGCTGTGGGTTGCGCTCCATCCAAGCCTTGATGCCTGGCCAAGAGGCGTCTTTCACCTCGCCTTTGTCCAGCAACCATCGACCCACGCTTTGGTAGGGCTGTTCATTCGATGCCGCGTAGGACAAACGCACCATGCGCACCTGGCCATCGGGCTCGGTGATGCGCAAACGGCCCGAACCTTGGATCTGCAAGATCAACGCATCCACCGGGTCGGCCAGCCACGCTATCACGCGATCGTTCAGGGCGTTTTGTGCCGCGGGCAATGTGTCAATCTCTTGGCGGGTGTACCAAGGCTGGCCTGCTTTGAACCCCTGGGGCACGGCATGCAAAGGCGCGGTAAACCACTTGCTGGGCTGGCGTTGGGCTTCGAATATCGGCTCGTAATAACCCGTGAGCAAACCATTGGGATCACCCTCCCAGTTTTCCAGTCGATGCGCTTGCAGTCGTTGCACCAACCATTGGCGTTGCTCTTCTTCGCTGGCGATGCTCAAGCGACGGATGTCGGGACACAGGGGTGCCATGGTGGCGCCCGGTCGATCGCAATTGGCCAGCAAAACATGCCAAGCCTCGGCCATGGTCTCTTGCTTCCAACCAGGCAACTCCTCCCAAGCCACCGGCACCCAGCGACTGCGGCGCACATCACGACCCAAGGCCTCAGGCGGGGGCATCTCAAGCGGTTTGCTGCTGGCGGGTGGGGCCACTGGGGCAGACGGCACAGGCGGTGTGGGGCTGGGCGGTGCAGGGGAAGTAGCAGGCGCAGAGGGGGTGACTGGTCTGGCGTCCGTTGGCGCAGGCACGGGTGAGGCACAGCCGACCAACCAGATCAACAACACTGACAGCAGGGCTTTGGGGGCATCACGCGCCAACAGGCTTACAGTGAAGGATGAAACGGGAGAAGACAACATGTGGTTGATTTTGCTTGAAGCCTTGGGTGCAGGTTTGCTGCTGGCGCTGATTGTCTGGTGGACCATGTTCAGTGGTCGACCCAAGGACGACGATACGCAGGATGGACGCGACCAAGATTGATCATCGACGCACACCACCCACGCCTGTCAGTGACGCGTCAAGCCAGCGCGGGCAATTGCTGACGGCGTTGCCGCAGTTGACCGATGTCCAAGTCGGCCACCACACAAGCAGCCCCATGGGCATGCGAGATCACCACCTGCCCCCAAGGATCCACCCACATGCTGTGGCCCCAAGTTTGTCGACCGTTTTCGTGGACACCACCTTGTGCTGCCGCACCCACCCAGGCCAGGTTGTCCAAAGCACGGGCACGCAGCAGCACCTCCCAATGTGCCGACCCCGTGGTGTGGGTGAAAGCGCTGGGCACCAGCAGCAATTCGGCCCCCATGGCACACAGCTGCTGGTAGTGCGCCGGAAAACGCACATCGAAACAAATGCTCAAACCCACGCGCCAGGTGTGACCGTCCCGGGAAGGCAGATCGATACACACCGGCGCATCGCCCGCTTGCAAGACCAAGCGTTCGTCATACCGCTCTTGGCCATTGTCGAAATGGAACAAATGAATCTTGTCGTAACGGGCCACGCAGGCCCCAGTCGGGTCGAACACCAAACAGGCATTGCGCACATGCTGCGGATCTGCGTCGATGCGCAAGGGCAAACTGCCCGCCACCAAATACACCGCGTGTTGGCGCGCCATCTGCCCCAAACGGGCTTGCATCGGTCCATCGCCAAACGCTTCGGCAATGGCCAGTTTGTCGGTGTCTTGGCGACCCAGCAAACAGAAATATTCGGGCAACACCGCCAACTCAGCGCCTTGCGCAGACGCTTGTTTCACCAACGTCTCGGCTTGCGCCAAGTTGTCGTCCCGGTCGCAGGACGACACCATTTGCAACAACGCCGCTCTCATGGCGTGGCTGGCGCAGGCGTGTCCACCTTCACCACCTTGGGATCTTTCCAAGAGCCTTGCACGCGGAACTCTTGGGTGTTGGACTTGATGAGGGGGCGCCGCAAGAAATACTGGGCCAAGAAACTGGTGATGCCCACCACGGGGTTGATGGCCGAGTAGACCAAGGATGCAGTGCCTGCATTCAACTCGGGCACCACCACCACCTTGATGTCCTGGGTTTCACGCTGAATGTCTGCCTTGCCTTCGATCAACACGGCCGCACTCACACCTTTCATTTGCAAATTGTTGGTGCTGGCCATGCCCTGCGTGATCAGCACATCGCCACGCACAAAATCGAACAAAAAGCCCTCGCTGAACACGTCGCTGAAGTCCAGCTTCAAGCGCCGCGGCAGCGATTGCAAACTCAGCACTCCCAGCAGACGGCTCACGCCTGGATCGGCTTTCAAAAATTGGCCCCGCTCCAAATTGATGTTGAACTGGCCCGACATGCTGTTGTAGTCCGGTGAAAAAGGCGAGCCCTGCCAACCCACCTGCCCCATCATGCGGCCTTTGCCTTGCCGCAAAGCACCCTTGAAACCCAAGCGATCCAGCAACTCACCCGAGTCTTGGATTTGCAATGTGAAGTCGAGTTGCGAGCGCTTGGCGGCGGCTTTGCCAGCACCACCCCACTGACCCTTGCTTTGGAAACTGGCCTCGGGCATGGTCAGGTTCATTTTGTTGAGCACCCATTCACGCGCACCAGTGGACCCTGTTCTGGCAAAGCCATCGATTTCGGCGCGACCCCATTTGATGCCGCGCAACTCCAAGTTGTCAATCACGATGTCCAAGGCAGGCATGTCTTTGGGCGAATCGGACAAGGCTGTTTCCACTTCCTCCAACATGGCGGGCGGCAAGGAGAGGTGGCTCAAACGGGCCACCAAACGTGCACTGTGGGTCTCTTGTGCCGGACGGTATTCAGCTTGGCCTTGCAGCTCGGTGGCTTTGACTTGGATGCGCCAATTTTTGCCCGCTTGCCTGTCGGCCGAGGTTTGCATCTGGTGGAAGGTGCGGTCGAGCCACACCAACTCAGCCGCCTGCAGGTCCACGCGCTGCGGGCTGTAGGCCAGCCAAGGGTTGCGGCTTGCGCTGCTCTTGTCGTTGTCTGTCCATGGGCTGAGCGCCTGCTGCCAATCATCCGCATTGAACTTGGGGTGTTTGATCAGCATCACCACCGCGTTGTCAGGTGGGTCTTTCAGGGTGATGTTCTGGCCCAGCAAAATCTGGCCGCGCAACACCGTGGGCTGGGCAGGGCTGATGTCGCGCACATAGTTCACCGACAACACCTGACCCAGGTTGAGCCTGACTTGCTCGAGCACAGCCGTGGACTTGCCACTGGTTTTGAGCAACTCGTTGTCAATGCGCAAAGGCCAAACAGCGTCTTTGCTTTTGTCCAAGGGTGCCGGCAAGTCCACCCCCATGCCCTGCATGTTGCTGCTGATCACATACTCGGGTTGACCTTGGCGCAAGCCCATGCTGGCCACGTAATTGGTGCTGCCACTGAGCACCATGGCCAAACTGTTCAAGCTGCCCAACTCCTGCGCCTGTTGCAAGGCTTCGGCATTGACAGCGCCTTGCAGCACCAGGCGATTGGGCCCATCGGTGGCACTGTCTTGGAATCGCAAACCCCCATCAAGCTTGGCCTCACTGCCCAAAATCCGCATGCGCACCCCATTGGCATTCATGCCGGACTCGCTGTAATTGACCGTGCCGCGGGCTTTGTAAAAGCGCGGCAGACCCGGTTGCCACAGCACATCATTGCCCAGCAAGGACACGCTGCCTTGCACGCGTGACAGCTCGAGTTTGTCGACCGGCAAACTCAGGCGCAACTGATGCTCGGCAGCACCATTGGCCACCACCTCGCCCAAATAAGAACGGGTTTGCTCGGCTAAAGGCGAGTTGTTGACCAGGGTCAACGCATCACTCAAACCACCCTTGAGTGATGCATTGACCTCGACCACGATGTCAGCGAGGTCATGGATTTGCACGTCCAAGTTGGGCACTTGCATGATGCCGCCAGCGCCCAGGCGGGCACTGGCCGATTTGATCCACAAGCGGTTGCGATGGACCTGCAATTCACCTGACAGTTGCTGCAATGCTGGCCAGCTTGGCGCTTCTTTGCGTGGCGTCATCAGCGGCTGCGCTGGGGTCGGGGCGTATTGAAAAGCGGCTTGTTGGAACGGCGCGTTGATGGTGAACACGCCATCATTGGTTTTGACAAAGGGGAAGTTGTCCAAAGGACCTTGGATGACCAATTTGGCTTGGTTGAATTGACCCCCTTGCAGAGCATCGCGCAGATACCGACGCCCTTGCACAGGCATTTGAGTAGGCAAATAGCGGTGCAACGCACGGGCGTCCAAGCGCTGGATCTTGGCTTGCAAATCCAAGTGGCCAAAGGATTGACGCGTCATGCCCTCTTTCCAAGTCAACTCAAACTCGCCTTGGGCCGCATCATTGCTGACCTGCGCTTGTTGAATGTGCAACTGCCATTGCTGGTTGATTTTTTTCCAGCTCACCTCTCCCTTGAGTTGTTGCAAGGCAATGCGCGGTTCCTCCAGCCAGTCGACCAAGCTCATGCTGCCACCTTGGATACTGACCTGGGCTTTGCCACCGTGCTCGTTCATTTGAAATTGCACCTGTGCCCCTTGCGCCCCAGGCCACCAAAGCGCCGTGGGCGGGCTGTTCGGGGCGGAGGACTGCAAGGCCAAATCGGTCACTTGCCCTTTGGCGTTGTATTGCAAGGCAGGCGTGTGGGCATCGAACCAGCGCAGATCAAGTTGGCTCAACTGCCCACTGGGCTGGGCCTGGTTGAGTTGTTTGCGCCACTCATCATCCAAGGGCAGTCGCTCGGCCACCCGACCCAGCACAGCCAAGGACACGCTGTCGACCTGCAACTCGCCGGCAGTGGCCCACACATCGCCTTGGTTGCGCCAGGCCAAACGCATGTCTCGGGTGCGCCAAGCATCCTCATGCGCCAGGGTGACTTGCAAGTCTTGGATGCGCAATTCGTGTCCCGCCCCATCAGCCCATGGCTGCCAGTGCACCCGACCCGCGAGTTGCTGGGCATGCAGTGGCGCGGTTTGGTCACCCAGCTTGAGCTGGATGTTCTCGAGCGACAAGTCCACCGTGGGTCGGCGCCACACACCATGGTCCACCTCTGCCCAGACACGCAACCAGCCTTGGGCCGTTTCCAATTGCACCCCTTGGCGCTGCAAATAAGCAGAAAACGGACTCAAGTCGATCTGCGGTGTTTGCGCAAACAGTTGGCCATGCCAGGTTGACAAATCGCTGGCATGGCTGTCAAAGAAATCGCGGCTGAATTGACCTTGCACACGGATGGGCTGGCCAATGTTGAGTGGAGGGCTGGCATCCAACTGCCATTGGTGACTGCGCAAACCATTGCGCAGCTGCAAAGACAGGTCGCTGAACAACAAAGGTGCTTGGGCCATGCCGTCGTCGACCAAGCGCAAACGCCCTTGGTGAATGTTCACCACCGGTTGGCGCAACAACCAATCGGCCATGCCAGAAGGCTCTTGCGAGGACAAGTCCAGACCGGCTAAGCGCCACTGCCCATCCACACTGCGGCGCAACTCGACCTCGGGTTGGTCGAAGTCGATGCGCTCAAGGGTCATGCTCAGCAATGAAGCGGGTGACAAACTGGCCCGCAGTTTGGGCAGACGCAAGACCTCTTGGCCTTGCGGGTTGCGAATGACGAAATCACGCAACTCGAAAGAAGGCACCAAGCCGTCAGACACCGACTCCAGTTCGCCGATGCTGATCTGCACACCCCAGGCCTGCGACGCCATTTGCTCGATCTGAGGCCGCCAATCGATGATTCGCGGCACAATCAAAACATGCAGGGCCAGCGTGGCCAGCAACAACACCGTCCAACAACCCAGCACCAGCCACCACACCCATTGGCTGAACCTGACGAACCAACGCAAGCCCTTGGACGGACGTGCAGGCTGTTCGGGGGTTTCGGGCATGGTGGTTTCGATGTTCAAACTGTTTCAATTATCACAGGCAAACCCGCCCAAGCGAGCACTTTCTAACGCATGACCCAGCCTACCCCAGCCTTGAGCGACACAGCCCGTTTCGTGCAACGCCTGAGGCGACGCTATGCACAGTATCTGCCGCTGTTGCCCGCCGGTGAGCCAACCCCCGAGCACATGGCCAGCTGCTTGCAACAACTGCAACACCATTGGCCGTCGCTGGGGGATGGGTTGCGGGTGTTGCGCCAGTTGCTGATGGAGCGCTTGGTGGTGCTCGATTGCGAACAGCAAGCGCCCCTGGAAGTCGTCACCCACACCATGACCTGGCTGGCCGAATTCAGCCTGCATCTCGCCCTGACAGAAGCCCAGTCCCGCGTGGCCTTGCGCCATGGCTGGCCCCAAACCCCAGCTGGCCACACCGCGCAACTGTGGGTGGTCGGCATGGGCAAGCTGGGTGCGGCCGAGCTCAATGTGTCCAGCGACATCGACCTGGTCTATGTGTACGACGAAGATGGCGACACCACCGGTCTGGCCGACGGCAGTGGCGTGGTCAGCAACCAGGTGTTTTTCGACCGGGTGGTCAAACAGATTTACCAACTCATTGGCGAGACCACTGAGCATGGCTTTGTGTTCCGCATGGATTTGGCCCTGCGCCCCAATGGCGAATCGGGTCCCAGCGTGGTGTCCCTGGCCGCGCTGGAAGAATATTTCCAGGTGCAAGGGCGCGAGTGGGAACGCTTGGCCTGGCTGAAGTCGCGGGTGGTCGCCCCGGCCCAGTGCATAGCCCAGGTCAGTGCTTTGCGCGACATCGTCACGCCCTTCGTGTTCAGGCGCTATTTGGACTACAACGTGTTCGAGGCGCTGCGGGTGTTGCACCAGCAAATCCGCGCCCAGTCGCAACGCCAAAGCGCCTTGCGCCCCGAACGCGCCAACGATGTCAAGTTGGGTCGCGGTGGCATCCGTGAAATCGAGTTCACGGTGCAACTGCTGCAAGTGGTGCGGGGCGGGCAATTCCCCGAACTGCGCATGCGGCCCACCTTGCCAGCCCTGCAAGCCTTGGTGCAAGCGCGGCTCATGCCGGCAGATACCGCCCAGCAACTGCACCACGCCTATGTGTTTTTGCGGCAGGTGGAGCACCGCATCCAGTACCTGGACGACCAACAAACCCATGTGCTGCCCACCGACCCGACCGACCTGCAATGGATCGCGGACAGCCTGCAACTCTCCATGGCCGCTTTTCAACAACGCTTGGCCCATCACCGCGCCCTGGTGGCCCAGGAGTTTGAGCGCCTGCTGCGGCAAGACGATGACACCCACACAGCAAGCGCTGCGATGCCCGTGCCCAGCGACTTCGAGGTGCTGCTCGACACCCTGAGCCCGGCGTTTCGATCACGCATCGCGGCCTGGCCCGAACTGCCGCGTGTGCGGACTTTGCGCGACGACGCCAGGCTGCGCCTGATGCGGTTGGTGCAGCGCACCCAGCAGTGGCTGAACCAAGGGCAGATCAGCGAAACGGCTGCGGTGCGCTGGAGCGACTGGATGGAGCCCCTGCTGCGCCGCGAAACCTATCTGGCCTTGTTGCTGGAGCGACCCCAGGTGCACGCGCAGCTGTTGCGTCTGTTGGGTGCGGCGCGCTGGCCAGCACGCTACCTGCTGAAACACCCTGGGGTGATTGATGAATTGGCTGACACCAGCATGTTGGACGAGCGCTTTGACCCACGGCTCCTGAGGCACAACATGGAAGCCCGTCGCAGCGCTTTGCAAGCAGGTGGTGGCGACGATGAAGAGAGCTTGCTCAATGTCTTGCGACGCGCCCACCATGCCGAGTTGTTCCTGACCTTGGCGCGCGACTTGGAAGGCCGCTTGAGCGTGGAACAGGTGGCCGACGACCTGAGCGCCTTGGCCGACACCGTGGTGGACGTGGCCGCGCAATGGGTGTGGGCTGGCCTCAAAAACCGCCACCGCGACCAACCCTGTTTCGCCATCATTGGCTACGGCAAATGGGGTGGCAAAGAACTGGGCTATGGCAGTGATTTGGACATCGTGTTCATCTTCCAAGACGAGCACCCGTTGGCCAACGAGATTTACGCGCAATTCGCCCGCAAGCTGATCCAGTGGCTCACACTCAAAACAGGCGAAGGCGATTTGTATGAAATCGACACCGCGCTGCGCCCGAATGGCAGCTCAGGTTTGCTGGTCAGCAGCTTGGACGCGTTTGCCGATTACCAAACCCAGCGCGGCAGCAACAGCGCCTGGGTCTGGGAGCACCAGGCCATGAGCCGGGCGCGGTTTTGCGTGGGCGACGACCGCCTGCGCCAGCCCTTTGAAGCGGTGCGTCAACAGGTCTTGTGCGCTGAGCGTGACCATGCCTTGCTGAGCGCAGAGATCGCCGCCATGCGCGACAAAATGCGCGCCGCCCACCCGGTGCCTGCAGGCTTGTTCGACTACAAACACAGTCCAGGCGGCATGATTGATTTGGAATTCGCGGTGCAACACCTCGTCTTGGCGCATGCCGGTCAGCACCCAAGCTTGCTCGACAACGTGGGGAACATCGCTTTGCTGCAACGCGCAGAGTCGGTGGGTTTGTTGCCAGCAGGCGTGGGCACGGAAGCGGCGAATGCTTACCGCGAATTACGCCATTTGCAACACCAGGCGCGGTTGGATGAGCAAGTCGGTCGGGTGGAAGCGGTGCAGTTGGCAGCCCAAAGTGCCGCCATCAAGACCTTGTGGACTGCTGTATTCGCTTGACCAAGGCGGTGGTCGAGTAGCCGTCCACAAAAGGGATGGCAAGGGCGCGCCCACCATAGGCACGCACCACCTGGGTTTCGGCCAAACGGTCCATGTCGTAGTCACCGCCTTTGACCAGCACGTCGGGTTTCAATTCGGTGATCAGGGCCAGTGGCGTGTCTTCATCGAACCAAGTGACCAAACTCACCGAGGCCAGTGCCGCCAGCAAGATGGCACGGTCCATTTCATTGTTCAAGGGGCGGTCCGGGCCTTTGCCCAGGCGTTTGGCGGATGCGTCGCTGTTCAAGCCCAACACCAAACTCGCGCCGAGTTGACGCGCCTGGTCCAGGTAAGTGGCGTGGCCACGGTGCAGCACATCAAACACACCGTTGGTGAACACCACCGGCCCCTGTTGGCGAAGCTGTTTCACCGCCTGGGCGGCTTGGTCACGTGGACAGAGCTTGGCGCTCAGGCTGAGTTCAGTCATGCCTGGTCAAGGGGTGTTGATATGCGCATCGCGCCAGCGTTGCACCTGTTCGGTGATCTGGTCCAAGGTGCGCACCACGACCACATTGGGGGGCGGACGGCGCTGCAGCACCGGGTTGCCGCCGCCGGCCCATATTTCCACGCTGTCAGGGAGTTTGTGGCGCAAATCATTCAAACCGTCCACCACCTGGTTGGGGTTCAAGCTGACGCTGAAACTCAAGGCCACCACATCCACCTTGTGGGCTTCGGCGGCACGGGCAATGTCGTGCAGCGGGGTTTGCACGCCCAAGGAATAGCAGCGGCAACCTTGCAAGGCCAGCATGCATTCGGCCATGAGCAAGCCCAGGGCGTGTTGCTCTTGTGGGAAAGTGGTGAGCAAGACGGACGGGGCGGCGCTGTGGGCGGTGCTGCTGACCTGGTGGATGGCTTGGTGCAGCGCACCCGTGACGCACTCGGTGTAGAGGTGTTCCTCGAACACCTCGAGTTCGCCACGCATCCAAGCGTCACCAATCATGGTGTTCAAGGGTGCCACCAGTTCGGTCACGAACCGGCTGACACCCAAATTGGCCACGGCTTGATGCAGGCTGCGACGCAAACCGTCCAAGTCGTGTTGTTGCAAGCGCTCCATGTAGGTGCGCAGGTCGGTGCCCTGTTGCTCGCCCAAGGTGCTCAGGCTTTGCGGCGCGGCCACCTCGCTGTAGCTCATGCGCTGCAACTCTTCCACCGACAAGGCGACAATGCGCCCGGGTCTGAAACCTTGGTCGAGCAGCCGCTTGATCAGGCGCAATTTCTCGACCTGCTCCAGCGGGTAACTGCGCTCGTCGAACTCGTCGCGGCCAGGTTGGGGAAAGCCGTAACGACGCTCCCAGACCCGCAAGGTGTCTTTGCCGATGCCTGTGTCGCGTTCGACCGCGGCGATCGACAGGTTCATGGCTTGGTTGTAGGAACGTGTGTTCATGAGGAGATTGTCAGTGAAAAATCATGGGAATATGCCGTGTCATAGACAATATCTCTAAATTAACGCATGATCTCACCCATGAAAACCCTGAATACCCTCACCTCCTTCCAACGTTTGGCTGCTTTGTCAGTCTGGCTTGTCTGTATTGTTTGTCAGCCCGCATTGGCAGAAACGCCCAATCCAGCCGCATGCCCCGCGGTGTTGCAGCACACGGTGGAGCGCTTGCAAGACGAGAAGCCGCAAAACCTGTGTCAATACGCTGGTCAGGTGGTCGTGGTGGTCAACACCGCGAGCTTTTGTGGTTTCACGCCCCAGTACAAAAGCTTGGAAGAACTGCACGCACGTTACAAAGACAAAGGCTTGGTGGTGTTGGGTTTCCCATCCAACGATTTCTCGCAAGAGCCTGAGAACAACAAGAAGATCGCCGACTTTTGCGAAAACACCTACGGCGTGAAATTCCCCATGTTCAGCAAAACGGCCGTGCGCGGCAGCGACGCTTCGCCCCTGTTCAAGCAGCTCACCCAAATCACCGACACCGCGCCCAAGTGGAACTTTTACAAATACACCATCAGCCGCGACGGCAAGCAGGTGAAAAGCTTCAACAGCGCGGCCGACCCTTTGGGCAAAACCTTCATCGCTGAAATTGAAAAACAGTTGGCCGCCAAGGTCAACTGAGGTGCGCATGCGGGTCGCGATTGTCGGTTCGGGCATTGCCGGTTTGTCGGCGGCCCACCATTTGAAAGGCATGGCCGACATCAGCTTGTTTGAAGCGGGTGACTATTTCGGTGGTCACACCCACACGGTGGACATCAGCTTGCCGGCCCTTCGCGGGGGCACCACCTCGTTTGGCGTCGATACTGGTTTTTTGGTTTATAACGAGCGCACCTACCCGGGCCTGATCCAGCTGTTTGCCGATTTGGGCATCCGCACCGCCAGCTCGGACATGTCGTTCTCGGTGCAATCACATTGGGGCAAGCGTCGCCGCAAGCTGGAGTGGAATGGCGCCAATTTGAACAGCGTGTTTGCCCAGCGCAGCAACCTGCTGCGGCCTGGTTTTTGGCAACTGCTGCGCGACATCCTGCGTTTCAATGAGCTCGCCACCCGCTTGGCGCAGGCGCACAACGACGGCGCCCTGATGCAACCACTGCAAGCGTTTTTGGACGAGCATGGTTTTGGTCAGATCTTCCGCGATGCTTATTTGCTGCCCATGCTGGGCTGCATCTGGAGCTGCCCCACCTCGCAAATGTTGGCATTCCCAGCGGCCACCATGGTGCGGTTTTGTGACAACCACGGTTTGCTGCAAGTGAACAACCGACCGCAGTGGTTCACAGTGCAAGGTGGCGCCAAACACTATGTGCAGGCCATCACCCAAGACATCGCCGACAAGCGTTTGCAGACCCCCGTGCTGGGCATTGCGCGCCATGCCCAGGGTGTCCAGGTGAGGACCGCCCAAGGCGTTGAACAGTTTGATGAGGTGGTGTTGGCCACCCATGCCGACCAGGCTTTGCGCCTGCTTGAGCAACCCAGCGCACAAGAGCAAACACTGCTGTCGGCCATCCGGTTCCAAGCCAACCACGCGGTGCTGCACACGGATGAATCGGTCATGCCTGCCAAGCGACTGGCCTGGGCCGCATGGAACTACCAACGCACCGAAGACCACAGTGAAAACGCCCATGTGTGTTTGCACTATTGGCTCAACAAATTACAACCACTGCCCTTCCAACACAACGTGTTTGTGTCGCTCAACCCGGCGGTCGCGATCGATCCTGCCAAGGTGATTGACCGCTTTGATTACGACCACCCGGTGTTCGACCTGGACGCGATCCAAGCGCAGCGCCAAATCCCCCAACTGCAAGGCCTGCAGCACACCTGGTTTGCTGGCGCTTGGATGGGTTATGGCTTCCATGAAGATGGCTTGAAGGCCGGACGCGCCGCTGCCAACGGCATCCTGACCTTGATCCACCAGCAAGCAGCCGCATGAAGCCACCCCTCGCCCACACGTCAACACCGCTGATTGGCGTGGGCCAGGTTCGGCACACCCGGCTGCGCCCCAGCCGCCATGCCTTTGCCTACCCCACCTGGTTTTTGATGCTGCCCATGCGCCACATGGCGTTGAGCGGTGGTGGTGCTTTGCCCCTGAATCGCCGCGCTTGGGTGTCCTTTTACGACCAAGACCATGGCGATGGCCGTGGTCCAGCGCAAGGCGGCGCACTCGCGTGGCTGGATGAACTGTTGCAAGCCCATGGCATTGAAGACGCCCAAGGCGAGGTCTGGTTGCACACCTATGCGCGGGTGCTGGGCTATGTGTTCAAGCCGGTGAGTTTTTGGTATTGCCACCGCGCTGACAACAGCCTGGCGGCCATCGTGGCCGAGGTGAACAACACCTTTGGCGAACGCCACTGCTATGTGCTGCCCGCGCCGCGCTACGGCGAAGACCTGAGCGCCGAGAAAGTGTTTTATGTGTCGCCGTTTTGCGAGGTGCTGGGGCGCTACAGCTTTCGCTTCATGCGCACCGACGATGCACAGGGTCCACGCACCGTGGTGCGCATCGACCACCATGACGAGCACGGCCCCTTGATCAACACCAGTGTCAGCGGGCGGTTGCAGCCGCTCACGGCTGGTGGGTTGCGCCGCGCCCTGTGGTCGCACCCGATGCACAGCTTGGGCGTGATTGGGCGCATCCACTGGCAAGCCCTGCAACTTTGGCTCAAACGTGTGCCTTTGGTCACCAAGCCCTCCCCTCCCAAAGCATTCGCCACCCGTGGCGGCCATTGAAGGTCTTTATTCATGTCAACCGTACCAACACACCCCTTCAGTCTGCTTGATTTGGGCCCCAACGTGCCTTCGGCCGCCAAACGCGCCATGGCCATGCTGCAGTCCTTGAGCACGGGCGGCTTGCACTTGCAATTGCCCGATGGCCGGGCTGTCTTCTTTGGCCACAGCTCAGGACCCCAAGCCAGTTTGGTGCTGCACAACTGGCAGGTGTTTGGCAAGGCGCTGCGTTCGGGTGACATTGGTTTTGCGGAAACCTTCATCGCCGGCGACTGGGAAACCCCTGACCTCACCGCCTTGCTGCGCCTGCTGATCATCAACCGCCGTCCCATGGACGACATGATTTTTGGCACCTGGTGGGGCCGTTTGGCCTACCAAGTACGGCACTGGATGCGGCGCAACACCAAGAAGAACAGCAGCAAAAACATCCACGCCCATTACGACCTGGGCAACGCGTTTTACAGCCTGTGGCTGGACCCGACCATGACCTATTCCTCGGCCTGGTTCGAGAACGGCAGCACGCAAGACCTGGTGAGCGCCCAGCAAGCCAAGGTGCGCCGCGCCCTGCGCATGGCGGGTGTGGCCCCTGGACAAAACGACCGTGTGCTGGAGATCGGCTGTGGATGGGGCGGCTTGGCCGAAATCGCAACCCGCGAATTTGGCGCACAAGTCACTGGCATCACCTTGAGCCCCTCCCAACTCGCCTACGCCACCGAGCGCTTGCATGCCCACAGCATGCACGCCGATTTGCGTTTGCAGGACTACCGCGACACCCACGATGGTCCGTATGACGCCATCTGTTCGATTGAAATGATCGAAGCCGTGGGCCGCGAATACTGGCCGACCTATTTCCAAACCATCGCCAAGCTGTTGAAGCCGGGTGGCCGTGCGTGTATCCAAAGCATTGTGATTGACGATGCCTTGTACGAGCGCTATGCCCTGGGTACTGACTTCATCCAGCAGTACATCTTCCCGGGTGGTTTCTTGCCCAGCACCCAAGCCTTCATCGCCCAGGCCCAAGCCGCTGGCTTGCAGGTGGTCGATCAATTCGCGTTTGGGCTGGATTACGCCGAAACCTTGCGGCGTTGGCGTGAAAGCTTTTTGCAGGTGCTGCCCGAATTGCCCGCGCTGGGTTTTGACACCGCGTTCGAGCGCACTTGGTTGTTTTACTTGGCGTATTGCGAAGCTGCCTTCGCCGAGCACAACACCGATGTGCTGCAGTTCACCTTGCAAAAACCGGCATGAACCACCAGGGCTTGGGCACACTGGCCTTGCTGCGCTTGGGGCTGCCCGCCCTGCCGCTGGCCTTTGTCGCATTGCCGCTGTACATGTACTGGCCGCACCATGTGGCCACCCAATTTGGCATCCCACTGGCCTTGCTGGGCGGGCTGTTGTTCGTGGCCCGGTTGTTCGATGCCTTGATCGACCCGGCCCTGGGTTACGCGGTCGACCGCATGCTGTCGCACGGCGCCCTGCGCTTGTTGAAACGCAGCCTGCTGGCCGCGACCTTGATGGCCGTGAGCTTTGTCTTGTTGTTTTTCCCGCAATGGGTGCTGGGCCGCGCCCTCACCTTGGATGCGCTGTTGCTGCTGTTGGCGGTGTTGCTGGTGGTCTGCTATGTCTGCTTCAGTTTTTTGAACATCGCCTTGCAAAGCTGGGGGGCGCGCATGGGCGGCGACACGGTGCAGCGCAGCCGTCTGGTGGCCTGGCGCGAGGGCCTGGGCTTGCTGGGTGTGGTGGTGGCCTCGGTCATCCCGAGTTGGTTGGGCTTGGATGTGATGGTGAGCGTGATGGTCTTGCTGACGGCATTGGCCCTGTGGGCGTGGTGGGAAGCACCGCGCCCTGCGCCCAGCACGGATGCCGCCAGCGGTTGGCGGTTGTTGCTGGAGCCCTGGCAACACGCGGGTTTCAAACGCTTGTTGGGCGTGTTCGTGTTCAACGGCATCGCCTCGGCCATCCCCGCCACCTTGATGTTGTTTTTCGTGCAAGACCGCTTGCAACTGCCGCCTGAGACACAAATGCAATTCCTGGGGGCTTATTTTTTGGCCGCTGCACTCTCATTTCCTGTTTGGCTGCGCCTGATTGCGGTTTGGGGCTTGTCTCGCACGTGGTTGCTCGGCATGGGCCTGGCGGTGCTGGTGTTTGTCTGGACCCTGGCCTTGGGTGCGGGCGATGCGGGGGCCTTCACCTTGATTTGTGTGTTGTCGGGCTTGGCCTTGGGCGCCGACTTGATCGTGCCCAGCGCGCTGCTCAATGGTCTGCTGCAAACACATGATGCAAACAGCGGCCACAGCGGTGCGTTTTATGGTTGGTGGCAAGTCGCCACCAAGCTCAACCTGGCACTGGCGGCAGGACTGGCCCTGCCCCTGCTCGGTTGGCTGGGCTATGCGCCGGGCGCACAAGACGCACCGGCACTGCTGGCTTTGAGCTGGACCTATGGTTTGCTACCCTGCATCTTGAAAATCGTCGCCATGCTGTTGTTGCTGCGAATCCCGTCCGAACCGTTGAAGGAACACCCATGAAACGTCGCTTGTTGTTGTCATCCATGGCTGCCACGGCAGTGGTGGCCTCCGGCTGTGCCAGCCCTTCTTTGGAGAACCATGTGCAAACTGAACCAGTTTTGGATTTACGCCAGTATTTCAACGGCGTGGTGGATGCCTGGGGCGTGTTCACCGACCGTTCTGGCCAAGTCGTGAAAAGCTTCACTGTGGTGATGAACTGCAGTTGGAACGGCGACGAAGGCGTGCTCGATGAAGACTTTGTCTACTCGGACGGCACCACCCAAAAACGCATTTGGCGCTTGACCCACCAAGGCGATGGACGCTATGTGGGTCGCGCTGACGACGTGGTGGGCCAGGCCTCTGGCCGCACCCGCGGCAATGCGTTCAATTGGGCCTACACCCTGGCCTTGCCGGTGAGTGGCCGGGTTTGGCATGTGCAGTTTGACGACTGGATGTACCTGATGAGCGAGCGGGTCATGCTCAACAAAGCCAGCATGAGCAAGTTCGGTATTTTCTTGGGTGAAGTCACCTTGTCCTTCACCAAGCGGGCTTGACGCGCATGGCATTTTTCAAGCCCCTCAACCGACCCATCACCGATTGGCGCGGCAAAAGTGTCTGGCTGGTCGGTGCATCCACCGGCATTGGCAAGGCCTGTGCTGAGGCGCTGCACGCGGCAGGTGCCAAGGTGTGTGTGTCTGCCCGACAAGCTGACAAACTGCTGGAATTTGTCAACGCCCACCCCGGCAGCATGGCGCTATCGGTGGACGTGACCCATGGTGCGGCCCTGCGTGCGGCGGCCCAAGAAGTGCATGCGCAACAAGGCTTGGACCTGGTGGTGTTTTGCGCGGGTTATTACAAAGGCCAGCGCGCCACGCACTTTGATTTGGCCGACATGGAGAAGCACTGGCAGGTGAATTACCAAGGTGCCTTGTTGCTGCTGGACGCCGTGCTGCCGCTGATGCTGCCCCAGCAACGCGGCCACATCAGCATGATCTCGAGTGTGGCGGGCTACCGCGGCCTGCCCATGGGCCTGGCCTATGCGCCCACCAAAGCAGCCCTGACCAACTTGGCCGAGTCGCTCTACATGGACTTGCAAGACAGCCAGATTGGGGTCAGCGTGGTGTGCCCGGGCTTTGTGGAAACACCGCTGACCGCGCACAACAGTTTTGAGATGCCCGCGCTCATCACACCTGAAAAAGCAGCGCAGTACATGTTGCAAGGCTGGCGCAATGGGGTGTTTGAAATTCACTTCCCCAAGCGCTTCAGTTACTTTTTGAAACTCTTGCAGATGCTGCCCTACCGCTGGTATTTCCCGCTGGTGCGTCGCGGCACCCGCCTGTGATCGGAGCGTTGACCATGACCATCCCCGCCAAGCGAGTGGAAGCAATCTTGCAGTTGTTTGAAACACTGACACCTGCGCATTTAGAACAACTGGACCATTGGTACGTCACGGACGCGCGCTTCAAAGACCCGTTCAAGCAGGTGCAAGGCGTGGACCAGATTCGCGCGATTCTTCAGCACATGTTCGAGGTGCTGGAGCACCCGCGCTTCATCATCACCAACCGCATCGTGCAAGACAACCAGTGCTTCGTGGTCTGGGATTTTGTGTTCCGCTACAAAACCATGCAGCGTGGTGTGGATCAGCGCATCCATGGCGGCTCGCACCTGGTGTTCAAGCAAGGTGACGACGGGGTGTGGCGCATCGACACCCACCGCGACTATTGGGACGCCGCTGAAGAGATGTACGAAAAGTTCCCGCTGGTGGGCAGCTTGATGCGATGGCTCAAGAACAGGGTGAACAGCTGATCTGCCGTCATTGCGAGCAGCCGTCATTGCGACAACCGACGTCATTGCGAGCGCAGCGAAGCAAACCTGTCATTGCGAGCTTTCGTCATTGCGAGCGCAGCGAAGCAATCCCCCCCATCACCCCGCCAGCCTCGCCCGCCGCTCACCGCAGCAGCGCTGCGACGTTCGCTACGCGGGCGAGCCCGTCGTGGCGATGTCGACATGCGCTTGGGTCAGCACAGTTTGCATTTGATATGTCGCTCTGGTCTTTGCGAAATACTTTGATTTCGCATTGAAAGGCGTGGCAACAAGATGGAATCAGCTTCATGGTTTTTGACCATACCGTCGATGTAAATTCTCCATATGCTCCAAATCTGTATTTCCACTGATTTCCAAGCGAGCAGTCTCAAGCCGACCCACACAAAATTGGACTCGATTGACGGTCAGAACTTCATCTGTGAATGACTTCAAGTATTCAATTAATTGGGACAGTAAATACACACCAGTTGGAATATCTGTCTTGAATTCAGCCTGGCCAACAAACACAACCACGGAATGAATCGCGGCAGATGGAACGAAGTCCAACAACTCTCGTGTAGCTAAAACATGTTTATAGTTTTGACGGATCGGATTTTGAAATTTGAACTTCCCCTTGAAAGTCGCTTGGGTCCAAGTTTCATCATTCGCATTCGCAAAAATCATGCGGTTGTAATTCTTGGTTTCAATGACAAACACTCCGAACCGTGAAACCAAAATGTGGTCAATTTGTGTTGTTGAACCATCGTGCTTCAGGGTGATGTGATTCAACAAGTGATAGTCGTTGGTATTGAAGTGCTGTCGCAATGTTTGTGACAACAAAGCCTCGCCTTGGTTTTGGAATTTTGTTGATTCGCGGTCTCGCACCAAGCTACGCAACACAAAACCAATAGCAAACCCTATTGCCAATGTCATTACAGGGTAGATCAAAGTCAGAGGCAGCGAGGACAGGCGGCTAGAAATCATGCTGGCTTGGTCAAATCAAACTCAAAGAGCCAGCAAGAAAGTCAAACCTCTTTTTTGCATACGTTACAAAAAATTCCACGGCTTGACTGGTTTTGATTCGCTAGATTGCTTCGCTTCGCTCGCAATGACGCTTAGCGCAGTGACTACGCGGGCAACGACTCAGTGAAACTGGGGCGTTGCAACAACTTGTCGTGCAAGCGATCCAGGTTGGGGTGGTTGCCACGCCAATCGATGTTGGGGAAGCGAAAGTCAAGGTAGCCCAAAGCACAACCCACCGCAATATCTGCCAGGCTCAAATGGCTGCCTGTGCAAAAAGCTTTGTCGGCCAAGCCGCGGCTCATGGCGGCCAAGCTGTCGTGCACTTTGCCCAATTGACGGTCGATCCAGACCTGGCTGCGCTCGTTGTCGCTGCGACCCACCCAATGGGCCTCCAACCGGGCGGCAATGGCCGCGTCCAACAAGCCATCGGCCAAAGCTTCCCAGGTCTTGACCTCAACGCGTTCACGCCCAGAGGCCGGGATCAGCTTGCCCACGGGTGACAGGGTGTCCAGGTATTCCACGATGACCCGCGAATCGAACAAAGCTTCACCGCCTTCCATGACCAGGCAAGGCACTTTGCCCAAGGGATTGGATTGGGTGATGGTGGAGTCTGCTGCCCAGACGTCTTCCAAGATGAATTGGTATTCGAGCTTTTTTTCGGCCATGACGATGCGCACTTTGCGCACATAAGGGCTGGAGACCGCGCCAATCAATTTCATGAGAACTCTGTGTAGTGGCTGAGCAGGCATTTTACAGAGCGATGCTTGCATGAAACCCACAAAGGCTGACCCTAGAATTCAAGCATGACTGATCATGCTGTTTCTGCCCTTTCGCCTTTGGACGGCCGCTACGCCGCCAAACTCGCCGCCCTGCGCCCCTTGATGAGCGAACAAGGCTTCATGCACCGGCGGGTGCAGGTGGAAATCACCTGGTTGCTGGCCCTCTCAGACAGTGGCATGCCTGAATTGAAAAGCTTCAGCCCAGCAGCCCGCGCCCATCTTCAGGGCTTGATCGCGAATTTTTCAAGCGCGGATGCCTTGGCGATCAAAGAGATCGAAAAAACCACCAACCATGATGTCAAGGCCGTGGAGTACTGGCTCAAGGCGCAGTGCCAATTGCCCACACTGTCTGATGCGTTGAAAACCGAGTTCCATGCCGCGCTGGAATTCATCCACTTTGCCTGCACCAGCGAAGATATCAACAACACCAGCCATGCCTTGCAACTCAAAGCCGCTCGCTCGCAAGTGGTGTTGCCTGGCATTGACGCGGTGCAAGACAAATTGCGCGCCATGGCGCACCAGTATGCGGATGCGGCCATGCTGAGCCGCACCCACGGCCAAACTGCCAGCCCGACCACCGTGGGCAAAGAACTGGCCAATGTCCTGATGCGCTTGCACACAGCACGGGAGCGCATCGCCCAGGTGCCCTTGCTGGCCAAGATGAATGGCGCCGTGGGCAACTACAACGCGCATGTGAGCGCACGCGCCGATTTCGATTGGGAAGCCTTTGCCAAGCGGGTGATCGAGACCACCGATACGCCCTCCTCACCCACAGCCCCCTTGGGTTTGGGCCTGACATTTCAGCCCTACAGCATTCAAATCGAACCGCACGATTACATGGCCGAGTTGTTTGACGCGGTCGCTCGCAGCAACACCATCTTGATCGATTTGTCGCGTGACATTTGGGGCTATGTGTCGCTGGGCTATTTCAAACAGCGCTTGAAGGCGGGCGAGATCGGCTCGTCCACCATGCCGCACAAGGTCAACCCGATCGATTTTGAAAATGCCGAAGGCAATTTGGGTTTGTCCAACGCGCTGCTGCGCCACCTGAGCGAGAAATTGCCGATCAGCCGTTGGCAGCGCGACTTGACCGACAGCACGGTGCTGCGCAACATGGGAGTGGCTTTGGGCTATGCGGTGCTGGCCCACCAATCGCTGCTGCAAGGTTTGAACAAATTGGAACTCAACCCCGAGGCCTTGCACGCCGATTTGGACAAGGCCTGGGAAGTGTTGGCCGAGCCCATCCAGACCGTGATGCGCCGCTATGGTGTGAGCGGCGCTTATGAGCAGCTCAAGGAAGTCACGCGTGGACAACGCGTCACCCGCGAAGACCTGCACGGCCTGATTCACACCTTGGCCATTCCTGAAGCAGAAAAAACCCGCTTGCTGGCTTTGACGCCCGCCACCTACATTGGTGTGGCCGCCAATTTGGCGCGGCGGGTTTAACGCACGTCAGGTGCGCGCTCAGCGTATTTGTTGAAGCGCCACGAATCACCGTGCAAGGTGATGCGCCGCCACACATGGCGCTTGGCACCCGGGCTCATCTCGGTCCAGTACTGCACCTCTTCAAACGTGCGGCCACAGCCTTTGCACATTGGGTCACCTTGGCTGGTCGAGCAAATCGCGATGCAAGGGGTGTCTGGCGTGGTGTCGTACCAGGCTTGCCAAGCGGCATAGGCTTTGGCAGGAAAGCCCTTTTCAGCGGCCTCGTCTTGGCGGTGGTAAATCATCAAGGCGTACACCTCGGCCAAGGCGCGCAACTCGGGCGCCAGCGTCACCCCATCGGGCGAGGGTTTGCGGTCACGCCAGTGGTTGATGGCCGATTCAATGTCGGTGATGTGGATGCTGCTCATGGTCAATTCTGGGGGCGCAAGAGTTCGCGGCGCATGGCTTCCAGCGTTCTCAAACGTGAGTCAATGATCGAGGCTTCCAACTGACCCGCACGGTCCAACTTGCCTTCCTTGGCCCATTGTTTCGTCAAGGCTTGGGCTGCTTGCAAACGGTCGACAGCCCCTTGTTCATCCCAGCGCACCGCACGCGACTCGGCATCGGCGCGCAAAGCGCGAAGTTGGTCCCCGGTTTGCTGATGCGCTTGCGCCAACAAATCCCAAGCCAATGGATCGCGCGGGTGCTGCGCCAACCAGATTTGCAAACGTTCGCTGGTGCGCTTGGCCAGTTCGGGCTGCTTCATGTCCAAGCGGCATTGCGCGGACAACAAAACATGGGATCGTTCTTCGGTTTGCGGGAGTTGGGCCACACACGCTGACGGCGAGCCCAAGCGCCGCTCGGTGTCTGCGGCCAACCACTGCGCCGCCCGCTGACCGTCCGGGTCGTCTCGGGTCAAGGTCAGCAATTGGCTCAGTGCAGCACGTGCTTTCGTGGCCTGGCGTTGCTGGGTGTAGGCCATGACAGCGGCATACAACATGGCGGCTTGCTTGGCCTGCGGCCAATCAGGCTTGAAGTCTTGTTCCAGGGCCAAGCCAAGTTGCTGCACGTCATCGCTGTGGATCGCCATCAATGCACGAGCACGTCCGCTCATCATGGCGTGCTCCAGACTGGCGGGCTTGGCAGGTGGCATGGCGGCGCCGATGCGTGACTGCATATCGGCCATGCGCTCGGTGGTGAGCGGGTGACTGCGCAAATAAGGGAAGCCGCCGCTGTCGTTCAAGCGAGACGCCTGCGCCAGCTTTTGAAACATGCCCACCATGCCTTGTTGTTCAAACCCGGCTTGGGTCAGCAGGTTGAAGCCCAGGCGATCGGCTTCACGCTCCATGTCTCGGTTGAAATTCAGCTGACCTTGGGCGACCGAGGCGGTGCCTCCCATGATCATGGCGTTGGCTGCATCGGGGCTGCGGCTGGCAGCGAGCATGCCCAACACCATGGCGCCGACCAACCATGGTGTTTGTCGGCCTTGCTGTTCTTGCATGCGGGCGATATGGCGTTGGCTCACATGGCTGAGTTCATGGCCCATGACCGAGGCCAACTCGTCGCGGTTGGAGACGACCGCGATCAAGCCCAGGTGCACGCCCATGAAACCACCCGGCAAAGCGAATGCGTTGACACTTTTGTCCCGCACCAGCAGCAAATCCCAGGTGTAGGCCTCGTCCATGTCGGGTTGCAACTGGCCCAATTGAACGGCCGCGCTGCGCAGTGAGCCCCAAATGCCTTGCAAATACCCGATCAATACCGGGTCGTCCAAATAGTCTGGATCGGTCATCAACTGGCGCATGATGGACTCGCCCAAACGACGCTCTTGCACCATGCTCATGCTGTTGCCGTCGCCAATGTGTGGCAAGCGCTGCGCGGTTGGGTTGGGTTGCGCCATCACGCCCCAGCCTTGCATGCTGCACGCCAGTGCCAGGCCAAGAGCCAGGGGTCGCAAACAAGCCAAGGGTTTCATGGGATGGTGTGGGCAAGATCGTATGATGGGGCAGAGATGTTACCCCTGTACCTGTTTGTCACAGGTGAAGGGCCATTCAATTCCATTCGTCCACAACATGTCACTCACCCATTTTGATGCCCAGGGCCAAGCCCACATGGTCGATGTCGGCCCCAAAACCACCACCCACCGCATCGCTGTTGCGACCGGTGACATCCACATGCTGCCCGCCACTTTGGCGCTGATTGAAAGCGGCAACGCCAAAAAAGGCGATGTGATCGGCATTGCGCGCATTGCAGGCATCCAAGCCGCCAAAAAAACCAGCGATCTGATTCCCCTGTGCCACCCGCTGGCGCTCACCCGCGTGGCCCTGGACTTTGAAATGTGGCAAGACCCGCCGCGCGTGAGTTGCACCGCCACCGTGGAAACCCACGGTCAAACCGGTGTGGAGATGGAAGCCCTGACCGCTGTGCAAGTCGCCTTGCTCACGGTGTACGACATGTGCAAAGCGGTGGACCGCGGCATGACCATCACCGGCGTGAAGCTGGTGGAGAAGCACGGCGGGAAGTCAGGGAGTTTTGTGGCGACTTGATGTCACCTGCACTCTGCTGGCGCGTACTTGCCTTCCAAGCTGGGGGATGCCGCCAGCGTCAAGCCCTCGGGTACTTTGGCACCTTTGGCCAAACAACGCCAAGAGACAGCACCTGTGTCCGGTGCGGAGAATTCAGCCGTGGCATCTGGCAAGGCCTTGGCAGCGGCACTGGTGCCTGTGAAGGGGACCAGCAGTAGGGTGCCATTGCCAGCAGCCTTGCTGGTGGTGATGGTGATGACGCCGGTTTGGGGGTTGACCGCGATGCTTTGCACATTGGCAGTGGCGGCCGGTGCGCTGAAGCCAGCGGCATATCCATTGTCATGGGCCAGACCATTGGACAGTACATCCAGCACATTGGTTTTGGCCACTGAGGACAAGGACAGGCCCTCACCCACCCGGGCACGCACGCTGTAGTCTTGGTAAGCGGGAATGGCCAAGGCGGCCAAGATGCCAATGATGGCCAAGACCACCATGAGTTCGATCAGGGTGAAGCCCGCTTGGGCTGGCGACTTGTTTTGCATGGAAAACTCCTTGACGTGGTGAGATGCGCCCATTGTGCAAATCAGCTTGAGACAAGGATGAAGTGGCACCTACAAAAAACGCACGTGAAGCGTGAAGTCAGGGCGGCAGTTCGCGGTTCATGGCTGCTTGGTGCTGGTAGCGATGAACCCATTTGGCCGCCACCCACACCAACAGCGCACACACCACACCTGAACCGTAGTACAAGCCGGTCCAGACCTTGCCAGCGTCGTTCAGCATGGTGGGGATGTGTTCATGCAAACCGGGGTCGGTCACGGCCATGGTGCCGGCAATCCAGCCCATCAACATGCCGCCCACCGTGATCACCCACGGAAAGCGGTCCATCAAACGAATGACGAAGGTGCTGCCCCAGACCACCACCGGAATGCTGACCAGCAAACCAAACACCACCAGCGCCATCTTGTGGTCGCCGCCACCCGCCTCGGCGGCAGCGGTGACACCGATGACGTTGTCCACACTCATGACCAAGTCGGCCAGCACAATGGTTTTGATCGCGCCCCAGAGTTTTTCGCTGGCATCCACCTCATGCTCATCATCGTCTTGGGTGAGCAGTTTCACGCCAATCCACAACAACAAAGCCGCGCCAAACAGCTTGAGGAACGGAATGCCCAGCAGGGTGAGCGCCACGCCGATCAAGGCCACGCGAATCACGATCGCGCCCATGGTGCCCCAAAAAATACCTTGGCGGCGCTGGTGCTCGGGCAGGCCTCGGCAAGCCAAGGCGATGACGATGGCGTTGTCGCCACCCAGCAAGATGTCGATCAAGATGATTTGACCGACCGCCAGCCAAAACGCCGGGTCTTGGAGGAGTTCCATTTAGAGCATGGCCTTGAGCAACTTGCCCATTTCAGATGGGTTGCGGGTGATTTTGAAACCACACTCTTCCATCACCGCCAGCTTGGCTTCGGCCGTGTCCGCGCCACCACTGATCAAAGCACCGGCGTGGCCCATGCGTTTGCCCGCAGGTGCGGTGACACCGGCGATGAAGCCGACGATGGGTTTTTTCATGTTGGCTTTGCACCAGCGTGCGGCTTCGGCTTCATCGGGGCCGCCGATTTCGCCGATCATGATGACCGCGTCGGTGTCGGGGTCGTCGTTGAAGGCACGCATCACGTCGATGTGTTTCAAGCCATTGATCGGGTCGCCGCCAATGCCGACCGCGCTGGACTGGCCCAAGCCAATTTCAGTCAGTTGCGCCACCGCTTCGTAGGTGAGCGTGCCAGAGCGCGACACCACGCCGATGCGGCCTTTGCGGTGGATGTGGCCGGGCATGATGCCGATCTTGATTTCGTCGGGGGTGATCAGGCCTGGGCAGTTGGGGCCCAGCAGCAATGTGCGCTTGCCACCAGCGGCTTCTTTGGCCTTCATTTTGTTGCGCACATTCAGCATGTCGCGCACAGGAATGCCTTCGGTGATGCAGATGGCCAAATCCAGATCAGCTTCCACCGCTTCCCAAATCGCTTCAGCAGCACCAGCGGGTGGCACGTAAATCACGGAGACAGTCGCGCCGGTTTGCTTGGCCGCTTCTTTGACCGAGGCGTAAATGGGGATGTTGAAGATGGACTCGCCCGCCTTCTTGGGGTTCACACCCGCGACGAAGCAGTTTTTGCCATTGGCGTATTCCTGGCACTTCTCGGTGTGGAACTGACCGGTTTTGCCGGTGATGCCTTGGGTGATGACCTTGGTGTCTTTATTGATGTAGATGGACATGATTCAAGCTTTCAATGCGGCAACGACTTTTTGCGCGGCCTCGGCCATGGTGTCGGCGCTGATGATGGGCAGGCCCGATTCGGCCAGCATCTTCTTGCCCAGGTCTTCGTTGGTGCCCTTCATGCGCACCACCAGTGGCACGGACAGGTTGACCGCCTTGCAAGCGGTGATCACACCGTGCGCAATCGTGTCGCACTTCATGATGCCGCCAAAGATGTTCACCAAAATCGCTTTGACCTTGGGGTTCTTCAACATGATCTTGAAGGCTTCGGTGACCTTCTCGGGGGTGGCGCCGCCGCCCACATCCAGGAAGTTGGCGGGTTCTGCGCCAAACAACTTGATGGTGTCCATGGTCGCCATGGCCAAACCCGCACCGTTGACCAAGCAACCGATGTTGCCGTCCAAGGAGATGTAGGCCAGGTCGAACTTGGAGGCTTCCACTTCAGCGGGGTCTTCCTCGTCGAGGTCGCGGTAAGCGACGATCTCGGGGTGGCGGAACAAGGCGTTGCTGTCAAAGTTGAACTTGGCGTCCAAGGCGATGATGTTGCCCTTGCTGTCGCGGTTCAGGGGGTTGATTTCCACCAAGGATGCGTCGGTGTCCATGTAGCACTGGTAGAGCTTTTTGAACACATCCACCGCTTGTGCCGTGGAGTCGGCGGGCAGGCCGATCGCATTGGCGATGTGGGTGGCTTGTGCGTCTTGCAGACCGGTCAGCGGGTCGATGAACTCGGTGATGATTTTCTCGGGCGTGCTGTGCGCCACTTCCTCGATGTCCATGCCGCCTTCGCTGGAGGCGATGAAGGCGATCTTTTGCGTGGCACGGTCGGTGACCACTGACACGTAATATTCTTTTTGAATGTCGGCACCGTCTTCTATATAGAGGCGTCGCACTTTTTGGCCTTCGGGGCCGGTTTGGTGGGTTTTGAGCTGCATGCCCAAAATTTCGCTGGCCAAGCGCTTCACATCGTCGATGCTTTTGGCCACTTTCACGCCGCCACCTTTGCCGCGACCACCCGCGTGGATCTGGGCTTTCACCACCCAGACCGGGCCACCGAGTTTTTGCGCGGCTTCGACCGCTTCTTGAACCGTGAAGGCGGCGATGCCGCGAGGAACCGGCACACCGAATTGGCGCAAGATGTCCTTGCCTTGGTATTCATGGATTTTCATGGGACTCGCTTTCTAGGGGTCAGCCTACAAATTGCTGGCCTGATGGTCTGTTCGTACCCGGTACAGCGCGGGATTGGCACGAAATGTATCATGCTGCATTGCATCAAAATGCCCTGCTGTCCATCAAATGACAGCTGGCTTACAGGCGGCTTTTCAGCCTTGTTTTTCAGAAAGTTCATCCCCATGACAAAGGTTTTCATCGACGGCGAAGCCGGCACCACGGGCCTGCAAATTCGTGAGCGCTTGGCGCTGCTGCCCCAGGTGAGCCTGGTCAGCATCGACCCCGCGCAGCGCAAAGACCCTGCGGCCAAGCGTGCCCTGATGGCCGAGGTGGACTTGGTGGTGTTGTGCCTGCATGATGACGCGGCCCGCGAATCGGTGGCGATGATCGACGCCATGACGGGCCAACGCCCCCGCATCATCGACGCCTCGACCGCGCACCGCACACAGGCCGATTGGGTGTATGGCTTCCCTGAGTTGGCGCGTGGACAAGCCGACAAGGTACGCCAAGCCAATCGCGTGGCCAACCCAGGTTGCTATGCGACGGGCGCGATTGCGTTGATACGTCCGCTGATCGATGCCGGCTTGATTCCTCACGACTTTCCCTTGAGCCTGCCCTCAGTCAGTGGCTACTCAGGCGGTGGACGCCCCATGATTGAAGCCTATGAAGCAGGTCAAGCGCCTTTGTTTGAAGCCTATGCACTGGGCCTGTCGCACAAACACATTCCTGAAATCATGCATTGCACTGGTTTGACCTGCAGGCCTCTGTTTGTGCCCAGCGTGGGTAATTTTGCGCAAGGGATGATCGTGCAGATACCGTTGCATATGGCATCGCTGCCGGGCCACGTGAAAGCGACCGATTTGCATGACGCACTGCTTGCCCATTACGCCCAAATCAATGACCCGGCTGACCCCTGCGTGAAGGTGTTGCCGCCGACAGATGACTTGAAACTGGATGCCACTGCCTTGAACAACACCAACCAGATGGAGTTGCGTGTGTTTGCAAACGACACCCATGGCCATGCGGTGCTGATGGCGCGCCTGGACAACCTGGGCAAAGGCGCCAGCGGCGCGGCGGTGCAAAACCTGCGGTTGATGCTGGGCATTTAATCGTCATTGCGAGGAGCCGTCATTGCGAGCAGCCGTCATTGCGAGGAGCCGTCATTGCGAGGAGCCGTCATTGCGAGCGTAGCGAAGCAATCCCTCGTCATTGCGCGGAGTTGTCATTGCGAGGAGCGAAGCGACGAAGCAAACTGACGAAGCAAGCTGCCGTTATTCCTCGGCGTCGTCGGCCAAGCCCGCCACCACCTGCCGCACCACCTCACCTGAAAACCCCCGCGTGGCCAAAAAACGCGCCTGGCGATTGCGCGTGGCTGCATCGGTGGCGACATGGCCGAATTTTTTTTGCCAAATGACCCGTGCCCGGGCCAGTTCAGAGTCTTTCAAACCAGCCATGGTTTCAGCCACCAAGTCTGGCGACACACCTTTGGCCTGCAACTCTTGGCGCAGCCGCATGCCGCCCAATTTGCCAGCACGGCGATGGACCAAGGTTTCAGCCACCCGCGCGTCATTCACCAAACCCTTGGCCTCGAGCTGCGCCAAGGCTTGCTCAATCTCCTCGGGGCTGGCGTCCTCGGCAGCGAGTTTGTCGCGCAGGGCCTGGCGCGAGTATTCACGCTGAGCCAACAAATTGACCGCACGCGCTTTGACCGAGGTGTTTTTGCCCGAAACGGTGGTGCCGCTGTCTTGGTCTGAGGGTGCTTGCATGGTGGGGCTTTTGCCCCGCACCAACCCAGACCCGGCAGTGTTGTCAGCCGCGCGGAGTTGAACCCCGCCTTGGATCACTTTGAAGGGCCAGTTCACCACAGCCGCTCTCACTTCACCGCTTGCAGTTTGACGTCTTCCACTTCTTGCGCCAACAAGGGGATGCCCAAGGACTCGCGCACCTTGTTTTCAATTTCGAACGCCAATTCGGGGTTCTCGCGCAAGAACTCGCGGGAGTTGTCGCGGCCTTGGCCGATTTTTTCACCTTGGTAGGCGTACCAAGCGCCGGACTTGTCGACGATCTTGGCGGCGACACCCATGTCGATGATTTCACCGTGGCGGCTGATGCCCTCGCCAAACAAGATGTCGAACTCGGCGGTTTTGAACGGGGGGGCCACTTTGTTTTTGACCACCTTGACCTTGGTTTCGTTGCCGATGGACTCTTCGCCCTTTTTGATGGTGCCAGTGCGGCGGATGTCCAAGCGCACAGACGCGTAGAACTTCAAGGCATTGCCGCCGGTGGTGGTTTCGGGCGAGCCGAACATGACGCCGATCTTCATGCGGATTTGGTTGATGAAGATGACGGTGCAATTGGTTTTCTTGATGTGCGCGGTGAGTTTGCGCAGCGCTTGGCTCATAAGGCGGGCTTGCAAGCCAGGCAAGGAGTCGCCCATTTCGCCTTCCAATTCGGCCTTGGGTGTGAGGGCGGCCACCGAGTCGATGACGATCAGGTCGACCGCGCCAGAACGCACCAGGCTGTCAACGATTTCCAAGGCTTGCTCGCCAGTGTCAGGCTGGCTGATGAGCAGGTCTTGCAGGTTGACGCCCAGTTTTTGCGCGTACTGCACATCCAAGGCATGCTCGGCATCGACAAACGCGCAGGTGCCAGCTTGTTTTTGCATTTCAGCGATGACTTGCAAGGTGAGGGTGGTTTTGCCGGACGACTCAGGACCGTAAATTTCGATGACCCGACCGCGTGGCAAACCGCCCACGCCCAAAGCGACGTCCAAACCGAGGGAACCCGTGGACACCACCTGGATGTCCTCGATGGCCTCGCCCTCGCCCAAACGCATGATGGTGCCTTTGCCAAACTGCTTTTCAATTTGGGCCAAGGCGGCTTGCAAGGCTTTGGCTTTTTCGCCGGCGGCGGCGATGCTCTTGACGTTGTCCATGGAAAACTCCTTTAAGGTCAATGGGTTGTGAACTTCATCGAAACCTGTTGCTAACCACAGGCTGGATGCTTGAACAGTACTTTATCGCAGATTTAAAACTTGTAAACCCTTTTTTTGGTCAGTTTGCCTTACGATATAACCATGAGCATCAACCTGCTTCCCGGCGCCCAAGACTGGCGGCAATCCCACCTCGGTCGGCTGCTGGGCCACGCCATGCGCCGCTTTGACGAGCGGGTGTTGGAACTCATGGCCCAGCACATCGAGGTGCCGCTGGCCTTGGCCAATTTGGCGGCACGCGACAAGGTGAGCGCCGCACACATTCACATCACACGCCATTTGCCTTTGGGTGGCGCTCGCTTGAATGAATTGGCCAGCATGGCGGGCATGAGCAAACAGGCCATGGGCGATTTGGTTACGCAGTGCGAAGCGTGGGGCTTGGTCGAGCGCTTGCCCGACAGCTTGGACAGCCGTGCCAAACGCATCGTGTTCACCGACACCGGTCTGTCTTGGGTGCGTGCCTTTGAACAAGCGGTGGCGCAAGCGGAAAGTGAATTCCGCGAAGCCGTGGGTGCGGATGTGGCCACCGTGGTCAGCCTGGGGCTCGACGCATATGCCAATGGCTATCGTTAACCCCATATCGCCAGTTTTGACGTCAGAAAGCTGAAAGCTGCACCTAGAATGAAACTGAAACGCTCTCAAGCGTCAGGGGAGAAGGTGCATGCGCATATTGATAGCCGAAGATGACCAGGTGCTGGCCGATGGCCTGCTGCGCACCTTGCGTGCTTCCGGCGCTGCGGTCGACCATGTGGCCAATGGCAGCGAAGCCGATGCCGCCCTCATGACCTCGAACGAATTTGATCTGTTCATCCTCGACCTGGGTCTGCCCAAATTGCATGGCCTGGAGGTGTTGAAACGCCTGCGCGCCAGGGGCAGCAGCATACCGGTGCTGATCCTCACGGCCGCCGACAGCGTGGACGAACGCGTCAAGGGCCTGGACTACGGCGCCGACGACTACATGGCCAAGCCGTTCAGTTTGCAAGAACTTGAAGCGCGTGTGCGCGCACTCACCCGCCGCGGCATGGGCAGCACCACCGCCACCATCAAACACGGTCCGCTGGTGTACGACCAAGCCGGGCGCATGGCCACCATTGACGGGCGCATGGTCGAGTTGTCGGCCCGCGAATTGGGTTTGTTGGAGGTGTTGTTGCAGCGCGTGGGCCGTTTGGTCAGCAAAGACCAGTTGGTCGAGCGCCTGTGCGAGTGGGGCGAAGAGGTGAGCAACAACGCGATCGAGGTGTACATCCACCGCTTGCGCAAGAAAATTGAAAAGGGCCCGATCCGCATTGCCACGGTGCGCGGCCTGGGTTATTGCCTGGAAAAAATTGCACCCCCTGCACCTTGAAGCTGCACCTCACGTGAAGCGCGTCGCATGGTGAAGCTGTTTCAACGTCGCCAAAACTCGCTGTTTGGCGAAATCCTCGACTGGATGCTCACCCCCTTGCTGCTGCTGTGGGCGATCACTTTTGGGTTGACTTGGCTGGTGGCCGAAGGCATTGCGCGGGTGCCATTCGACCGCGGCTTGGGCCACAACGCCAAAGCGCTGGCAGCGTTGGTGCAAATCGACCACGAGCGGGTCAAGTTCGCCTTGCCACAACCGGCACGTGAAATTTTGCATGCCGACGAAACCGACCAGGTCTACTACCAGGTGCTGGGCAGTCAGGGTGAGTTTTTGAGCGGGGACCGGTTGCTGCCGCTACCGATGGAAGACGAGAAACTGGTCACCAATGAGCTGCGCATGCGCGACGATGTGCTGCAAGGCACACCGATTCGGGTGGCCTACATCTGGGTGCGGGTGGAAGCACCCGACGCGCGTCCGGCCTTGGTGCAAGTGGCTGAAACGCTGGAGAAACGCTCGGTGCTGGCGCGTGAAATCATCCAAGGCGTGATGCTGCCCTTGTTCGTCATCTTGCCTTTGGCGGTGTTGCTCGTGTGGCTGGCCTTGGCGCGCGGCATCCAGCCGCTCAACCAATTAGAAGAACGGATCAGGCAGCGTCAACCCGACGACATGAGCCCGCTGGACGAAAGCGTGGTGCCCACCGAGGTGCTGCCCTTGGTGTCATCGATCAACGATTTGTTGACCCGCTTGAAAGACTCGATCGCCACCCAAAAACGCTTTTTGGCCGACGCCGCCCATCAACTGAAAACACCCTTGGCGGGCTTGCGCATGCAAGCCGATTTGGCCCAGCGCGCTGACGCCAGCGCTGATGATTTGAAGCAGTCCTTGAAGCAAATTGGCCGCGCCAGCATGCGCGCCACCCACACGGTCAACCAGTTGCTGGCGCTGGCGCGCGCCGAAAGCAGCGGCGCACCCATCGCCATGCAACAGTGTGATTTGGTGGCACTCACCATGGACGTGGTGAAGGACTCGCTGCCGCGCGCCATGGACCGCCACATCGACCTTGGGTTTGAGGGGCCCAGCCACACCGACAAAGCCATGATGCTGGGCAACCCCACCTTGCTCAAAGAGATGGTGCGCAACCTGATCGACAACGCGATCAACTACACCCCCTCCAGCTTGGAACACCCCGGCGTGGTCACCGCCAGGGTGGGGGGTCATGCCGCCTCGGGTTGGAAACTCCAGGTGGAAGACTCGGGACCTGGCATTCCAGCCGCTGAGCGTGAACGGGTGTTCGAGCCTTTTTACAGAGCGCTGGGCACCGAAGCCGATGGTTCGGGCTTGGGTTTGGCGATCGTGCTGGAGATTGCCGACAAACACCAAGCGAAACTCCAACTCGACGACACCCATCCCGGACAACCACAGCCTGGCGCGCGATTCAGCATTCTGTTTCGGCCCAGCTTTTGATGTTTGAAAGTTGAATCCCATGCCTGTTAAACGCCTGTTCCTGTGGGTCTGTTTGGCCTGGTTACCCAGCGTTCATGCCGCTTGCCCAGATGAAGCCGCCATCCAGGGCTATTTGTCCGACTTCGCCAAGCGCCAAGTCAGCAAAGGCTTTGGCCCCGACTTGTCGGCGGCTGACGCTGAATGCGCCAAGGCCCAAATCACCGCCAAACTGCCGCTCTACCTGGGCAAACGCATCGGCTACAAGGCCGCGTTCACCAGCCAAGCCGCGCAACAACAATTTGGTTTGGACGGCCCGCGCTGGGGCAGCATGTTCGATCGCAACATGGTCGACATCATCGCGGTCTTGCCCGCCAACTTCGGTGCCCGCCCCATGCTGGAAGCGGACATGATTGTCGAGGTGAAAGACCCGGCATTGGCAGACGCCAAAACGCCCTTGGAGGCCTTGGCCTGCTTGGAATCGATGGAGCCCTTCATCGAACTGCCCGACCTGATGCTGGCCGACCCACTCAGCGGCAACAACTTGGTCGCCATCAACGCAGCATTTCGTGGCGGCGTGACCGGTGCTGACATCCCTTTGCCAGCCACCACAGCCATGGTCGACGCCTTGGCCAACATGACGGTGGTGTTGACCGATCTGAATTCTGGTCAAGAACTGGGACGCACCGCTGGCAAGAGCCTCATGGGACACCCGCTGAACGCCGCCATCTGGCTGGCCCAAGCCTTGAAAAAAGAAGGCATCACCTTGCGCAAGGGTGACCTGCTCAGCTTGGGCAGTTTCTTTCCTGCACGGCCTGTGGTCTCAGGCATGCAGGTGCAAGTTCAGTACCTGGGACTGCCAGGCAACCCCAGCGTCTCAGTGACGTTCAACTGACCCACCTCATTGGGCTTGGCCAAAAACCACCACGTGATCTGCCTCTAAGCGAATGCCAATCCACTCACCAATGTGGTGGTCGTGGTGACTGGGCACATGCGCCATAACTTCTTGCCCGCTGGCCAACTGCAAGGTGTATAAAAACTCGGAACCGCGAAACGCCTTGCGCACGATTTGCGCTTTCACGGGCGCGTCGTCGTCATGAACAATGTCATCGGCGCGCAGCAACACCTCGCAGGCATCTGCCGGCCCGACTTGGCTTTGCTTCAAATCCTCGGCCACATCGTCGAGCGCACCCAAGGGGGTTTGCAACTGCATCTTGCCGTCATGCTGTTGGACACGCGCCGGTGCAAACACACCGTGACCAATGAACTCGGCCACAAACCGGGTGCTCGGGCGGTGGTACAGCGTGTAGGCCGCGTCCCATTGGTGCAACTGCCCTTGGTGCATCACGCCAATCACATCGCCCAGCGCAAAGGCCTCCATTTGATCGTGCGTGACAAACAAGGCCGTGGTCTGCGCTTGTTTCAAAATATCGCGCAACTCATGGGCCAATCGCTCGCGCAAATCGATGTCCAAATTGGAAAAGGGTTCGTCCAGCAGCAGCAACTGCGGCTCGGGTGCCAAGGCACGCGCCAGCGCCACGCGTTGCTGTTGCCCGCCCGACAATTCATGGGGGTGGCTGCGCCCCACGTGGTGCAAGCCGACCAAAGCCAACATGTCCGCGACACGCGCTTGGCGTTGGTCTTTGGGCCAATGAGCCAAACCAAACGCGACGTTGTGCCAAACATCCAAATGGGGGAACAAGGCATAGTCTTGAAACACCATGCCGATGCGACGCTGCTCAGGGGGGACGTGGTGTTGCGGGCTGCTGATCAGCTGATCGGCCATCTTCACGCTGCCGTGCTGGACTTTTTCCAGGCCCGCCACGGCGCGCAGCAAGGTGGTTTTGCCGCAGCCCGAGGGACCGATCAACACGCCCATTTGGCCCTTGGGCAAGGTCAAGCTCACGTCTTGCACGGCGTCTTGCGTGCGGCCTGGGTAGCGCACTTGCAGATGAGTGACTTCGAGGTACATTGAGCCCATTGTAGGCAGCTCATATGTTTTTACTTTCTGGTTTCCGCGCGCTTTTCACCGTCCTGCTGGCCTTGCCTGTCTTCATGATCGGGGCCGCCTGGCTGCAATGGGACGCGGTTTCAGCGCAGGTGCTGCTCGACTTGTCTGAAACGGTGTTGCCCGACTACCTGGCCAGCAGTGTGTGCTTGTGTCTGGGGGTGGCCTTGGGAGTGGTCAGCATGGGCGGCGTGACCGCGGCCGCCATCAGTTTGTTTGAATTTCCCGGACGCAAAGTGCTGGCCTGGGCCTTGTTGCTGCCCTTGGCCATGCCCGCCTATGTCGTGGCCTATGCCTACACCGATTTTTTGCAATACAGCGGTCCGCTGCAAAACAGTTTGCGCCAGTCTTTCGGCTGGCAAGGCGCTTTGTGGCCCGATGTGCGAAGCGTGTGGGGTGCTGCGGCCGTGCTGAGCCTGAGCTTGTACCCCTATGTCTACCTGTTGACCCGCACGGCCCTGACTGAACGGGCGTCGCAACTGATGGAAGCCGCGCGTTTGTTGGGCGCTTCTTTGCCCCGACGCATTTGGCGTGTCGCCCTGCCACTGGCGCGACCTGCCATTGCTGCGGGTTTGGCTTTGGCGCTGATGGAAACCCTGGCCGACTTTGGTGTCAGCAGTTATTTCGGGGTGCAAACCTTCACCGCGGGCATTTACAAAGCCTGGTTGGTGATGGACAACCGCTGGGCGGCGGCGCAACTCTCCAGCATGCTGCTGGTGTTGGTGGGCTTGATGCTGTGGCTGGAGTCCCGCGCCCAGTCAGGCATGCGGTTTGTCAACAACCGAGGGGGGGCGCGTGGCAGCGATTCACAACCCTTGCGTTTGCAAGGCTGGGCTGCTGCGCTGGCTGTCTTCGCCTGTTTGATGCCGATCCTGTTGGGCTTTGTGCTGCCCGTCTCGATCATGCTCCATGCCTTGTGGCAAAGCAGCCAAACCCAGGCATTGCCCTGGTCATCGTTCATGCGTTGGACTTGGCACAGTGTGTCTTTGGGCGGACTCACGGCCGTGTTGGCGGTTGCCATGGCGCTGGCACTGGCTTACAGCGTGCGGGTTAGACCCAGCAGTGTGTGGCGTCGCGGGAGCCTGCGCGTGGTGGGACTGGGCTATGCCGTGCCCGGGGTGGTGATCGTGGTCGGTCTGCTGTGGCCGGTCAACTGGCTGCAAAGCCTGTGGCCGGCAAGCCAGGCCGGCTATTGGTTGACCGCCACTGTGCTGGGCGTGGTGTGGGCTTACCTGGTGCGCTTCATCGCGGTGGCGCTGCAAAGCGTGCAAAGCGGCTACAGCCGCATCTCAGCGGCCACTGATGAAACCGCTCGCATGCTCGGCAGTTCAGGTTGGTCCCTTTTTTCACAGGTGCATTGGCCTTTGCTCCAACGCGCGACGGCAGCTGCCACCCTGTTGGTTTGGGTGGACGTGATGAAGGAATTGCCTGCCACCTTGATCCTGCGCCCCTTCAACACCGACACCCTGGCGGTGGTGGCCTACCAACTGGCACGAGACGAACGCTTGGGCGAAGCGGCTTTGCCCTCTTTGGCGCTGGTGTTGGTCGGTCTGTTGCCCGTCATTTGGCTGGGTCGCACGCAAAAAAACCCCGCTTGAATCCGGGCATGAAGCCCATCAAATGAGAATAATTCCTATTTGAGAGTAAGATCAGACCCCTCTTCTTTGTGAATGTGGGCCATGCCATCTCTGTTTTCACCCCTGATGCAACGCAGCATGCGCGTTGTTCTCCTGACCCTGGTTTTGGGCAGCGCACCCATGGTGCACGCCGAAGAACCCGTGCTCAACCTCTATTCCGCCAGGCACTACGCCACCGATGAAGCGCTGTATGCCAATTTCACCAAAGAAACCGGCATCCGCATCAACCGGGTGGACGCGGATGACGCGGGCATCTTGGCCAGACTCAAGGCCGAAGGCAGTGCTTCACCGGCCGATGTGATTTTGTTGGTGGACGCGGCCCGGCTGTGGAAGGGCGAAGTGGACCAGTTGTTTGCGCCGGTCAAGTCACCCGTCTTGGAACAAGCCGTGCCAGCGCACTGGCGCGCCCAGTCGCGCCCCGAGGGCACGATGTGGTTTGGCTTGTCCACCCGGGCGCGTTTGATCGTGTATGACAAACAAACCATCCAACCCAATGATGTGGACAGCTATGACAAGCTCGCCAACCCCCGTCTTGCGGGCCGCCTGTGCCTGCGCTCAGGCTCACACCCTTACAACCTGTCCTTGTTTGGCGCCATGATGGAACACCTGGGGCCGGGCGCCACCGAAACCTGGCTCAAGGGCTTGGTGGCCAACATGGCGCGCAGCCCCAAGGGCGGCGACACCGACCAAATCAAAGGCGTGGCCAGCGGCGAATGTGGGGTGGCCGTGGTCAACTCATACTATTTGGCGCGCATACTGCGCAGCAACACCCCCGAAGACAAAGCCATCGCCGAACGCGTGGGCATCGTCTTCCCCAACCAAGCCAGTTGGGGCACGCACATGAACATCGCCGGTGGCGCGGTGGCGCGCCATGCCAAGCACCCAGGCAATGCCTTGAAATTCCTCCAATACCTGGTGAGCAAGCAGGCACAAACTTATTTCGCCGATGGCAACAACGAATGGCCGGTGGTCAAAGGCTTGACCTTGAACAACCCAGCGCTCAAAGCCATGGGTGGCGAACGCTTCAAAAGCGAGCAACTGCCCGCCAGTGTGGTCGGTATGAACCAAATCAAAATCCAGCAAATGCTCGACCGCGTGGGTTTTCGCTGATGAACCTTGATCAAGCCCCGCTGCACACCACCTGGCGCGTGACGCGGGTGCAAGCTGACACGCTGAACACAGAGCGTTCCCGGCAATTGGAAGAAATTGGTTTTTTACCAGGCGAACAGGTGTCGGTCATGACCCGTGCCCTGCCTGGCGGTGACCCCCTGGTGGTGCGGGTGGGCATGTCCACCTTTGCCCTGCGCCGTGCCGAGGCCTGTTGCATCGAGATCGAAGCGACCCAGGATGCGTGAACAAACCATCCACCTGCATGCCAGCGGTCCCTTGGTGGCCTTGGTGGGCAATCCGAATTGCGGCAAAACAGCCTTGTTCAACCTGCTGACCGGCAGCCGCCAAAAGGTGGCCAATTACGCTGGCGTCACGGTTGAGCGCAAAGAAGGCCAACTCGCCTTGCCCAGCGGCAAACACCTGCGCGTGCTGGATCTGCCGGGCACCTACAGCCTCTACCCTCGCTCACAAGACGAGCGCATCACCTGCGACGTGCTGATGGGTCGTGCGGTCGGCGAGAAGCGCCCCGATGTCCTGGTCTGCGTGGTGGACGCCACCAATTTGCGCCGCAGCCTGCGCTTGGTGTTGGCGGTCAAACGCAGCGGCCTGCCCTGCGTGGTGGCCCTGAACATGTCCGACATGGCGGCCAAAAGGGGTTTGCACATCGACACAGAGGCGCTCTCCCACGCGCTGGGACTGCCCGTGGTGCGCACGGTGGCGGTGTTGACCGACGGTGCAAACGACCTGCGCGACTGGCTGGCCAGCGATGCCTGGCGACAAGCGCCAGCCCTTGCGGTTCAGTTGCCAGAGGCTGCCGACATGCAGCAAATCCAAGCCGACCACGAGGTGGTGCAAGGCATGCTGAAAACGCTCAAGCTGGACCACCTGCTGCCTGACCTGGTGAGCGACCGCTTGGACCGGGTGTTGTTGCACCCGGCCATCGGTCCGTTGATCCTGAGCGTCTTGCTGTTCTTGATCTTTCAAGCCGTGTTCAGCTGGGCCAGCCTGCCGATGGAGGCCATCAAATCAGCCACCGAATGGATGGGCGAACAGACCTTGGCCCTGCTGCCCGACACCTGGTGGCGCAGCCTGATCACCGATGGGTTGATCGCCGGTTTGGGTGGGGTGGTGGTGTTCTTGCCGCAAATCCTGATTTTGTTTTTCTTCATCCTCATCTTGGAAGAATCGGGCTACTTACCACGCGCCGCGTTTTTGCTAGACCGCATCATGGGCTCGGTGGGTTTGTCCGGCCGCTCGTTCATCCCCTTGTTGTCGAGCTTTGCCTGCGCCATCCCCGGCATCATGGCCACGCGCACCATCGCCAACCAACGCGACCGCATGGTCACCATCCTGATCGCACCGCTCATGACCTGCTCGGCACGTTTGCCGGTCTACGCCTTGTTGATCGGTGCGTTCATCCCGCAGCGCGACGTGGCGGGTTGGGAGCTGCAAGGCTTGGTGTTGTTCGTGCTCTATGTGGCGGGCATTGTGGGCGCCATGCTGGTGGCCTGGGTGCTCAAACGCCTGACCAGCGCGGGCCGCGAAACCCGACCCCTCATGATGGAGTTGCCCGCCTACCACCTGCCCACCCTGCGCAACCTGGGCTTGGGCCTGTGGCAGCGGGTGCAGATCTTCATGCGCCGCGTCGGCGGCATCATCCTGATCCTGACCTTGGTGCTGTGGTTCTTGGCCAGCTTCCCGGGTGCGCCCGAAGGGGCCACGCAGCCCGCGATCGAATACAGCTACGCCGGTTGGTTGGGCCATGCGCTGCAACCTGTGTTTGCGCCGATTGGGTTCAACTGGCAAATCAGCATCGCCTTGGTGCCGGGGATGGCCGCTCGCGAAGTGGCCGTGAGTTCCTTGGGCACGGTGTATGCCTTGGCCGCCACTGGCGACAACACCGCTGAGTTGCTGTCACCGATCTTGGCGGGGCAATGGAGCCTGGCGACCGCCTTGTCGCTGTTGGCTTGGTATGTGTTCGCGCCGCAATGCCTGTCCACCCTGGCCGCCATCAAACGCGAAACCGGCGGCTGGACCATGCCCTTGGTGACCGCGGGTTATTTGTTCGCGCTGGCCTACCTGGCCTCGTTCATCACCTACCGAACAGCGCTGATGTTGGGCTGGGGTTAGCGCTTCAACTGCAAGGCTTCTGGGCGGATTTGTTCTTCCAAGCGCTGCGGCTCACGCGGGTCGACAGGGCCAAAACCCAGCCAACGCAAATGCCCGCCCGACCAGGCCCAGAACCACAGGTTGAGCAGCAGCAACACCACACACAGCTTGGCGCCCCAGGACTTCATGCCGCCACCCCCAGACGCACACTCACCTCGTCGCTGGAGACCGCCACACGCCCATGGGGGGTGTCGATTTGCAACACGCCCTCGGCATCCACCCCAGCGCCCACACCTTCCACCCCGTTGGACAAACGAAGCGCCTGACCATGCAACACATCGCGTTGGGAAAACGCGGCTTGCCAAGGCGCAAAACCAGTTTGCTCAAACGTCTGGATGGTGTCTAGCAGTGGCATGGCCAGTTGTGACAGCAGGCTTTCGGGGCTGGTGGCCGCTTGCATGTCTGCCCACCCAACTGCGGGCATGGACAAACCAGGGGTGCTGGGTGTTTGGATGTTGATGCCCACCCCGATCACCACATAGCGCGCTGCTTTGGCAGCGCCCTCGACCATGACGGTTTCAATCAGGATGCCGCCCAACTTGCGGGCCTGCGCCAACGGGCCCAACCACAGGTCGTTGGGCCATTTCAAGCCCAATCCCAGGCTGTGCGACGGATCGAGGCTGTGCGCCAAGCTGACACCCACCGCCAATGACAGGCCTGACCAACTGAGCGGGTTGAGCTCCAGGCCCATGGAGAACATCAGGCTGTCACCCGCTTGGCCATGCCACTGACGTCCCAGACGCCCCCGGCCAGCGCTTTGACGCTGGGCGCTGAGCAAGGTGGGCTGGGTATGACCCGCGCGTGCGCGGCGCATCAACTCGCTGTTGGTGGAATCGACCTCGGGCAAGCGTTCGATCAACCAAGGAGCAGGCAGCAAAGCGTCAGTCCTTGGGCGAGAGCAAGGTACCGCGGCAATGGGCCGAGCCGCAACGGCAGGGGTATTCGGCCAGCAAAGCCGGTGTGTAAGGCTCGTCAATCACCAAGCCGTAGTCGTAATTGAGCTCTTCGCCGGCCTTGAGTTTGCGCAGGGTGCGGATGAAGATACGCCCGCCCGCTTCATCGGCTTCACAATTGGGTTCACAAGAATGGTTGATCCAACGCGCATCGTTGCCGCCATGCAAGGCGTCGATCACATGTTTTTTGTCGATGTGAAAGTAAAACGTGTGGTTGGGGTCTTTGGGATCGTGCGGGTGGCGCTTGAGGGCTTTTTTCCAGCTGATGACCTCGCCGATGTATTCAATGATGATCTCGCCTTTGGCGATGGGTACCAGGGCAAACACCCCTTTGCCATGCACGCCAGAGCGCCGTACTTCAATGCGTTTGCCACTGGCAGGCGCGTGGATGGAGGAGGTCAAGTGAAAACTCTGTTAAGTTGAATACGTACATGTGCGCGCGTGCGCGCGCGAGACAGCGGATTGTAGACAAGGAAATTTCGCATGAGTAAGACACTGGTCATCGCCGAGAAGCCCTCCGTGGCGCAAGACATCGTTCGCGCCCTCACACCCAGCGCGGGCAAGTTTGAAAAGCACGACGATCATTTCGAGAACGACAACTACGTGGTCACCAGTGCGGTAGGCCATTTGGTGGAAATCCAAGCGCCGGAAGAGTTTGACGTCAAACGCGGCAAATGGAGCTTTGCGCACCTGCCGGTCATCCCGCCTTACTTTGACTTGAAGCCAGTTGAGAAAACCAAGTCTCGCTTGGCGGCGGTGGTCAAACAAGCCAAGCGCAAAGACGTGGACGCCATCATCAACGCCTGTGACGCGGGTCGCGAGGGTGAGCTCATCTTCCGTTTGATCGAGCAGTACGCCGGTGGCAAAAAGCCGTTGGATAAACCGGTGAAACGCTTGTGGCTGCAGTCCATGACGCCGCAAGCCATCCGCGACGGCTTTGACAGCCTGCGCAGCGCCGCGCAAATGCAAGGCTTGGCCGACGCGGCCCGCAGCCGCTCCGAGGCCGATTGGCTGGTCGGCATCAACGGCACCCGCGCCTTCACCGCCTTCAACTCCCGCGATGGTGGTTTTTTCCTGACCACCGTCGGTCGGGTGCAAACCCCCACGCTGTCGGTGGTGGTCGAGCGCGAAGAATTAATCCGCAAATTCATCAGCCGCGACTACTGGGAAATCCATGCCAGCTTTGCCGCGCAAGCAGGCGCCTATGCGGGCAAATGGTTCAACCCCGCCCACAAGGCCCATGCGGACGACAAAGAAATCAAGGAAGACCGGGTTTGGTCTTTGAGCGAGGCGCAAGCCATTGCGGACGCGGTGCGAAACCAAACCGCGACCGTCACCGAGGAAAGCAAGCCCAGCAGCAAAGGCAGCCCGGGCCTGTTCGACCTGACCACTTTGCAGCGTGAGGCCAATGGCCGCTTTGGCTTCTCTGCCAAAACCACGCTCTCCTTGGCGCAAAGCCTGTACGAGCGCCACAAGGCCCTGACCTACCCACGTACCGACTCCAAGCACCTGCCCGAGGACTACCTGCCCACGGTCAAAGAGACCATGCAAATGCTGGCCAACAGCGGCATGGGGCACTTGGCACCTTTTGCCAAAACCGCCATCGCCCAGGGCTACATCAAGCCGAGTAAAAAGGTGTTTGACAACGCCAAGGTCAGCGACCACTTTGCCATCATCCCCACCTTGGAAGCGCCCAGCGGCTTGTCCGACGCCGAGCAAAAGCTGTACGACTTTGTGGTGCGCCGCTTCATCGCGGTGTTCTACCCCGCAGCGCAGTTCATGGACACCACCCGCATCAGCCAAGTGGCGGCCGCAGGCAAATCGCATCACTTCAAAACCACAGGCCGGGTGTTGGTCGAGCCAGGCTGGCAAGCCATTTACGGCAAAGAGGTGGACGAGGAAGAAGACAAAGAGTCCGGCAAGATTTTGGTCAAGCTCAATGCAGGCGAACAACCCAAGGTGAGCGAGGCCGACCCCAAAGGCCTGAAAACCCGCCCACCTGCGCGTTACACCGAGGCCACCTTGCTGGGCGCGATGGAGAGTGCTGGCAAGCAGGTGGAAGACGACGAGCTGCGCGAAGCCATGCAAGAAAAGGGCTTGGGCACACCTGCCACCAGGTCAAGCATCATCGAGGGCTTGCTGAACGAGAAATACATGCTGCGCGAAGGGCGAGAGCTGATTCCCACCGCCAAAGCGTTTCAACTGATGACGCTCTTGCGCGGTTTGGGCGTGGAAGAACTCTCACGCGCCGACCTGACTGGTGACTGGGAGTTCAAACTCTCGCAAATGGAAAAAGGCCTGCTGTCGCGCGAAGCCTTCATGCAAGACATCGCCGAGATGACCGGTCGCATGGTGAAAAAAGCCAAAGAGTACGACCGCGACACCATCCCTGGCGACTACGCCACCCTCACCACCCCCTGCCCCACCTGCGGCGGTGTGGTGAAAGAAAACTACCGCCGCTACACCTGCATTGGCGCGCCCGGTGCTGTGGCCAAGACCAATGCTGACGGGGAGATCGAAGGCCCTGGCTGCGGCTTCTCGTTTGGCAAAACACCTGCGGGTCGCACCTTCGAGTTGGAAGAGGTGGAGCATTTCTTGCGCGACAAAAAGATTGGACCCTTGGAAGGTTTCCGCTCCAAAGCCGGTTGGCCTTTCACCGCCGAAATTGCGCTCAAGTTCAACGAAGAAGAAAAGAACTGGAAGCTGGAGTTTGACTTTGGCGACGACAAAAACGCCGAGGGCGGCGAGATCGTGGAGTTTGGCGACGCCGAGAATTTGGGCGCTTGCCCCAAGTGCGGCTCTGCGGTGCATGAACACGGCGCCAACTATGTGTGCAGCAAAGCCGTGCCCACCAATGCCCAGCCCACGCCGAGTTGCGACTTCAAAACCGGCCGCGTGATCTTGCAACAGGTGATTGAGCATGACCAGGTGAAGAAGCTGCTGAGTGAGGGCAAAACCGATTTGCTGGAGAAGTTTGTCTCCATGCGCACCCGCCGCGCTTTCAAGGCCTACCTCACCTATGACGCCGAGGCCGGCAAGGTGAGCTTTGCCTTCGAGCCCAGCAAGTACCCGAAAAAAGGCGGCGCTCCCACCACCCGCGCCTTGGCCAAAGCCGCTGGCAAAACCATGCCCGGCAAAAAGACGCCTGCGGCCAAGAAAGCGGCGGCCAAAGCACCCAAAGAAGCCAAGCCCAAATCCCCGCGCAAACCAGCAGCAGGCAAAGCGCCCAGCGCTGCTTTGGCCGCGGTCATCGGCTCAGAAGCCGTGGCCCGCACCGAGGTGATGAAAAAGCTGTGGGACTACATCAAAGAACAAGGTCTGCAAGACCCGAAAGACAAGCGCACCATCCATGCGGACGCCAAGCTCAAAGCGGTGTTTGGCAAGGACTCGGTGGGGATGTTTGAGATTGCGGGTTTGATTGGGCCGCATTTGAGCTGAAAGTCATTGCGAGCGTAGCGAAGCAATCTCTTCGTCATTGCGAGGAGCTGTCATTGCGAGGAGCTGTCATTGCGAGGAGCGCAGCGACGAAGCAAACAGACGAAGCAACCTCGTCATTGCGATGAATTGTCATTGCGAGCGAAGCGAAGCAATCTGCCGTCATTGCAAGGAGCGAAGCGACGAAGCAAACAGTCGAAGCAACCTCACCAACGGCGCCTGAGCAGGCTCGCCCTGGCCTCCTGCTGACCCAATGTCGGCTGCCGCCGACCTGCCTCAGACGCCGTTGAGCAGTGCGCAGCGATCAGAATCCTGCTCAATGAGTCAGATTTCTTGAAGCCCCTTGTCTGGCAATCCTGCGCGACCAAACATGCCGGGTCGGACTGCCGCGAACGGCGCAGCTTGGCTGTGGTGAGCGGTGTTCGAATCCGGCAGCTTGGGTCAAGTTAACGAAGGATTGCTTCGCTACGCTCGCAATGACCTGGGTTTGCTTCGCTGCGCTCGCAATGACACAGAGGTCCATTGACGACAAGTCCTTATCCTGCCGAGGAAAAACCCAGGGCATACAATCCGCGCTTGCCTCAAATAGGAGAATTTTCAGTGTTGATGTCCTCTGCCTACGCCCAAACCGCACCCGCGCCCACTGCTGGTGGCGACCTTGGCTCCTCGCTCATGAGCATGTTGCCCTTGGTGCTGATGTTTGTGGTGCTGTATTTCGTCATGATCCGCCCGCAAATGAAGCGTCAAAAAGAGCTCAAAGCCATGATTGACGCCTTGGCCAAAGGCGATGAAGTGGTCACCTCGGGTGGCTTGCTGGGCAAAATTGCGCAACTCGGCGAGAACCAAATTGGCGTGGAAGTGGGCCAAGGCGTCACCGTTCAAATGCAGCGCTCCGCTGTCGTTCAAGTACTGCCCAAGGGCTCGATCAAGTAAGCCAATATGAACCGTTATGCATTGTGGAAATACGCGGTCTTGCTGACCGCGGTTTTGCTGGGCAGTCTGTACACACTGCCCAATTTTTTTGGTGAAGCGCCTGCGGTGCAAGTCTCGCCTGCACGTGCCAGCGTCAAACTCGACCTGGGGGTGCAAGCCAAGGTGGAAGACGCCCTGAAAGCCGCCAGCCTGACACCCTCGATCGTCACGCTGGAAGCCAATTCGCTCAAATTGCGCTTTGAAAACACCGACGAGCAACTCAAAGCCAAAGACACGGTGCAGCGCGCCCTCAATCCTGAGGCCGACAGCCCCAATTACGTGGTGGCCCTCAACCTGATTCCACGCACCCCGGCATGGTTGTCCAGTTTGAAAGCCGCTCCCATGTACTTGGGACTGGACTTGCGGGGTGGTGTGCACTTCATGTTGCAAGTCGACATGCAAGCCGCGCTCACCAAAAAAGCCGAGGCCCTGAGTGGCGATTTGCGCAGCGCCTTGCGTGAGAAAAACATCCGCCACAGTGGCATTTCGCGTGAGCAACAAGAGATCGCGATCGCTTTCAGCGACCCTGAAGGCGCCGATCAAGCCCAAAAGCTCATGCGCGATCAATTCCCTGATTTGCTCACCAGCATCAGCCCTCCCAGCGATGGCGTGGTGTTGCGCGCCAGTTTGAAGCCCGAAGCGGGTAAACGGGTGCAAGAGCAAGCGCTGAAACAAAACATCACCACCTTGCACAACCGGATCAATGAACTCGGCGTGGCCGAGCCGGTCATCCAGCAACAAGGTTTGGACCGCATCGTGGTGCAACTGCCTGGCGTGCAAGACACAGCCAAGGCCAAAGACATTTTGGGCCGCACCGCGACCCTGGAAATTCGCATGGCCGACGACAGTTCGGAAGCGCGCCTGGCCGAGGTGGGCAGCGGCATGGTGCCATTTGGCACCGAGAAATACCTGGACCGCAACGGCCAAGGCGTGGTGGTGAAAAAACAAGTCCTGCTGACCGGTGAAAACCTGACAGACGCCCAGCCCGGGTTTGACAGCCAAACCCAAGAGGCTGCGGTGCACCTGACCTTGGACGCCAAAGGTGCGCGCATCTTCAAAGATGTCACACGTGAGAACGTGGGCAAGCGCATGGCCATTTTGCTGTTTGAAAAAGGCAAAGGCGAGGTGGTGACAGCCCCCGTCATCCGCTCTGAAATTGGCGGCGGTCGGGTGCAAATTTCCGGCCGCATGAGCACCGTGGAAGCCGCTGACACCGCGCTGCTGCTGCGCGCGGGCTCACTCGCCGCGCCCATGGACATCATTGAAGAACGCACGATTGGCCCGAGCCTGGGCGCAGAAAACATCGCCAAAGGCTTTGATTCGGTCACCTGGGGCTTTGTGGCGGTTGCCATCTTCATGTGCCTCTACTACGCCTTGTTTGGCGTGATCTCCAGCATTGCGCTGGCAGTGAATTTGCTGCTGTTGGTGGCAGTGCTCTCGATGTTGCAAGCCACGCTGACCCTGCCAGGCATGGCGGCGATGGCGCTGGTGCTGGGCATGGCGATTGACGCCAACGTACTGATCAATGAACGTGTACGTGAAGAGCTGCGCAATGGCGCTGCACCCCAAACCGCCATCCACATGGGCTACGACCGCGCTTGGTCAACCATCCTGGACTCCAACGTCACCACCTTGATCGCTGGTTTGGCATTGTTGGCCTTTGGTTCGGGCCCCGTGCGCGGTTTTGCCGTGGTGCATTGCTTGGGCATTCTCACCAGCATGTTCTCGGCGGTATTTTTCTCACGTGGCTTGGTCAACCTGTGGTATGGCCGTCAAAAGCGTTTGCAATCGGTCTCGATTGGCACCGTCTGGCGCCCAGATGACCACACCCGCGACGTGATCGCCAAAGCCAAAGCCGACTGAAAGCAGACCATGGAATTTTTCAAAATCCGCAAAGACATCCCGTTCATGCGCCATGCGCTGGTGTTCAACGCTATTTCTTTCATCACCTTTTTAGCCGCGGTGTTTTTCCTCTTCAGCCGTGGCCTGCACCTGTCGGTGGAGTTCACCGGTGGCACCTTGATGGAGGTGAGCTTTGCTCAACCCGTGGCGCTGGACCCGGTGCGCGAGCAAATCGCCAAGCTGGGTTTGACCGATGTACAGGTGCAAAACTTTGGCTCGGCACGTGATGTGTTGATCCGCATGCCTGCAGCCAAAGGCAGCAACACCAGCGAGCAAAGCGCCAAAGTCATGGCCGCTTTGAAAGAAACAGACCCCAGCGCAGAGTTGAAGCGCACCGAGTTCGTCGGTCCTCAGGTGGGCGATGAATTAGCCATCGATGGCTTGAAAGCCCTGGCCTTTGTGGTGGTGGGCATCATGATTTACCTGGCGATTCGCTTCGAGTGGAAATACGCGGTGGCCGGCATCATTGCCAACTTGCACGACGTGGTCATCATCTTGGGTTTCTTCGCCTTCTTCCAGTGGGAGTTCTCACTGCCCGTGCTGGCCGCGGTGTTGGCGGTGCTCGGTTATTCGGTGAACGAGTCGGTGGTGATTTTCGACCGGGTGCGCGAGAACTTTCGTCGCTTTCGCAAAATGGACACGGTGGAAATCATCGACAACGCGATCACCTCGACCATCAGCCGCACCATCATCACCCATGGCTCGACCCAACTCATGGTCTTGTCCATGCTGCTGTTTGGCGGCGCCACCCTGCATTACTTCGCCATGGCCCTGACGATTGGCATTTTGTTTGGCATTTACTCGTCGGTGTTTGTGGCCGCGTCCATCGCCATGTGGCTGGGCATTCGCCGCGAAGACCTGATCAAGGTGTCAGGCAAAAAAGAAACCGACGACCCGAACGACCCCAACTCAGGCGCGGTGGTTTAACCCCCGTCATGGCGAGCGCAACAACCCCCGTCATTGCGAGCACAGCGAAGCAACCTCCTGTCATGGCGAGCGCAGCGAAGCAACCTCATGCACCAACAAAAAAGGCACCCAAGGGTGCTTTTTTTTGATTCCGCCAGCAAGGCCTTAGTGCGCCACGCGCGCCACCTTGTCGTCGCACAACTCGTCAAGCACCAAAGCGTCCGGCTCAATGCCCGCGCTCCAATACACCATGAGCACGATGATTTTCAAGTCGTCCAGACTGACCGGGTAGTTGGGCACGGCCATGGCACGGTCGACCACGATCTCGCGCATTTGCGCGGGCAGCACACCGGCCCCTTCCATGAAGGTCAAGAAGCCCAAACCATCGGCACCCACATGCTGCTGCTCGGCTTCCGAGTAAATGCGCATGCTGTGGGGCGACTGCACGTAGGAGGGTGTGAGAGGGGTTTTGGGAGCACCAAGCTGGATGATGTCAGCGTTTTGAGCCGCGATATTGAGGCCAGCCAACCAGGACAAGGCTTGTTCAATTTCATCGGCGTCAAAACCAGCTGCGCTGAGTTTGCGACCTAGGAGGGGCAACTCGGGGCAGGCTTCACCACGCCAGTAGTGCTCGTAGACATACACAAGAACATCGAACATGCAGGCAATATAACCTGTTTTGCAGTCATGCTTTCACCCGCTGGTAAAAACCGCCTGGCGTTTGTGCCACTTGCTCGCTGTGCTGCAAACCATGCAGGGCAGCCAGCGCTTGTTCCAGCGCCAAACCACTGCGCAAAAGCAGTGTGTCCAACAACTGTGGGTCGTGGCCCAAAGCCGCCAACACAGCCTCTTCATCGGGCGTGGTCTTGGCGGTGGGGTTGTTGCCGACAACCGTGGTGGCTGATTGCAAACCCCAGGGGAATTCTTCCAAGACGTCTTGTGCGCTTTCCACCAACTTGGCCCCTTGCCGAAGCAAGGCATGGCAACCCCGCGACAAGGGAGAGTGGATGGAACCGGGCACGGCGAACACGTCCTTGCCTTGCGACAAGGCCAGATCGGCTGTGATGAGCGAACCTGATTTCAGTGCGGCCTCCACCACCAGCACACCGGCGCTCAAGCCGGCAATCAAGCGGTTGCGCCTGGGGAAGTGATGTGCCATGGGCGGCGTGCCCGGTGGCAATTCACTGATCACCCAACCGTGTTGCGCGACTGTTCGCGCCAAGCCTTGGTGTGCCCTGGGATAGACCAGGTCCAACCCCGTGCCCACCACCGCCACGGTGGCACAGGTGTCAGGCATCGCTGCTTGCAAGGCGCCTTGGTGCGCCGCGCCATCGATGCCCAGCGCCAAACCTGACACCACACAACAACCCGCCTTGTGCAGGCTTTGCGCCAAGGCACGCGCGTTTTCTCGACCCTGAGGTGTGGGGTTGCGACTGCCGACGATGGCGATGCTGTGCAAAGGCGACCAATGCAACTGCCCTTGCACAAACAACAGCGGCGGCGGGTCGTCCAGCGCCAACAAACCTGGTGGGTAGGCCGGGTCCGCCCATGTCCAGACCGCGTGTTGAACCGCTGGACTGGACTGTGCCAACCAAGCCTGGGTGCGTTCGCAGGCACCCCGCCAATCGGGCGGTACAGCCTGCAACGCCTGAATTTGGGCTTCGCTCAAGGTGGTTTGCAAGCTGGCTGCTGTTTGGGCGAGTACCGCTTGCGCCGAGCCAAAGCGTTGCAGCAAACTGCGCAGGGTTTGCGGCCCGATCATGGGGGTCATGTGCAAACGCAGCCAAGCGGCCCAATCGGGCCAGTCGGCAGCAGGGGTGTCAGTCGCAAGAGAGGTCATGGTGGGGCAGACGATGGGCTGAAAATGAACAGGTGGGTGATGTTTTCAAGCTTATGCAGGCCCGTTGTTTCAATGGGTGAGCAGGTAGCAGGTTTTTTGTCAGCGGCACTCAACCCTGGGACTGCAAAAAAGCGACAATATCGCCATGGCTTTACTCCCCATTCTTTGCTTTCCCGACCCTCGTTTGCACACCGTCGCCAAGCCGGTGACCGAGGTGAATGACCAGATTCGCCAGTTCGCGGCCGACATGATCGAGACCATGTACGACGCCAAAGGTGTGGGTTTGGCCGCCACCCAGGTGGACTTTCACCAGCGTTTGGTGGTCATGGACACCTCGGAAGACCGCGACACCCCGATCGTGTTGATCAACCCCGAGTTGCTTTGGATGAGCGACGAACGGGTCAAGGGCGAAGAAGGTTGCCTCTCCGTGCCCGGCATTTACGACGGCGTCGAACGTGCAGCACGCGTGAAAGTGCAGGCCCTCGATGAGCACGGCCAATCCCGCATCATCGCAGCCGAGGGCCTGATGGCGGTCTGCATCCAGCATGAGATGGACCACCTCATGGGCAAGGTGTTCGTCGAATACCTCTCGCCCCTCAAACGCATGCGCATCAAAGGCAAGCTGCTCAAGGCGCAACGCGAAGCCGAGCGCGCTTAAATGCGCATCGTGTTCGCCGGGACACCGGCGTTTGCCCAAACGGCGCTGGCCGCCTTGCACACCGCTGGACACGACATCGCCTTGGTGCTGACCCAACCCGATCGCCCCGCTGGACGCGGCATGAAATTGCAAGCCTCAGCGGTCAAGCAATACGCCCTGGCACAGGGCTGGCCGGTCTGCCAACCGACAAGCCTGCGGTTGGACGGCAAACACCCCGACGACGCACTGCAAGCGCAGCAAGCTATTGCAGCAGCAAAAGCCGATGTGATGGTGGTGGTGGCCTACGGTCTGTTGCTGCCATCTTGGACCTTGCACAGCGTGCCCATGGGTTGTTTGAACATCCACGCCTCTTTGCTGCCCCGTTGGCGCGGTGCTGCGCCCATCCAACGGGCGATTGAAGCGGGCGACCAAGAAACCGGCGTGTGCATCATGCAGATGGACGAAGGTTTGGACACCGGTGCTGTGCTGATGCGCGATGCTTTGCCCATCACACCCAAGGACACCAGCAGCACCCTGCACGACAAGCTCGCGGTCTTGGGCGGCACATTGGTGGTGCAAACCTTGGCACAACTGCCCGCCTTGACCGCAAGCCCACAGCCCGCCGAGGGCGTGAGCTATGCCGCCAAGATTTTGAAAGACGAGGCCTTGATCGATTGGCACTTGCCAGCGACCGTGTTGTCGCAGCGCATCCGCGCCTTCGACCCCTTTCCAGGTGCGCACACCTTGTTGCAAGGCCAAACGTTGAAAATTTGGTCGGCACAAGCACTGCATGACAAGACATCGGCGACGCCCGGCACAGTGCTGCAAGCCGATGCCCAAGCGCTGTGCGTGGCGACAGCCGATGGGGTGTTGCAAATGCTGCAGCTGCAGCTGCCTGGTGGCAAACGCATCAGCGCCGCCGAGTTTGTGCATGGCCACCCGGGTTTGCTGGGCCAGGTGCTGGGCCATTGAACACCCATGTTTTTCGACGCCGCCAATTACAAGCACCCCGCCTTCAAAGAAGGCATGCGCGATATTTTTTCGGTCGCACCGGGCATTTGGGCTTGGGGATTGATGACCGGCGTGGCCATGGTGCAGTCGGGCTTGAGCGTCGAGGTCTCGACCGCCATGACCTTGCTGGTGTACGCGGGCAGCTCGCAACTGGCGGTCACGCCCATGCTGGCGGTTGGCGCGCCGTTTTGGGTGGTGCTGGCCACCGCGTTTTGTGTCAATTTGCGCTTTGTGGTGTTCAGCATGCACCTGCGCCAATACCTGATGAACTGGCCACGCTGGCAACGGCTGTGCGTGGGCTACATCACGGCCGACATGAGCTATGTGATGTTTGTCCGACGGTTTTCTCAGCCTGCCAAAGACGCCGAAGGCCAACGCGCTCAAATGGCTTATTTGTCGGGCAATTGTTTTTTGAATTGGATAGGCTGGCAAATCTCGAGCTTGATCGGGGTGTTCATGGCCAGTCAAATCCCTGGCAGCTGGGGCTTGGGTTTCGCCGGCGTGCTGGCCTTGGTGGGCGTGATGTGCTCGCTCTCTGACAGCCGCCTGCGCCGCGTGTCGGCCGGCGTGTCAGGTGCTGCGGCTGTGGCGGCTTTTGCATTGCCCTTGAAGCTCAACATCGTGGTGGCCATTGCCGCGGCCGTCGCCATGTGTTTGCTGCTCGAGCGCAGCCCCCTGGCGGGCGAGGAGGCCAAGCGATGAAACATGCAGGGGTGTGTCATGGGTGATGTGGGCATCTATCTGCTGGTGGCCGCCTTAGGCGGCGTGACCGTGGTCACCCGCTGTTTCTTTTTCATGTTCGAGCAAGAGTTGGCCTTTCCCGCTTGGGCGGACAGAGGCTTGCGTTATGCCCCGATTGCGGCATTGAGCGCAGTCATCATCCCCGAGATCGTCATGAAAAACGGCGCATTGATCACCGACTGGCGCGATGCCCGCATTTACGCGGCCGCTGCAGGAGCAGCGTTTTATTTTTGGCGACGCGGTCAAGGCCAAGCGGTGCTGGGCACCATCTTGATCGGCATGGCGGTGTACTTACCACTGCACATCGGCTTGGGCTGGTAGCGCCTGTGGCGTCATTGCGAGCCTAGCGAAGCAATCCCTGCGTCAATGCAACACCTTGTCATTGCGAGCGTAGCGAAGCAATCTCACCGATCAATACAGCTTCAATAGAATGTCCCAAAAAACCACCACAGCGAGACAAACCCATGAACATCATCCGCTTCGCCGATCTGTGCGCCCAAGGAAAAGCCCAAGGCCAACGCGTCTTCATCCGTGCCGACTTGAACGTCCCTTTTGACGACCACGGCCACATCAGCGAAGACACCCGCATCCGTGCGTCTGTGCCTTGTATCCAAATGGCGCTGGCCGCAGGTGCGGCGGTGATGGTCACCAGCCATTTGGGCCGTCCTACCGAGGGCGAGTTCAAAGCTGAAGACTCTTTGGCACCTGTGGCCAAGCGCTTGGGTGAATTGCTCGGCCGCGAAGTGCCGGTGTTGGCCAACTGGGTCGACGGTGTATCGGTTGCCGCAGGCCAGGTGGTGATGCTGGAGAACTGCCGCGTCAACAAAGGCGAGAAGAAAAACAGCGAAGACTTGGCCCGCAAAATGGCCGCGCTGTGCGACATCTTTGTCAACGACGCGTTTGGCACCGCCCACCGCGCCGAGGGCACGACCTACGGCATCGCGCAGTTCGCGCCCATCGCCTGTGCTGGCCCCTTGTTGTCGGCTGAAATTGATGCCATCAGCAAAGCCTTGGCCAACCCCAAGCGCCCACTGGCCGCCATCGTGGCCGGCAGCAAAGTCAGCACCAAGCTGACCATCTTGCAAGCGCTGGCCAAGAATGTGGACCAACTGATTGTGGGCGGCGGCATTGCCAACACCTTCATGCTGGCAGCGGGTTTGAAGATCGGCAAATCCTTGGCCGAACCCGATTTGGTGGGCGAAGCCAAAGCGGTGATCGAGGCCATGAAAGCCCGTGGCGCAGAGGTGCCCATCCCCACCGATGTGGTGTGCGCCAAGACCTTTGGCGCCGACGCGCCAGCCACGGTGAAAAAAGCCAGCGAGGTGGCGGATGACGACCTGATTTTGGACATCGGCCCCGAGACCGCCCAGAGCTTGGCCACGCAGCTCAAGTCAGCCGGCACCATTGTGTGGAACGGCCCCATGGGCGTGTTCGAGTTCGATGCATTTGAGAACGGCACCAAGGTGGTGGCCCATGCGATCGCTGAATCAGATGCGTTCAGTATTGCGGGCGGTGGCGACACCTTGGCCGCGATTGCCAAATACGGCATTGAACCCCAGATCGGTTACATCTCGACCGGTGGCGGTGCTTTCTTGGAAGTGCTGGAAGGCAAAACCCTGCCCGCGTTTGAGATTTTGATGAAGCGCGCCTAAAGCGTCATTGCACGCCTGAACGTCTGAGTGCACCTGAACGTCATTGCACGTCTGAACGTCATTGCAAGCCTGAAAGTCATTGCAAGCCTGAACGTCATTGCACGCCTGAACCGTCATTGCGAGCGCCAGCGAAGCAATCTGGTCAGTGGGACTGCCACGGCCCTGACGGGCCTCGCAGTGACGGTCATGTCCTCGCAGTGACAACGCCGAGGTTTTAAGCTGCCGTCAGTCCAGCAGGCGGTGTGCTGGTGGCGCGACCTTTGTAATCGGTCCAGCATTGGCGGGTGAAGTCGTACAGCTTGCAGTCCCGCGCAGTTTGGAAATACCAACGCCATGAAAACGGTTGCACGATGATGCGACCAGGCAGCAGGGTTTCCAATTTGTTTTGCGCTTGTTTCAACCGGTACAGCGGGATGCTCATGTCCACATGGTGGGCGGTGTGTTCCATGATGTGGTGCATCAGGGCGCCAATCTTCAAAGGGAAGGTCAGGTGCACCGTGGTGGACACAAACGGCTGGGCTTTGGCCCAGGCGCTGCGGTCATCATGCCAAGACACTTTGACATGGGTGTGGTGCACATAGACCACAAAACCGATCATGGCGCACCAGAACAAGAACGGCACGACAACGCTGAAGAGCATCAACCACAGCACCGATTGGTTGGTGGCCTGGGCCGCGTACGCAACGCCTGCCAACCACACGGCGGCGAAAGCGGTGATCAACCAGCTGTCTTTGGTGAAGATCGGACGGCGCGTGGGCATTTCTTTGGCGTTGGGGAACACCATTTTTTTCCACCAAATTTCAATCATGTAATACAGACCTGGCGCCCAGCCGCTGCGGTAAATGCGGTCGAGCATGCGGCCCATCCAGCTCAATTTGGCAAATTCTTCCTGGGTGAGCGGTGCCCAGACAAAATCGAAACCCTTGAGGTTGGTGTAACCGTGGTGAACTACGTTGTGACCGATGTCCCACAGGCTGTAGGTGGTCAGCGAGGGCAAGAAAGCGATGCGGCCCAACCATTTGTTCAGACCACGGTGCGGTGTCAAGCTTTGGTGACAGGCATCATGGCCAATGATGAACAAACGGCCGATGGTGAAACCCATGGCCAGGGCGCACAACAGCTTGGCCCACCACGCCTCGAACAACACGGTGCCGGTCAACAAAGCTGCCCAAATGGCGTAATCCATGATCAGCAGTGCAATGGCGCCAGCGGTGATGCGGTGAGACAAGGGGACCAACCACTCGCGGATCACCTTGCGGTGCGGCATGGGTTCGTTGACGGGAATGGGGTGTTCGAGCTGGTTCATAAAACGGGTGACAAAGCGCACCAAAGGGGTGAAAGTGCCTTGAGACAAACGACTTTGTCATTTTTCTCAGTCCATGTCTGATTGTAGCCACCCTGTGTATATCCAGGCTGACAACTCACCACCGTAGGGGCAATCGCTTACACACCCGGTATATCTTGTCGGTTTCCCGCACCACATAGCCGCCAGTGACCAGTTCTTTCAAGATGCGGCTGACCATTTCCCGGCTGCAACCGATGTGCTGTGCCATTTGGGCATGGGTCATGGGGTGGGCATCCAAGGCCACGCCCGAAGCGTTTTGGCGTTGCAACAAGGCGCTCAAACGGCTGTAAGCGTCTGAAAACAAGGCCATACGGGTGGTTTCGGTAGCCAAACGCACCCGTTGCCAGGCCAATTGGAGCAAGTCCATGGCCAAAGCTGGGTTGTGGCGCAACACGGCCAGGGCGGCATCCCGGCTGATGACGGCGCAACTCACCGGGCTTTGGCACAACACACTGGCGCAGTGCGCCCCGCCGTCCAGTGCCATGGCGCCCACCAACTGACCCGGGCCGAGCACCGCCAGGGTGATTTCACGCGGTCGGCTGTCATTGGACATGGCGAATTCACGCACCTGCCCTGAAATCAACAGGTAAATGGCTTGCCCCATGTCACCCGCTTCAAACAGCAAGGTATTTTTGCGGTAATGGCGCACCTGACCCTGTATGGCCAAGGCCTGCAAACCAGGGTGGGTGCTGCTGTGAAAAAGGGTTTCGAAATCGATGGTGGTGGTGTTCATGGCGGCACTTTAGGACGGCCTATCCCCTGTGTGCGCGAGCCTTGCTTACAGAATTCACGAGTCCCGCTGGTTGCCTCTGGGCTGGTCTTGAAAGCTCAGCGTACCGTTGAAAGCTTGCAGTTGATGGAGACTTTCAACGCTTGAACGCGTGTGACAATAGCCGCTTCATTTCAAGGGACCTTCATGCCAATCCACGCCACCAAAATCGTTGCCACATTGGGCCCTGCCTCCAGCGATCTGGCCGTGCTCGAGCAAATGATTCGCGCTGGGGTGAATGTGGTGCGCCTGAACTTCAGCCACGGCAAAGCGCAGGACCATGTGGACCGCGCCAACCTGGTGCGTGAGGCGGCCAAACAAGCCGGCAAAGTGGTGGCCATCATGGCCGATTTGCAGGGTCCCAAAATCCGCGTGGGCAAATTTGCCGAAGGCAAAGTGATGTTGCAAGCCGGTGCCGCCTTCATTTTGGACGCTTCCCGCACCGAACCTGGCGACCTGCAAGGCGTTGGGCTGGACTACAAAGAACTGCCCCGCGACGTGAAAGCCGGTGACTTGCTGCTGCTCAACGACGGCTTGATCGTCCTCACCGTGGACGCGGTCAAGGGCGAACAAGTGCACACCACGGTGAAGATGGGCGGTGAGTTGTCGAACAACAAAGGCATCAACAAACAAGGTGGCGGCCTGACCGCACCCGCCCTCACCGCCAAGGACATGGAGGACATCAAAACCGCCATGTCTTTCCAAGCCGACTATGTGGCCGTGAGCTTTCCGAAGAACGCCACCGACATGGAAATGGCCCGTCAACTGTGCAACGTGGCCGCTGAACCCTACAAACACAAACCCGGCTTGATCGCCAAGATCGAGCGTTTTGAAGCCATCCCGCACCTGGAAGAAATACTGAAAGCCAGCGACGGCATCATGGTGGCGCGTGGCGACTTGGCTGTCGAGGTGGGTAACGCCGCTGTACCCGCCTTGCAAAAACGCATGATCAAAATGGCGCGCGCCATGGACAAGGTGGCCATCACCGCCACGCAGATGATGGAGAGCATGATCACCAACCCGGTGCCCACCCGCGCCGAGGTGAGCGACGTGGCCAACGCGGTGCTCGACGGTACCGACGCGGTCATGCTGAGCGCCGAAACCGCCGTGGGCAAATACCCGTTGGAGACGGTGCAGCAAATGGCGCAAATTTGCAAAGCCGCCGAAGAAGCCGAGGACGTGGAACTCGACGCGGATTTCACCGGCCAACAATTCCAGTTCATCGACCAAACCATCGCCATGGGCGCGCTGTTCACCGCGCATCATTTGGGCGCCAAGGCCATCGTGGCTTTGACCGAATCAGGCTCCACCCCGCTGTGGATGAGTCGCCACCGCATCCACATCCCCATCTATGCACTCACCACCACCGAGCGCACCCAACGGCGCATGGCGCTGTACCGCAATGTGCATGCGCTCTTGATGGACACCAGCACCGACCGCGACACCGCATTGGCGCAAGCCGAAGTGCATTTGAAAAAACGTGGCATCGTCAGCACCGGCGATGTGTATGCCATCACTTGTGGTGAACCCATGGGCTCACCTGGTGGCACCAATATGCTCAAGATGGGCCGCGTGATCTGACCTTTTTTTGTTGAAGGAACCCCTCCCATGGCTTTAGTCTCTATGCGCGAACTGCTGGACCATGCTGCCGAACACGGCTATGGCATCCCCGCTTTCAATGTCAACAACCTCGAGCAGGTGCAAGCCGTGATGGCTGCCGCCGATGAAGTGGGTGCGCCGGTCATCCTGCAAGCCAGTGCGGGTGCGCGCAAGTACGCGGGTGAACCGTTCATCAAGCACCTGATCCAAGCGGCCACCGAGTCCTACCCCCACATCCCCTTGGTGATGCACCAAGACCATGGCACCTCGCCCGCCATTTGCCAAGGCGCCCTGAACCTGGGCTTTGGTTCGGTGATGATGGACGGCTCCTTGATGGAAGACGGCAAAACCCCCGCCAACTTCGACTACAACGTGAGCGTGACACAAAAAGTGGTGGCCATGGCGCACGCGATTGGCGCGACCGTGGAAGGCGAACTCGGCTGCTTGGGTTCGCTCGAAACCGGCGAGGCCGGCGAAGAAGATGGTGTCGGCGCGGTGGGCAAACTCGACCACAGCCAAATGCTGACCGACCCTGAAGAGGCCGCACAGTTTGTCAAAGCGACGCAACTCGATGCCCTCGCTATCGCGATTGGCACCAGCCATGGTGCTTACAAGTTCACCCGCCCGCCCACCGGCGACGTGTTGGCCATCAGCCGCGTGAAAGCCATTCACGCGCGCATCCCGAACACCCATTTGGTGATGCACGGCTCGAGCAGCGTGCCGCAAGACCTGCTGACGAAGATCAACCAATTCGGTGGCAAGATGAAAGAAACCTACGGCGTGCCCGTGAGTGAAATTCAAGAAGCCATCAAACACGGTGTGCGCAAAATCAACATCGACACCGACATCCGCTTGGCCATGACCGCCGCGGTGCGCCAATTCTTGGCCGAGAACCCTGACAAGTTCGACGCCCGCGAGTGGCTCAAACCCGCTCGCGAAGCCGCCAAAGGCATTTGCAAACAACGCTACCTCGAGTTCGGCTGCGAAGGCCAGGGCAGCAAGATCAAAGGCACGCCCTTGCAAATGATGGCTGCCAAATACCAGCAAGGCCTGTTGGCGCAGGTGGTGAATTGAACCCCGCCCTGCACACCCACACCCTTGGCTCCCTCCCCCTGTTGGCCCGCGGCAAGGTGCGCGACAACTACGCCGTGGGCGAAGACCGCATCCTCATGGTGGCGTCGGACCGCATTAGCGCGTTTGACGTGGTGATGGGCGAACCCATCCCCGGCAAGGGCGCGTTGCTAACCCAAATGGCGCTGTTTTGGTTTGACAAGCTGGGCCATATTTGCCCCAACCACTTGACCGGTGACGCACCCGAGAGCGTGGTGTCTGACGCCGAAAAGCCTTTCGTGACTCAGCGCTCCATGCTGGTGCGCCGCTTGAAACCCATTCCCGTGGAAGCGGTGGTGCGCGGTTACCTGGCGGGCAGTGGCTGGAAGGAATACCAAGAGAGTCAGTCGGTGTGCGGCGTGCCGCTGCCTGCGGGTTTGAAAAACGCCTCCCGCCTGCCCGAGCCCATCTTCACGCCAGCGGCCAAAGCCGAGATGGGCGAGCACGACGAGAACATCAGCTTCGAGCAAACCGTGGCCATGATTGGGCAGGATTTGGCCGAGCGCATCCGCAGCATCAGCATCGCTTTGTACGAAGCAGCTTACGATATCGCGGCGGCCAAAGGCATCTTGATAGCCGACACCAAGTTTGAATTTGGCCTGAGCCCCGAGGGCACGCTGGTATTGATGGACGAGGTGTTGACGCCCGACTCATCCCGCTACTGGCCGGCTGACGCTTACCGCGAAGGTGTGAACCCGCCGAGCTTTGACAAACAATATCTGCGCGACTGGCTGGAAACAGCGCAAGTGGGCGGCGAACCTTGGAACAAAACTGCGCCAGCGCCTGTGTTGCCGCAAGAGGTGATTTCACTCACCGCCGACAAATACCAAGAGGCGTGGGCGAGGTTGCAAGGCTGATTGGGTCATTGCACTCTTTTGTCATTGCGAGCGAAGCGAAGCAATCTCCGTCATTGCGAGGCCGTAGGCAGAAGCAATCTCTGTCAGCTCACCACGGCGCCAAGCCCACGACACGCCGTCACATCTGTTTCATGTCATGCACAAACAAGACCCGAACAGCACGTCGCGCTGTGCCCGCCCGCGTAGCGAACGTCGCAGCTTTGCTGCGGTGAGCGGCGGGTGGGTAGAGCGTGGCGGGCTGATAGAGATTGCTTCGCTACGCTCGCAATGACAGAGGTTGCTTCGGCCTACGGCCTAGCAATGACGACAAGCTAGCGCGACCCAAACACCGCCGTCCCAACCCGCACCATGCTGCTGCCCGCCTGCACCGCTGCTTCCAAATCGGCGCTCATGCCCATGGACAAAGTATCAAACTGAGGTAGTGACAACGCCTCCCTCAAGTCGTCAAACAAACGCTGGGCTTGACGATGCACCGCCACTTGCGCGTCAAACCCATCCACCGGATCGGGGATGGTCATGATGCCGCGCAAGCTCACATGCGGCAAGGCCGCCACGGCTTGCGCCAAGGCGAGAGCCTCAAGGGGTGTCACACCGGCTTTGGTGGGGCCGCCGTCGATATTGACTTGCAAACACAGCTGCAAAGGTGGCAGATGCGGTGGGCGTTGTTCGCTCAAACGCTGCGCAATTTTCAAGCGGTCCACGCTGTGCACCCAATCAAAATGCTCGGCCACCAAACGGGTTTTGTTGCTTTGCAAAGGGCCAATGCAGTGCCACACCAATCCCGGCAGATGGCGCAGCGCAACTATTTTGTCCACGCCCTCTTGCACATAGTTCTCGCCGAAATCATGTTGACCCAAGGCCGCCACCTGGGCCACCAAATCAGCGGCAAAGGTCTTGGACACCACCAACAACTGCACGTCGGTGGCTGCACGACCTGCTTGCAACGTCGCTTGTGTGATGCGCTCACGCACCGCTTGATACCGCTGGGCTAATTCATCCATGATGAGACTGTAACAAGCCCCACTGCCCATGACCTCTTCCCTTCACCATTGGCTCAGACAAGCCCATGCCTTGGGCGCCTCGGACCTGCACCTGAGCGCGGGCGTGCCGCCCATGGCGCGGGTGCACGGTGAACTGCAAGCCCTGCAAACTGAAGCGGTCTGCAGCGAGCAACTCAGGTCGCTGTTGCACGACGCATTGCCAGATTGGCCACAAACACCAGACCATGATTGCGCGGTGGATTGGCCCGCATTGGGTCGCTGTCGGGTCAATGTGTTTGCCCAAGCACGGGGCTGGTCCTCGGTCTGGCGATTCATCCCATCCAAGGTGCCTACGCTCGAGGCTGTCGGTGCACCGCCTGCGCTGAGCGATTGGGTGCGACATCCCCACGGTCTTGTGTTGGTGACAGGCGCCACAGGTTCGGGCAAGTCCACCACCTTGGCGGCGCTGCTGCACCACCTGAACACCACGCAAGCCCTGCACATCCTCACCCTGGAAGACCCGATCGAGTTCGTGCATGCCAGTCAGCGCAGCTTGGTGCAGCAGCGCAGTGTGCCCGGTCACAGCAGCAGCTTTGAAACCGCCTTGCGGGCGGCATTGCGACAAGACCCTGACGTCATCTTGGTGGGCGAGTTGCGCGACCTGCCCACGGTCCGCTTGGCCTTGAGCGCGGCTGAAACCGGCCACTTGGTGCTGGCCACGCTGCACACCCGCAGCGCCACCCAGGCGGTGGAGCGCTTGGTGGATGTGTTTCCCAGTGAAGACAAAGCACTGGTTCGGCAACAACTCAGTTTGTCGCTGTTGGGTGTGCTCACCCAAACCCTGTGCCGCCGTGCCGATGGTCTGGGACGGGTGGCCGCCCACGAAGTGCTGTTTGCAACACCGGCGGTGCGCAACCTGATTCGCGAAGGCAAAACCTCGCAACTGCCGAATGTGCTGCAAACCAGCGCCCAGCAAGGCATGCAAACCCTGGTGCAGTCCTTGACCAGCCTGCTGTCGCAAGGCCTGATCGATGCCAAGGAAGCCTCTAAGATTCAGCTTTCCTCATCTTGAAAGCGACCCATGTCCCGCACCAATCCCAAAACCTACGAAGCCTCCGCCCCCACCCAAGTCGCCTTCATCGGACTGGGTGTCATGGGCTATCCCATGGCTGGTCATTTGGCATTGGCCGGTCACCATGTCACGGTCTACAACCGCAACCCTGCCAAAGCACAGGCCTGGTGTGCCGAGTTCCCAGGCCACACCTCCGCCGCCACACCCGCGCTGGCGGCGGTTGGTGCAGACATGGTGTTTTGCTGTGTCGGCAATGACGACGATTTGCGCGCCATCATGCTGGGCAAAGATGGCGCATTGGCCGGCATGAAAGCTGGCGCGGTCTTGGTGGACCACACCACCGCCTCGGCCAATGTGGCCCGTGAGTTGTTCGCGGCCGCCCAAGCCCAGGGTGTGCATTTTGTCGATGCACCTGTGTCGGGCGGTGAAGCCGGTGCCATCAACGGCATGCTGACCGTGATGTGCGGCGGTGAAGCGGCAGCGTTTGAGCGCATGAAGCCCGTGGCCATGGCCTTCTCCAAAGCTGTCACCCTGATGGGTGAGAGCGGCGCAGGTCAACTCACCAAAATGGTCAACCAGGTGTGCATCGCCGGCTTGGTGCAAGGGCTGTCAGAAGGCATCGCCTTTGGCATGAAAGCCGGCCTCAACATGGAGCAGGTGCTCGACGTGATTGGCAAGGGTGCGGCACAAAGCTGGCAAATGGACAACCGCGGCAAAACCATGGTGGCCGACAAATTCGACTTCGGCTTCGCGGTGGACTGGATGCGCAAAGACCTGGGGCTGGTCATCGACGAGGCCAAGCGCAATGGTGCACGGGTGCCGGTCACGGCCTTGGTGGATCAGTTTTATGCCGATGTGCAAGCCATGGGCGGCAACCGTTTGGACACCTCCAGTTTGATCAAGCGACTGTGTTGAACATGCCCAGACCAAACAAAAGCCACCCGAGGGTGGCTTTTTTCATGGGAGGCTTCAGCGTTTATTTGCTGGTTTTGGCACCATCCGATGACTTCTCGGGAGGCGGAGGTGGTGGCAACAGGTTGCGCAACTCTTCCTCGGTGATGATTTCAAACAAACGAACGACTTTGGTGACCCCATTGACATTGCGGATGACGTTGGTGGCACTGTTGGATTCGCGTTGGGTGACACGGCCCATCAGGTAGACCGTGCCGCGCTCGGTCACGACTTTGAAGGCATTGGCAAACAAATCACGGCTGTCGACCAAGCTGCCCTTGACTTTGGCGGTCACCAACAAGTCGTTGGAACGCTCGCTCAAGGTGAGCAGGGGTGCAATGCTCAATTCATTGACCACGGTACGCACGTTCTCGATTTTTTCCACCAACTGCAAAACGGTTTGACGATCCCGCTCACTGGCCACTTGGCCAGTCAACAGCACCTGGCGGTTGAAACTGGTGACAGTGACCTGGGCTTTGTCGCCCAAGGCGTCACGCACGCGTGCACCGCCACGCAACTCGATGGTTTCGTCTTCCAACTGCGCACCCGAAGTGCGTCTGTCACTGGCCACCAAAGCGGTGCCTGCAAAACCCGCCACCATCAAAGGTGCACAGGCGTTCAAGCTGAGACACATCAGCAACACACCACCGATGGTGGTCAAGGATTTATGGTTCATTCTGGCGACTCCTGTTCACCCAACAATTGGTGGTCCACGCCATCGCACATGCAATGCAGTGCCAGCAAATGAACCTCTTGAATACGTGCAGTGCGCTCATGCGGCACACACACATGGACATCGGTTTCGCGCAACACCTGACCGATCTTGCCCCCGCCTTTGCCGGTCAGGGCAATCACAGTGAGGTCGCGCTCGTGTGCGGCCTCGATGGCGGTGAGGACGTTGCTTGAATTGCCACTGGTGGAGATGGCCAACAACACATCACCGGGCTGACCCAAAGCCCGCACCTGCTTGGCAAAGATTTGGTCAAAGTTGTAATCATTGGCAATCGCGGTCAGGATCGAGCTGTCGGTGGTGAGTGCGATGGCGCCCAACTCGGGGCGCTCGCGCTCAAAGCGTCCGACAAACTCGGCCGCGAAATGCTGGGCATCCGCGGCAGACCCGCCATTGCCACAGGTCAGCACCTTGCCGCCACTGGTCACACAAGCCAACAAGGCTTGCACAGCGGCTGACAGGGGCTTGCTGAGGGATTGCGCAGCTTGGTATTTCAAGTCGGCGCTGTCGATGAACTGCTGTTCAATGCGTTGCTCTAACATGACGCCATCATACCTTTGCCTCATGACAGATGTTGGACAACAGCCCGGACCCTCAGGCAGAAAACGCTGCCTGAATCCATTGCATGTGACCTGCCTCAACCACCACCACATCAAATCGGCACGGCGGCCAGTGGCGCAAGCGTTGCAAATAGAAACGCGCAGCCAGCAAAATGCGTTTTTGTTTGACGGGGCCGATGCTGGCCAAGGCGCCGCCATGGCGCACATCCGCGCGGCTTCGCACCTCGACAAACACCAAGGTCCCTTGCGGGTCGCGCACAATCAGGTCGATCTCGCCGCCGCCACGACCCGGCGTGCGGTAATTGCGCACCAACAAGCTCAGGCCCTGGCTTTGCAAATACGCCAAGGCCTGGTCTTCGGCGGCGTCACCGCGCTGCTTGGTGCTGACAGAAGTCTTTTGAAAGGCGTTCATTGAATCCTCGTTTTGAAACCGTGCTCGCTGCCGCTCACGCGGCCAGTGCAGGCCAAGACCACCCGGGCGGCTGTTTGTATGTGCTGGCCACCCCGATTGGCAACCTGGCTGACATGGGCTTGCGCGCCTTGCACCTGTTGCAGACAGCCGATGTGCTGGCCTGCGAGGACACCCGCCACAGCCAAAGTTTGTTGCGCAACTATGGGCTGGACAAACCCCACAGCGCTTGGTTGGCGGTGCACCAGCACAACGAGGCCAGCGCCGCCGAGCAGGTGATTGTGCGTTTGCAACAAGGGCAGCGGGTGGTCTATGTCAGTGACGCAGGTACGCCCGGCATCAGCGACCCGGGGGCTCGTTTGGTCGCCTTGGTACAAGCCGCTGGTTTGCGGGTGGTGCCGATCCCTGGTGCCAGCAGTGTCACCACCATCCTCAGCGCCAGTGGTTGTGCCGGCGACGGTCAGTTCGTGTTTTTGGGTTTTTTGCCCAGCAAAACCAGCGAGCGTCAAGCAGCGGTGCTGGCCATGGCTGCTGAGCCACGCGCCCAGGTTTTTTTAGAGGCCCCGCATCGGATCGAGGCCGTGGCCAAGGACTTGGGTGTGCTGGGCGATCGCCCGCTCACGGTGGGCCGTGAATTGACCAAGCAATTTGAAGAAGTGGCACGCCTGCCCGCACAAGACTTTGCAGCTTGGCTTGAAGCCACACCGCACCGCGCCAAAGGCGAGTTTGCCTTGGTGTTGCATCCCTTGGCGCAAGAGAACACAGGCTTGGCCGAGGCTGAAAGGGTGCTGGACCTGTTGCTGCCAGAGCTGCCCACCAAAACCGCTGTGCGACTGGCGGCGCAAATCAGCGGCGCACCACGCAACCGTTTGTACGAATTGGCTTTGCAGAAAAAACCCGACGCCCACACGTAGTCATTGCGACGCTTGGTCGACCAAGTGCCGCAATGACCATGGTGGCCGTGACGATCAGATGTAGCGCGCCGCCATGGTGTCCAGATCAATCGGCTTGATGTGCGCCGCATGACCGGCACAACCAAACGCTTCAAAGCGTGCTTTGCAAATGCCACGGGCAGCCTTGCGTGCTGCGATCAAGGCTTTGCGTGGATCGAATTCGCTGCGGTCTTGGGCAAACGCTTGACGCATCGCACCGGTCATGGCCAAGCGGATGTCGGTGTCGATGTTCACCTTGCGCACACCTGAGCGAATGCCGCGCTGAATTTCTTCCACAGGCACGCCATAGGTTTCTTTGATGTCACCACCAAACTCGCGGATGATGGCCAACCACTCTTGGGGCACGCTGGACGAGCCATGCATGACCAAGTGGGTGTTGGGAATCGATTGGTGAATAGCCACGATTTGGTCCATGGCCAAGATGTCGCCCGTGGGCTTGCGGGTGAATTTGTATGCGCCGTGACTGGTGCCAATCGCAATCGCCAAAGCATCGACACCGGTGCGTTCAACAAAGTCTTTGGCTTGCACCGGGTCGGTGAGCAGCATGTCGTGGGTGAGTTTGCCCACCGCGCCCACACCGTCTTCTTCACCGGCCTCGCCGGTTTCCAAGGAGCCCAAACAACCCAATTCGCCTTCGACTGACACACCCACCGCATGCGCCATCTCACAGACGCGCCGCGTGACATCGATGTTGTATTCATAAGAAGACGGTGTCTTGCCGTCTTGCATGAGTGAACCGTCCATCATCACGCTGGAAAAACCCGAGCGGATGGACTGCTGACACACCGCAGGTGAGACACCGTGGTCTTGGTGCATCACCACAGGAATATCGGGGTGTGACTCGATGGCCGCCAGCACCAAATGGCGCAAATAGGCTTCACCCGCGTATTTGCGTGCGCCTGCGGATGCTTGCAAGATGACCGGACTGTGGGTCTCTTGTGCGGCTTCCATGATGGCTTGCACTTGCTCGAGGTTGTTGACGTTGAACGCAGGGATGCCATAACCATGCTCGGCAGCATGGTCTAAGACTTGGCGCAGGGATACGAGGGCCATGAAATTCTCCAGTTAGAAATTAGGGGGGTGGCCTCAGGCCTTTTTCTTGCGTTCCATCATGCGCCACACAAAAGGCGTGAAGATGAGTTGCATCGCGAGTTCCATCTTGCCGCCAGGCACCACCACGGTGTTGGCGCGCGACATGAAGGAGTCGTGGATCATGTTGAGCAAATAGGGGAAATCGATGCCCTTGGGGTTGGCAAAGCGAATCACCACAAAGCTTTCATCGGGCGCAGGAATTTCACGCGCAATGAACGGGTTGGACGTGTCGACGCAAGGCACACGTTGGAAGTTCACATGGGTGTGGGCGAACTGCGGGCAGATGTAGTTCACATAGTCGGGCATGCGACGCAGGATGGTGTCGGTCACCGCTTCGGTGGAGTAGCCACGCTTGGACTTGTCACGCCAGAGTTTTTGAATCCATTCCAAGTTGATGACGGGCACCACACCAATCAACAAATCGGGGTGTTGGGCGATGTTGACCTCGGGGGTCACCACCGCGCCATGCAGGCCTTCGTAAAACAACAGGTCGGTGCCACTGGGCACGTCTTCCCAAGGTGTGAACGTGCCAGGCTCTTGTTTGTAGGGTGCAGCTTCTTCATGGTCGTGCAGGTACTTGCGGCGCTTGCCGGTGCCAGTGTCGCCATACGACTTGAACAAGGCTTCCAACTCAGGAAACAAATTGGTGGTGGGGCCAAAGTGGCTGAAGTTTTTGTCGCCTTGCTTTTCGGCTTCTGCCGCTCTTTTGCGCATTTCCAACCGGTCATAGCGGTGAAAACTGTCACCTTCGATGATGGCAGCGGTGACTTTTTCACGGCGAAAAATATTCTCGAACGTACGGGTGACTGACGTGGTGCCGGCACCAGAAGAACCCGTGATGGCGATGATGGGGTGTTTAACGGACATGGTTATCTTTCAATCGAAACTAAAGCAAAGGGTCAGTCCCTGAACAGGGTGCGCTCTGCGAACAAGGGGTTGTCGATGTCGCGCGGCACGGGTTCGCTGTGGTAGCGCTCAATGCGTTCAACTTCGTTTTTAGAGCCAAACACCAAACCGATGCGCTGGTGCAAACCGGTGGGTTGGACGCTCAACATGGCTTCGCGACCGGTACTGGCGCGACCCCCCGCTTGCTCCATGATCATGCCGATGGGGTTGGCTTCGTAGAGCAGGCGCAAACGACCCGGCTTGCTCGGGTCTTTGGTGTCGCGCGGGTACATGAACACACCGCCACGCATCAAGATGCGGTGGGCTTCAGCCACCATGGATGCGATCCAGCGCATGTTGAAGTCTTTGCCGCGTTCGCCGGATTTACCGGCCAAGCATTCGTCCACATAGCGCTTGATGGGTGGCTCCCAGAAACGGCTGTTGGAGGCGTTGATGGCGAATTCTTGGGTGTCTGCAGGCACTTGCAATTTGGGATGGGTCAGCATGAACTCGCCCAAATTGGGTTCGAGTGTGAACGCCGACACCCCATTGCCCACGGTCAGCACCAACATGGTGGTGGGGCCATACAAGGCATAGCCTGCGGCCAACTGCGTCGCGCCAGGTTGTAAAAAATCGGCTTCCACCAAATCACGGCCGCTGTCGATGGCGTCTTGCGGTGCCCGCAGGATGGAAAAAATACTGCCGACCGACACATTCACGTCGATGTTGCTTGAACCATCCAAGGGATCGAACACCAACAAGTACTTACCACGTGGGTATTTGCCGGGGATTTGGTAGGGGTCGGTCATTTCCTCGGAGGCCATGCCTGCCAAATGGCCTGCCCATTCATTCACACGGATGAACAGTTCATTGCTCAGCACATCGAGTTTTTTCTGGGTTTCACCTTGCACATTGATGGCGCCACCCTCTTGGGCGGCATGGTCGCCGTACAAACCACCCAATTCGCCCATGGCCACGGCGCGGGCAATGGCTTTGCAAGCCAACGCCACATCCAAAATCAGGGCGTTGAACTCGCCCTTGGAATCAGGAAAGCGGCGACGCTCTTCAATCAGGTATTGGGTCAGGGTGGTGCGTTGTCGTAAGGGCATGGTTGCTCTCTTGTGTTTTAGTTGTTCTGGGCCGCATGCCAAACCTGCAGTTGGGCCACATCCACATGGGCCAGATCGGGCAGCACTTGCGCTGCACCCGCGAAGTCGTGGTCTTGGGTGAAGCTGTTGGTGGTGATGATGGTGGTCAAACCGGCACCGCGTGCGGCTTTCAAACCATTGCTGGAATCTTCAAAGGCCATGCAGTCGGCAGCTTGCAAACCCAGACGTGACAGGGTTTGCAGGTACACCTGGGGATGTGGTTTTTTCTTCGGCGCGGTCGACGCATCTTCAATCACCGCAAACAGGTCTTTCCAGTCAGGGCCAATCGCACTGCGCAACAACACCGCGATGTTCACAGGTGAGGTGGTGGTGGCAATGGCCAAGCGCAAACCTTGTGCATGGGCAGCTTGAATCAGGGACAACACGCCTGGGCGCAGTTGCACCTGACCTTGCTGGACCGCGTTCTCGTAGGCCGCAGTTTTGACAGCATGCAGTCGCTCGATGGTGTCTTGCAAACCACCCCCATCAATGTCTTTCATGTCCGGGTGTTGTTGCTTCCAGTAATGCAACATGCGTTCTTTGCCGCCAGAGATGCTCAGCAACTCGGTGTAGAGCGCCAGATCCCAATGCCAATCCAAACCCTCTTCGGCAAACGCCTGGTTGAACGCGTCCATGTGGGCAGTTTCGGTGTCGGCCAAGGTGCCGTCCACATCAAAAATCAAAGCCTTGAGATCGCTCATGGGTTCACCGGTTGGGTTTGAAAGACGCGGCTGGCCAAGATGTCCTGGGCATTCAAGGTGCTCAGGTCATCGGCGGTCAACACTTTGTCTGGGTTGGCAAACAGGCGGCTGGCTTGGCGCAAACGGGCACGCTCCAAAGCATTGCGCACACTGCGGGCATTGGCGAAATGCGGTTGCTGACGGCGCAAGTGCAAATAGCGTTCAAAGGCGGTGTGCGCCTCGTCGTCCATCTTGTAGTTTTGCGCCTGGAGCATGTGGCTGGCAATTTCAACCAACTCGACCTCCTCGTAATCGGGGAATTCGATGTGGTGTGCAATGCGCGAGTTCATGCCGGGGTTGGATTGGAAGAAAGTGTCCATGCGGTCTTTGTAGCCCGCCAAGATCACCACCAAATCGTCACGCTGGTTCTCCATCACCTGCAGCAATATCTCAATCGCTTCTTGCCCATAGTCACGCTCGTTTTCAGGGCGGTACAGGTAGTAGGCCTCGTCAATGAACAGCACGCCGCCCATGGCTTTTTTCAGCACCTCTTTGGTTTTGGGCGCGGTGTGACCGATGTACTGACCCACCAAGTCGTCCCGCGTGACCGCCACCAAATGGCCGCTGCGCACATAACCCAATTCGTGCAGGATTTGCGCCATGCGCATGGCCACCGTGGTTTTGCCGGTGCCGGGGTTGCCAGTGAAGCTCATGTGCAGGGACGGTGCTTGCGCGGCCAACCCCAGGTTCAAACGCAAACGATCGATCACCAACAGCGCGGCAATATCTCGGATGCGTGTTTTCACTGGCTTCAAACCCACCAGGTCACGGTCCAGCGCGTCCATGACTTGCTGCACCTGGGTTTGCGCCATCACCTCGGCCACGGTGCGCGCCCCCGTGTCGGCCACCGCCACACCCGAGGAAGTTGCATGGGGCGCTTTCTCGGGCATGGTGGTCACACCGGGTAAGTTGTAGGCAGGTGCATTCATGGCGTGACTTACTTGCTGTAGCGTTGGTTTTCAGGCTTGTCTGTCGCGTAAGTGTGGGTGGTGTAGCGCAAGCTGCGGCCACTCACCTCTTGGCGGTCCAGGCGGAAGCCAGGCTCGTTGGCAGGGCGGTGCACGATGAAGCTCATGGCCACCGATTCAATACCGCGGGTTGAGTCAAACGCCATCAAACGGATGTAATGGTTGGGGAAGGTTTTGCGGCAGTTGTTCACCTCCATCAACACGCCCGCTGGGTCATGCAAGTCAAACATGGGCAAACCGAACATGTCCCAGTAGGTATTGCGGGGGTGTGGGTCATCGGTGTATTCCACGCTCCATGCATAGCCTTTGGACAGGCCATACTTGATTTGCAAGCTGATTTCGTCGTCGGTGAGGTCGGGCAGGAAGCTGAACTGGCCTTGGGTCAGTTTGCCGGTAGGGTTGGTCAACATGGTGTGTGGTCCTCTGTATCAAGCAACGGAAGGGGTGACGGCATAGTCGCTGCTGTCGGTGGATTGGTAGTTGAAGCTGATGTCGCCCCAGGTGTCCAAAGCGGCTTGCAAAGGACCGCAGGTCTTGGCGGCATTCTTCAAAATGGTGGGGCCTTCTTCCAAGATGTTTTTGCCCTCGTTGCGGGCTTTCACCATGGACTCGAGCGCCACGCGGTTGGCCACTGCACCGGCTTGGATGCCTTGGGGGTGACCGATGGTGCCGCCGCCGAATTGCAAAATCACGTCGTCACCGAACAAGTCGATGAGTTGGTGCATTTGTCCGGCGTGGATACCGCCAGACGCCACAGGCATGACCTTCTTGGTGTCCGCCCAGTCTTGGTCGAAGAACAAACCGCGTGGCAGGTCTTGCTTGGTGTAGCTGTCACGGCAGACGTTGTAATAGCCCTGAACCGTCATGGGGTCGCCCTCGAGCTTGCCCACGGCTGTACCGGTGTGCAAATGGTCGACACCAGCCAAACGCAGCCACTTGGCCATCACACGGAAACTCACGCCATGGTTTTTCTGGCGGGTGTAAGTGCCGTGACCAGCGCGGTGCATGTGCACGATCATGTCGTTCTTGCGCGCCCAGTTGGCCATGCTTTGAATGGCTGACCAGCCGATCACCAAGTCGAGCATGATGACGACCGAACCCAGTTCTTTGGCGAACTCGGCACGCTCATAAATGTCTTCCATGGTGGCGCCGGTCACATTGAGGTAAGAGCCTTTGACTTCACCGGTGACAGCTTGCGCCTTGTTCACGCCATCCATCACATACAAGAAGCGGTCACGCCAGTGCATGAACGGTTGTGAGTTGATGTTCTCGTCGTCTTTCATGAAGTCCAAACCGCCTTTGAGGCCTTCGTAAATCACGCGGCCATAGTTGCGACCGGACAAACCGAGCTTGGGCTTGGTGGTGGCGCCCAACAGGGGACGACCGAATTTGTCCAAACGCTCACGCTCCACGATCAAGCCGGTGGGTGGGCCTTTGAAGGTCTTGATGTAGGCCACGGGCAAACGGATGTCTTCCAGACGGGCTGCTTTGAGCGGCTTGAACGAGAACACGTTGCCGATGAGGGAGGCCGTCATGTTGGAGATCGAACCTTCTTCAAACAAGATCAGGTCATAGGCCACCCATGCGAAGTACTCGCCCGGGCGTCCGGGCACGGCTTCGACTTTGTAAGCCTTGGCGCGGTAGCTGTCGCAGGCGGTCAGGCGGTCGGTCCATACCACGGTCCAGGTGGCGGTGGAGGACTCGCCGGCCACCGCTGCTGCGGCCTCTTCGGGATCGACACCGTCTTGGGGGGTGATGCGGAACAAACAAATCGTGTCGGTGTCGATCGGCACATAGTCGGGCATCCAGTAGCCCATTTGCTTGTATTTCAAAACGCCTGCGCTGTAGCGCTTTTTGGCGTCGGTGATTTGGGTGCTTGCGGTCATCAAAAAACTCCATCGTGGTGAGAAGATGTAACGACTGTAAAAAAGATGGCAGAATAAGTAAATTCAAATTTTCGAAGCTTTCAATTCAGCTTTTCTTAATTGAAGAACGCCACATTCCGTCAACTGCGGGTTTTCAACGCCGTGGCCCGCCACCTGAGTTTCGCCAAGGCGGCCGAGACTTTGCACGTGTCCGCACCCGCAATCACCATGCAAATCAAGGAGTTAGAAGCGGCAGTGGGCATGCCCCTGTTCGAGCGACAGGGGCGTAAAGTCTCATTGACCACCAGCGGCGAGTACATGCTGGTCTACGCCCGCAAAATGCTGGCCTTGCTCAAAGACGCTGAAGATGCCGCTGCCCGCTTGCAGCGTATCCAGACCGGCAAACTGACCATCGGCATGGTGGACACCACCACCTATTTCATCCCGGCGCTGCTCAGCAAGTTCTTGAAAGAGCACGAAGGCATTGAAGTGGTGCTGAGTGTGGGCAACCGACGCGAGCTCATCCAGTGGCTGCAAAACAGCGAGGTCGACATCGCCATCATGGGCTCACCACCATCGGAATTTCCCACGCGTGCTGAGCCTTTTGCCGCCAATCCCTTGGTGTTTGTGGCCTCACCCGACCACCCCCTGTCGGGCGAAACAGGTTTGCACGCTGAAGACCTGCGTCAACAGGCGTTCATCGTGCGAGAGCCTGGCTCGGGTACGCGTAGCGCCATGGAGGCTTATTTCAGCCAAGCACGTTTTCAGCCCCGTTTCAGCATGGAACTCAAAAGCAACGACGCCATCAAACAAGCGGTGAAAGCCAATTTGGGCCTGAGCTTTTTGTCATTGCACACGATTGGCTTGGAGCTGCAAACCCAGCAATTGAGCGTGCTGCAGGTGCGCGGCTCACCGGTGGTGCGCGCCTGGCATGTGGTGCACGCCTTGTCCAAGCTGTTGTCACCAGCGGCCGAAGCGTTTCGCTACTTTGTGCTGGAGCACGCTGAACGTGATTTGGCCGCCCAATTTGCTGATCTAGGTCAACTCAAGCCCTGAAGTGCCTCCTTAAGATTTGTCCATGAAAACGACCGACAACCCCTTCCGATACGCTCGTCCGCTGGTGGCTTTGCACTGGCTGATGTTTTTGTTGCTCATCTTGGTTTACGCCGCCATGGAGTTTCGAGTGCTCTATGAGAAAGGCATGCCCGAGCGAGAGTTCATGAAATCACTGCACTTCATTTTCGGGCTGTGCGTGTTGGCCCTGGTCCTGCTGCGCTTGCTGGCCAAGCGCTTGAGCCCACACCCCGAGCCCACTGTTCACTCTGGTGCGCTGCTGGTTTTGCATCGCGCCTCGCGCTTGGGTCATGCGGTCTTGTACCTGTTCATGATCCTCATGCCCTTCATGGGCTGGATGATGTTGAGCGCCGCAGGCAAACCGATTCCTTTTTTAGGCTTGGCGTTGCCCCCTTTGATGGCAGCCGATGAAGTGTTGGCCAAGCAAATCAAGTCGGCCCATGCGCTCGCTGGCAACCTGGGTTATGGCTTGATCGGACTGCATGTGGCGGCGGCGCTGTTTCACCAACTGGTGCTCAAGGACAAGTTGATGCAACGCATGCGCTGGCGTTGATGGTGCGGCTGGCGGGGATCGAACCCACGACCCTTGGCTTCGGAGGCCAATACTCTATCCACTGAGCTACAGCCGCAACGCTTCTATTGTAGGTGTCGATGCTTTGTCAGCCGTTTGTAGGGTGGTGGCTGGCTATAATTTCTCATTCGTTTTACCTATGAAAGTCACCATGAGCGATCAGCACGAAGAAGCCCACACTGGCCCTGTCAAAACCCCCAAACAATTCCTCACAGTCGTTGTTCTGTCGTTCATCGTGCCCATTTTTATCATCATTGGTTTGGTGAAATACATCGGTACTCATAACAAACCTTCTGCAGGTGCTGACAATTCAGGTGAAGCTGTGGCTGCCCGCATCCAAAAAGTGGGTGACGTGCAAGTCAAAGATGCCAACCGTGTTGCCAAAACCGGTGAAGAGGTGTTCAAGGCGCAGTGCGGTGCATGCCATGTTTCTGGTGCGGCCGGTGCGCCCAAATTGGGTGATACAGCCGCTTGGGCACCGCGCATCAAAACCGGTTATGCCGCGTTGCTGAACTCTGCGCTGAAAGGGAAGAATGCCATGGGTGCCCAAGGGGGCGGTGACCATGATGACTTTGAAATTGGCCGTGCAGTGGTCTACATGGCCAATGCAAGTGGTGGCAAATTCCCCGAGCCTGTTGCGCCTGCTGCCCCAGCTGCTAAATAATTGTGTCAGCCCTTCGTTGAGGGCTTTTCACAAAACCATATTCAAGCGCCAGTTCACTGGCGCTTTTTTCTTGGGGAATCCATTGACCTTGCTCCAACGCCTGTGCAGCCAGCCCCACATCTTGACTGTGCACCAAGCCCAGACCTTGTGCCGTGTGCAAATAGACGCGCCCTTCTTCATCCAAGATGCATGCCTGCACCGCTTGCACCTGGCCTAGGAAATCGGTGACGGTGCCATCCGCTTGAATGCGCCAGACAAAGGGCGTCGACATCAATTCCACATACACCCGCTGCGGGCCGTTTTGGAAATACCACTGGCCTGCGTCGTCATGCGCGTAATTGCGTTGGATGAATTCAATCAGCTTGGCATGGGTGAGCTTGCTGCCCTTGGCTTGGGGGAACCAGCCCGTGGCTTGCACTGCGTCATCGCGCATGTACCAGTCGCCGCGGTCGTCCAGTCCCAGCCAACCCACGCAATGCGGCACATTCGGCCATTTGCGCATCGCTTGCAGGACCAAGTCGTCCATGTTGCTTCAGTGCAAGATCGAAGGCAAGGTGTCGACGTGTGCCAGCATTTCCTGCGGCGTACCCGGGCTGGCGTGGTGTGCCACCATGCGCCAACCTTGGGCGGTGCGCATGTACACATTGGTGGCCAGCACATAGGCGACTTGGGTGCCTTCCACCAAGTTCAGCTCGATGCGCTCAACCAGGTTGTGCACGGCGCTGGTGATGCTCACCACCTTGCGCACATGTTCAGGATGCGCAGGTATCACGCCATTGGTGAACATGGTTTCAAAGGAGTTGCGAATGCTGTTGGCACCCAGCAAACGAGGGCCACCGGGGTGCACACACACGATGTCTTCTTCGTCGGCCCAACAGGCCATCAGGCGTTCGATGTCGCCGCTTTGCAGGGCATCGTAAAAGGCCGCTTCAATCTCATCGGCAGATCCGCCAATGGTGGCTGCTTGAAGATTGGCCTTGGGCACCAGCTTATTTTTGACCGCGGTATTTGCGCAACGCAGCCAGTTGCGCCACAAACACCATGAGCTCGGCTTGGGCCGCGGCCATGTCCACCTCGGTCTTGGCGTTCTTCAGGTTTTCTTCGGCCGCTTTTTTGGCCGCGTTGGCACGCTCTTCGTCCAAGTCTTTGCCGCGCACCGCCGTGTCAGACAAGACAGTGACCGAGTCGGGTTGAACTTCCAAAATGCCACCAGCGACGAAGACAAATTCTTGTTCGCCATCGGGCTTGGTGATGCGCACCGAACCGGCTTTGATGCGCGAGATCAGTGGCGTGTGGCGTGGGTAGATGCCCAATTCGCCAACCTCTCCTGGCAAAGCCACGAAGGTGGCTTCACCGGAGTAAATCAGCTCTTCGGCGCTGACCACATCAACTTGCATGGTTTTCATGAGGCTTCCTTGTCAGATGCTGGGCAGGTTGCGCGCATCAAACCTTCTTGGCTTTTTCAATCGCTTCGTCGATGGTGCCGACCATGTAGAACGCTTGTTCTGGCATGTGATCACACTCGCCGGCCACGATCATCTTGAAGCCGCGGATGGTTTCAGCCAAGGTGACGTACTTGCCAGGTGAACCGGTGAACACCTCGGCCACGTGGAAAGGCTGGCTCAAGAAACGCTGGATCTTGCGGGCGCGGGCCACGGCCAGTTTGTCTTCGGGTGCCAATTCGTCCATGCCCAAAATCGCAATGATGTCGCGCAGTTCTTTGTAGCGCTGCAACGTGCCTTGCACGGCGCGGGCGGTTTCGTAGTGGTCGTTGCCGACCACCAAGGGGTCCAACTGGCGGCTGGTGGAGTCCAAAGGATCCACAGCGGGGTAGATACCGAGTGACGCGATGTCACGTGACAACACCACGGTGGAGTCTAAGTGAGCAAAGGTGGTCGCAGGTGAGGGATCGGTCAAGTCATCGGCTGGCACGTAAACGGCTTGGATGGACGTGATGGAACCCACTTTGGTGGAGGTGATGCGCTCTTGCAAACGACCCATTTCTTCGGCCAAGGTAGGCTGGTAACCCACGGCGGAAGGCATGCGACCCAACAAAGCGGACACTTCGGTACCGGCCAATGTGTAACGGTAGATTTTGTCCACGCAGAACAACACGTCTTTGCCTTCGTCACGGAAAGATTCAGCGATGGTCAGGCCAGTCAAAGCCACGCGCAAACGGTTGCCGGGAGGCTCGTTCATCTGGCCGTAAACCATGGCCACTTTGGATTCTTCCAAGTGCTCAAGGTTCACCACGCCAGAATCGGCCATCTCGTGATAGAAGTCATTTCCTTCACGGGTACGCTCGCCCACACCGGCAAACACGGACAAACCGCTGTGCGCTTTGGCGATGTTGTTGATGAGTTCCATCATGTTCACGGTCTTGCCCACACCGGCACCACCGAACAAGCCGACCTTACCGCCCTTGGCGAAAGGACAGACCAAGTCAATCACCTTGATGCCGGTTTCCAGCAATTCTTGTGAAGGGCTCAGTTCGTCATAAGCAGGCGCTTTGCGGTGAATAGACGCTGTTTGCGTTTGGTCCACAGGACCACGTTCGTCGATGGGCGTGCCCAGCACGTCCATGATGCGTCCCAAGGTGGCTTTACCGACTGGCACGGTGATGGCGGCACCCGTGTTGGTGACCATCAGACCACGGCGCAAACCGTCAGATGTACCCAGCGCAATGGTGCGCACAATGCCGTCGCCCAATTGCTGTTGCACTTCCAATGTGAGGGCGGAGCCTTCGAGTTTGAGCGCGTCATAAATGCGCGGCATGTGATCGCGTGGAAACTCCACGTCCACCACGGCGCCAATACATTGGACGATTTTTCCTTGAATTCCTGCGTTGGTCATTGCCTGAGCCATGTTGATTTGCTCCAAAAATAAATAGGGTTACACCGCCGCCGCACCGGCCACGATTTCGGACAATTCCTTCGTGATCGCTGCTTGACGGGTTTTGTTGTAAACGAGTTTGAGTTCGCCAATGACGTTGCCGGCGTTGTCGGTGGCGGCCTTCATGGCCACCATGCGGGCGGATTGCTCAGACGCCATGTTTTCTGCCACCGCTTGGTAAACCAAGGATTCGATGTACAGCTCGAGCAAGTCGTCAATCACGGCAGGTGCATCGGGCTCGTACAAATAGTCCCATGCATAACTGCCAGCCGCACGTGTTTCAGCGCGCATCTTCTCGTCGGACAAAGGCAGCAATTGCTCGATGACCGGTTCTTGTTTCATGGTGTTGATGAAACGCGTATAGCAAATATGAACCGAATCAATCTTGCCTTCGGTGTAGGCATCCATCATGACCTTGACCGCCCCGATGAGTTGTTCGAGGTGAGGCGTGTCACCCAACTGGGTGACATGGGCCAACACAGGCACACCCACGCGGTTGAGAAAACCCAGGCCTTTGTTGCCAATGGCAATGGTTTGCGGGGTGGCGCCAGCCGCTTGCATGTCTTTGAACTTGTGGGTCAAAGCGCGCAAGATGTTGGTGTTCATGCCACCGCACAAACCTTTGTCGGTGGTCACCACGATGAAGCCTGTGGACTTGATCGGGTGTATTTTCATGAACGGGTGAACATACTCGGGGTTGGCTTGGCCCAAATGCGTGGCGATGTTGCGCACCTTCTCGCTGTAAGGACGCGCCGCACGCATGCGGTCTTGCGCCTTGCGCATTTTGGACGCCGCCACCATTTCCATGGCCTTGGTGATCTTCTTGGTGTTTTCCACCGATTTGATCTTGCCGCGTATTTCCTTGCCTACTGCCATGAAGTGCTCCTTGCTGCTTGATGGCGTTTAGACGAAGGACTTTTTGAACGCTTCGATGGCCTTGACCAACTCGGCTTCAGCGTCTTTGTCCATGGCTTTGTCTTTTTCCATCTTGGCCAACAATGCAGCGCATTTATCTTTCAAGTGGTGGTGCAAACCCGCTTCAAAGTGCAGCACTTGGTTGACTTCGATGTCGTCCAAATAGCCTTTGTTCACGGAATACAGGGTTGCGGCCATCAAGCTGATGGACTGGGGGCTGTACTGTGCTTGCTTCAACAATTCGGTCACGCGGGCACCGCGGTCGAGCTGCTTGCGGGTGGCTTCGTCCAAGTCGGAAGCGAACTGCGCAAACGCGGCCAGTTCACGGTACTGCGCCAAGTCGGTACGGATACCACCCGACAGGCTTTTCACCAGTTTGGTTTGTGCAGCACCACCCACACGTGACACGGAAATACCGGCGTTGATCGCAGGACGGATACCGGCGTTGAACAAGCTGGTTTCCAAGAAGATCTGTCCGTCGGTGATGGAAATCACGTTGGTCGGCACGAAGGCAGACACGTCACCCGCTTGGGTTTCGATGATGGGCAGTGCGGTGAGTGAACCGGTTTTGCCTTTGGCTTCGCCCTTGGTGAAGGCTTCAACATAGTCGGCATTGACGCGAGCGGCACGCTCGAGCAAACGGCTGTGCAAATAGAACACGTCGCCAGGGTAGGCTTCACGGCCTGGTGGGCGGCGCAACAGCAAAGACACTTGGCGGTAAGCCACGGCTTGCTTGGACAAATCGTCATACACGATCAGGGCGTCTTGACCGCGGTCGCGGAAGTACTCGCCCATGGTGCAGCCAGAGTAGGCCGACACGTACTGCATGGCGGCGGATTCAGAAGCAGAAGCCGCGACCACGATGGTGTAGTCCATGGCGCCGGCTTGCTCGAGCGAGCGAACCACGTTTTTGATCGATGAGGCC
>JACCDX010990501.1_pt1 | contig 103977 bp, 142 predicted proteins | sample 7449681 | NCBI WGS metagenome assembly JACCDX01 (sample SAMN15323450, study PRJNA562643) | freshwater metagenome | isolation source: river surface water | place: USA:Blue River Watershed | collected 2017-08-18
ATGGATAAAATAGTTTCTTTATTAACACCAGAATCTAACATTCACAAGCTTGCAACTACTTTTGTAGATAGTGGTATATTTAGTTTCAAAGACTTAAAGACTTTAGAGTCAAGTATAAGAGCGATTTATCAATCTTCAAAAGATGGAAAAGAAGTAGATGTTAAAGACCACACAAGACGTTTTGGTCTAAGCGCAAAGAAGGGAGTTCATCAATGGAAAGGTGATAAAGATAAAATTGACTTAGCTAAAAAATTTGAAAATCTATTAGGATACTTTCAAGATTAAATAATAAAACCCACCACAAGGTGGGTTTTTTCTTTTATAACAATCCCTTCTTATCCAAGAAATAAACAATAACAACCGATGTTACTATACTAGCCGGTAACATCCACCACATATGAATATCCATCAACTTTACACACTCAAAAATAAACTCTCTCATAATTTTTATATATTTTAAATTTTAATTAGTTTTCTCTACTATAATGTTTTCAGCCTCTGATACTCTAAGACTTAAGATATAATCACCATTTATTGAATAAGCAATTGGATCACCACCCGGTGCTTCAAATAGTTTAGTAATAGTAGTACCGGGTATACAGCACATATCTGTTAACTTTGCTTTTACGTCACACTCAGATACCTCTTTAATCTTATAAGTAACATTTAAAGATATTTTATCAGCAGTCGTCATTTTACGAATATAGTGATAATAATTATATCTACAAAGAATTTAATATATAATCTAATGAAATACTTAAAAACATATAAGATATTTGAATTTTCACATGAAGAAATAATGGATTCACATTACGGTGTTGATGTTATGAAAGAATGTGACTCTATGATTACTGATATCAAAGATATGTTATTAGAGTTACAAGATATTGGTTTATTTGTTACGGTTGGTTATACACCAATGACATTATCTTATAAAGAATGGACACCAAAAATAATGGCTGAAGTTCAGGGTGATTCAGTGATCTGTTCACATAATAAAGAGGATATTGATTCAGCTTTTGAAAGAATTAAAAATTATACTAAATCAAAAGGATATGCTACTGGATTTGGTACTTGGGAAAGAGATCTTGCTAATGGTCATAAAATGTCAGTTTACCAAATTTTAATACAGAAATAAAAAAGGTGGTGGGAAACTCCTGGAAAAATTTTTTAAACTGACGTCCGTCAGATTTTTTCAGAGCTATTTTAATATATAAAAACGATGAAGTACTTAAAAGAAATTAGTTTTTTCAAAGGCGAAAGAGAAAGATTTGAAGAAGATAAATCATATATCAATGATATTTTTATTCCACTTGTAACTGAAGGAGTTTTAACCTGTGAGGTAACTAATAAAAAAATCTATCATGGTCAACCTGAAAATCAATTGATTATAATTGATTCATCAAGAAGAAATATTCAACAAGGTAAATATTTAAAATTTAGTGAAATTAAAGATGAGATTCTACATCTAAAAAGTTACTTAGGTTCGAGATGTAAAGTATTTTCTGTTTTGTTTACTGGAAGCCATCATCGTCAAAATGTTGAGATTAATGAAGAAGAGTATGATTACTTAGACCAATGGTTTCAGACTGGAGATGGTGAAGGTATTATCAATATAGTTATTTACTTTTCACTTACTTAAATAATTAGTTATATAGTTTTGATAGTTGTAGACTGGGCTTTGCTCAAGAGGTTATTATTTAGCAAAAAATGATAAAAAAAGACTTATATATAATTTATGAAGATGAAAGAAGACAAAATAGGAATAATTGTTATGATAGCTTGGTTTGTTTTCATTGGAATCATTGCTTATCTTTTTGCTTAATGAGTATTAATATATACTCTAATGAGACACCTTAAATCTTATCAATTATTTGAGTTAACAAAATTTCAACTATTCAAAGACTCTGAGCTTAAAGAAATGGTTCAGACTTGTAGAGATATTCTTGTGGAATTACAAGATAGAGGTTTCAATTATAATCTACAATTCTTTTATAATCCTTGGATGACTATTCATATAGTTAGAAAAGAAGAATTTGATTATTCAGATATAGAAGATGTTGTTGAAAGATTAAAAGGTTATCTACAAAACTTTAATTTACATTTATCTTGGCAATCTTCAGATGAGGCTAAATTAGAAAGACCAACAATTAAAACAACAGGAGTTATGAATCCAATGACATTCACACCAGATGGAATGAGAACACATTGTGAATTACATTTTAAGGAATTATGAAATATTTGAAAAGATATAATGAGTCATTTGGTACAGAACTAGAAGAAGTTCAATGGTGTAAAGATGCCTTACAAGATTTAGAAGATTCTGGTTATAAAGTATCTATAAGAACTTATCCAGTTTATGGTATTTCAAATCCAGGTATATCAATTACAATTGATTCCAATAACGGTAAACTATTACCAATTACAATAGGTGAATACTTACTTACACTACATTCTTATTTATTAGAGAATGGTTATGTTGGATTCAGACCATATGATTATGATAATCCTTATTCACTCAGTCGTCATCAAGTAACCGTTAATGCCGAATTAAAAGGCGTTAGAAATCAGTTTGAAAATGAGTTATCTCAATTTGTTAAGATGTTAGACAGATTTCTAGTTAATGCTCCTTTTGATAGTGTTAGTGTTAGTTATTACAAACCAGAACATGATGTTAAAGAGTCTAAAATTGTTAGAGATTCAGAGGTCAACTTGGATGTTAGAGATATATTACTTGAATTAGAATTATCAGAAATTAAGTATTCTGTTGGGGATTATAAGTATTATAGAGATAAGATAAATCCTTATAATTGCATTTTAGTTAAGTTAAAAGGTAAAGGTAAACCTTTTAATTTAGAAGAAATAAAAGATGTTGTTCTAAGATTAGAAGACTATTTAAAGCAAACTAATTATTCAATTGATGTTGCTATACCTAATACAATGTTAACAGATTTAGAAACTGATCATTACTCACTTAAAACATTTATGAATGATTTTAAAGAAGAAGAATTTATTGAATTAAACCTTTACATTTGGAGAGGATTTAATCTTACTTGGTGATTAATATATACAATATGAAATACTTAAAGCCATATAAATTATTCGAATCTAAGTTCTTAGATTTCAAGGAAATGATATCAACAATCAAAGATATCTGTCAAGAGTTTGAGGATAATAATTGCTCTTGTAGAATTGAACCTTCAAATGATATCAGGATTAAAGTTATGGCTTTACAAGGTAAAGGTGAAGTATTTCAAGATATAAATATGCCATTTTATGTTGAAATAGATATTGACAGAAGAATAATAGCACCTGATGAAAAAAGAAGTGGTTTTGGACCACTACCTACTTGGTTTATTGATACTTGTAGAAGACTTGAAGATTATATGATAGCTGAAGGATTTAAGATATTACCATCTATCAGATATGGTACTGACTGGGAAAACTTTGAAACATTAGATGAATTGGCTGAACAGCAAAGTTTGATATATAAAGTTAAATTAGAATTTATAAAAAAATAAAATATACATATGAGTAAAGTTAGAATATTATCGATTGATGGTGGTGGTTTAAGAGGAATCGTTCCATTACTAATACTTAAAGAAATTGAAAAACAACAAGGTAAAAAAATACATGAATTATTTGATGTTATTGTTGGTACATCAACTGGTGGTATTATTGCTTGTGGTTTAACCTGTACAAAAGATGGTGTTAATCCTTATTTAACAATTGATCAATTGATTGAACTTTATACAACTAAAGGTAATGTTATATTTCCTTATAGTAAAAACATATTTTCTAAAATAGCTAAAGGTGTTAATTCAATATTTAATCCTAAATTTTCTCCAAAAGGTTTAGATGGTTTATTGGAAAATTACTTTGGTGATATGATGTTATCACAAACATTAAAACCAATTATAGTTAGTTCTTATGACTTAAAGAATAATGAGGTTATTATGTTTAAGACAAGAACTGCTAAATGGTCAAAAGAAAGATTTGATGTTAGATTAAAAGATGTTTGTCGTGCTACTTCAGCAGCACCGACATACTTACCTTCTTATGAAATGGTATTTGATGGTAAAAATAGAATACTAGTTGATGGTGGTGTTTATATTAATAACCCAGCAATGGCAGCAGTTGCTGATATTCTTAAATCAAGAAAAGGAATTAATATAGAAGATATTGAGTGTTTATCACTTGGAACTGGAAATCACTCAGAAAGTTTAGGCATTAAAACAGAGAGTTGGGGTATTGCTAACTGGGCACAACCTATAACAACGGTAATGATGCAAGCTTCTTCAAAGTCAGTTGTTTATGAATGTGAACAAATATTAGAAAAATATTTAAGAGTTCAATTAGAAATCGATGATGAGAAAAAAAGTGATATGTCTGATTCAAGACCGGCAACAACTCAATACATTGTTGATAAAGTGAATAAAGATATTATTAGTAATAAGAAAACAATGACTAGTATTAAATCATTTTTCAAATAATAATTAAATACCTAGTTTTTTTAAGTTAGTTTCTCTTTTATTTTTTGTTTTACATTTCTCACACTTAGCAGATCGACCAGTGAATCCGCCTTTATTCTCGTCTAATTCTGAATGACAGATTTTACATATCTCACCCATACTAACAGAGAATATAGTATCAGCATCAAATAAAGATTTAACTAACGAAACTAATCTCATATGATTCGGTTTATTTGCATTTCACGCCAAACACTTAGTGTAACAAAGTATTGAGCGGCATAATGATTTGATTCATCATTGTTATCTTTTTCAATCATGTAAAATCTAACATTAGCCGCTACAATCTCACCATCAAGTATAGTATCGTAGGTTTTACCAATAGTTAAAGGCAGTATGTTATGTCGTGGCTTTCCATAAGAATCACGACCTAGTTCAACGTTATTAATACAAACTACCTTCATATAATTACCATTTTCCTTGTTCTAATAATAGTTCTCTTGGTTCTAAATACTCACCTGTTTCACACCAATGATTCCAGTTGAGTCTTAATCTATAAGATTCAAAGTTAAGCGCAGAGCCACCATTTCTTGTTACATGAGACATAATTGATTCAGCCCATATAGAAAAGTGATTATACTCGCTTTCTCCACAGCCACATGCGGTTGATCTACCATTGTTGAATTCCCAAGTGAGTGGTCTTAAACCGCAATTTGGACAAGGTAGCCAATCCTCAACATCTTTTGGAATTTGATAAGCTGATATGGCTTTATACTTACCTTGAATAATATCTATTTTAATATCTCTTTCTAATTGCATCGTTAATATCAAAAAGCAAATATACAATAACATTTTGAATATATAAACAAAAATAAAAATATATTATGGATGAATTTATTGGAACGGTAATGCAATTTGCATTTAACTACGCACCAGAGTATTGGCAGGTTTGTCACGGACAAATAATGTCAATCAACTCCAATCAAGCACTTTTTGCTCTTTTAGGAACTACTTATGGTGGCAATGGTGTAACAACTTTTGCTTTACCTGATTTAAGAAAAAAAGATGCTAGTGGTAACTACTACGTTCAAGGCGAAATTATGCCTGACGGAACTCCTTACATTGAAAGTTATATTTGTACTCAAGGAATATTTCCACCGAGACAATAACTTAAAAAGAAAAAACCTCATCTTAGATGAGGTTTTTTTATTTAGAACTGATAATCAATTCCTTTTTCTTTTAACATATTATTTAATGTTTCTAGGTCTTTTCTTTTAAGTTCATCTTTAATCCACCAAGCTAAGTCGTGCTTACCACCAATCATACCTTTTCTTTCACCGAACTCAGTTATAACTTTATCTAAGTCTCTTTTATTTCTAATAGACTTGAAGTTATACATTATATCTTCTGTCTCAGTTCCAGGCCCATACATAGCCTTAAATATATTATCAGCTATTGACTTGTAGTTTAACTCATATAATAAACTATCATCTAGTTTAATAAATCTTGTAATATCTTTATAGAAGTTAGCATAGTATTGTTTTAATTTCGGATCCTCAATACCAAATAAGATAAACTCACCATTTGATTTTAACTTAGTTATCTTTTCAATAATCTTATCATATACTGGTGTATCTTTAGTCATTTCTACTAATATCTTTTGAGCACCACCATCACCTTCAAATTTAAGATTTGGTGTTCTATAATCTTCTAGTTTACATCTTGTTAAGAATAAAAGACAAAAGTCTGCTAAAATCTCTATGCTTTCATCACTAAGTTTGTTTGATAGTTTTATAACCTTAGGAATTAACCAATTATCTCTACCACCCCAACTTGAAGGATAAGAATAAGCACTTACACTAATAAGGAAGAAGTCTCTTCTACCTTCATACCAAGTACTAAGTTTTCCTTTACCAAAACTAAAACTACTCTTAGTAATATCATTTTTCAACAACTGACAGAAATTATCAATATTAGTAAGATTTCCTTCTAATAATTGTTTACTAAATAAGTGATTGAATCGAGCACCCGGTGTATAATTACCTACATTGATTTTAGGATTCTCCATGTCAATTTTATTGAAGTTAGTTGTGGTATCTGATTCTAACTTTTTCTTAAGTGTTTCTTTTAACCAATCTGGACCATCAGATTCTATTAGCTTATTAAACTTCTGAATCATTGATTCAAAATCATCTCTGTCGCCTAATTCACCAGAAGTAAATGTATCAGACTGAGTAATTAATTTATTAAACAAGTTATCATATTCACCACCAGATGTTTCAATTAAACTGAATACTAAATCTACTGGGAATTTTAATCTATCGGAGTTTTTATTACAAACCTCTAATATTTCTTTAGACTTTACTGACACTACATTTTGCATGTTTGCTTTTTTTCCTATTTCATTTATAAAGAAAAGTAAGCTTGAAAAATAATTACCTAATTTGTTTTTAACGGATTCTAATTGAGTTGTATCTGTTGGTAATTCCAATAATCTCTTAACAACATTTTCTAATGCCGGTTTTGGAAACTTAATTACCTGGTCTACTAACTTACTTAAGTTATCTTTGAACTCTTTTTTATTTAGAGATATTTCAGAAAATAGTTTTATTGATTTTTCTTTATCTTTAAGAATATTTGATATATCTAAACTAACAATCCATTTAGAGCTTCCTGGTCTATCCAAGTTAATTTGATTAAGTTCTTTATCAGTATCAATAATTTTACATTGTAGAATTTCCTCATCACCAACTTTTACTTTATCATATTGATAATCTAACTTTTCCATAGCAGACCAAGTTTTTCCATTATCAGATGTATATCTTGTTGGCTTTGCTAAGTTGGCATTATAAATAAGTAAGACTTTACCATCTCTTGAACCAGTAAATGATATACCATCTACTAAGGAAATAAATTCTGGCATCTCAACAAGTTTTAAAGCAATAACCGAAGTAATCCATCTACCTCTTTCATCTTTCTTTAACTCATGAACTTTACCACTTTCACTTTCTACTTTAAGATTAACTAAGACCTCATTAAAATCATCAAGTAATTGTTTATTTCTATTATAGAAATTAGTGAATTTACCACCCATTACTTTCTTTAACTGATCAATTAATTTATAGCTTTCACCCCATACTTTTTTAGCTTGATTGTTTTCAGGTGTCATATCTAAGATGATAAACTTCTTATTATTCTGAACTCTAAACTCTACAATATTAGGACCATAAAATTCCATATCAATTTTACCATCACCATCAAAGTCAGTAATCTGGTCTTGAAATTCATAACAAGTATAAAGACCAACTCCATACCAATCACCACTACCTGGTCTAAAACCTTGTGACATGATTCTTGGATCAGAGATAACAATTTTATCTCCTAATTTTAAAATTGGTTTTTCAGAACTATCTAATTTAATATTAGGATTCATTGACTTAAGTAAGTCAATATTAGTATTGTACATATTATTGAATTCATCTGAATCTTCTTTAATCTCAGATGGTATAGACTTTCTTGCAAAAAGATCAAAAAGGTCTTTGTCTTTAGCAGATTCATCTACTATAACGGTTTCTAGTTTTAACCTTGTTCTATGGTAAGCAAGGAATTGGCCAGACTCTAATCTTTCGTCAATTCTTAGTTCTCTAAATTTATTATAATCTCTTATGAATTTCATACTTTAGTATATATTAAAAATATAGACTTAAAAGTATTAATTCAATAAAAAAAGCCTTTGACTAATCAAAGGCTTTTGTATGTGTTGATATTATCTTTATTTACTTCTTCTAAAGTCAACTTATTTGGTTCAATTTGTTGATTTCTGAAAGCTCTTAATAATTTGTGCAATCTTCTATTGACAAGTCGAATGTTACCATCTACATCTAAAGTAGTATAGACTTTGTTAGATTCTGGATTAAGTCTTAAGGTTTTACTATTTGTTGGAATAAAAACCATTTCATTCTTTTCTAAGAAGTATTTGTAGGTTCTTCTTAATTTAAGAACGTTTCTATTGCTACTAAATTTAGACTTATCAACATCAAATTCAATAAGTGGAAAGTAAGTTCTATAGTAGGTAGATCCACAACTCAAATCAATGTATTTGTGGTTGATAATTAATTGAGGATCGATAGAAAATAATTTACAACTTTCTTCATAGAATTCACGAGTACAAGCTTTTTCAATTTCTTCACCGGCATCTACTTTACCACCAGCATCTGAAAGAACTCCTCTTCTTGAACTAAAAACAATAAAACAAGGGGTAATAACACCATCTTTTTCGATGTTAACAATTGGTAAGACTCCACCTCCAGAATATTTTTTCATTGTCATAACTCAAATATACTAAAAAATATTTAATATATAAAGTATGTATATAAAAAAATTTAACGAGTTTAAAAGAATTTTTGAAAATTCTAACATCAACCCTACTAGATTTAGAAATGCTAATCCTAAGGATATAGTTGATTTTGTAGACCAAATAATCTACAACACAGGTAGTATAGATATTACTGAAAAAATAGCCGGTCAACATCTCACGGTTAATATTAAAAACGGATTTGTTACGGTAAACACAAAAGATCAATTATTAGATGACCAAGGTGGTAGAGATGCTAGACATTCAAGATGGGGCGCTGACATTACAAGACCTCTTATAGACTATTTACAAACTACAAAACTTCCTGACCAAACTTGGGGTTTTGAAATATTAAATCCAAGAACTAATCATGATTACATTCAGTATAAGAATGTTGATAAAATTTATATTGAATATACAGGTACACTAACTGAAGAAGTAGCTGAGGAACTTAGAAAGAGACTTTATGATGGTGTTAAACTTCTTACTAAAAAAGATATTAAAATTAACATCAATAAGAATGAGGCTTTTGAAAACTTTAAGAAGGTTTGGGAAGGCGGTCTTAGAAATGAATTTACTTCAATGACTTATAAAGATGATTATAAGATTGGTAAACTAAAAGATATGATAGGTGACTTACTTGATGAGGTACTTGTTTCTGTTGTAGATAAAGTATCACCAATTGAAGGTATAGTTATTGGTACTAACACGCCTATTAAACTTCAAACAAATAAGTTTTTAAAGATTCAAAGAGTTCAAATGCCTCTTTATTCTATTTTTAAGATTAATAGAAATGAAATTAATTCAGTAATGGATAATCCTACAATACCTTTTGAAGAGATTCAAAAGAAGTTTAATGTTAGATTAGATTCTATTTATAGACACAACTTGAGATATAGTCTTTATGAAACCGTTAGGTATTATCTACAACAAAATGCCACTCTAGAGGGTATGGATACTTCTAAGTACAGAAGATGGTTAACAACTGATGAGTCAAATGACTTTTTGAAAAGATTGACTAAGGAAAATACAAAAGATATTTATTTAGAACTTTATAAAAAAATAAAAGGTTAAGGTGAAATATATCAAAACATTTGAACAAATTTCAAATCAATTAAAATCTGGTAAGTTAGATAAAGTAACATCAGATTGGTGTGATGGTAAAATTACCGAGTCCGAATATTTACTTTATTTAGATGGACAAATAAATGAAGGTCTACTAGATTGGTTAAAAGGTATTAAAGAAAAGATTGTAGACATGTTCTATACCTTTGTAATTAAAGCATATGAAATAGGAATTGCTGTCTATGATAAAGTTTCAGGTTTTATTAAATGGATAACTAATAAGATTAAAGATTGGAAAGAAAAACATCCAACCACTTACAAAGTTATTTTAATAACTTTAATTATAATTATTATATTTATTGTTTCAGCTTCTTCAGCAAAAGCCGCAACAACTGGAACGCCAATACCACTAGGAAAGATTGATATGGCAATTGGTTGGTTAGATTCACTTAAATCAGATGCCGGCCAAGATACATTAATTCTAAATAAGGCTATTGCTCATCTTATGGATTTAAGAGATGGTCAGATTGATATTCAAGGTTTAGGAAGTGAGTCTATTAAATTAGCAAATGCTGCGCTTCAAACTTGTGATAAAGTAATAGCTGACTCTAAAACACAAACTGATCCAGCATTCTTTAAGTTTTGTGTTTCTTTAATTGAGAACGGAAGAGCATATGTAGAAGCAATATATTCAAAAGCCGATGGTTATGAGAACATAAAATTAGTTATGAGATAACTAATTTATTTTGATGATATCAACTTAATATTGTTTGTATATACCTGAACATCTTCGTTATCACAAGTGTGAATATTTGTAAACCCAGAGTTATATGAACTAACCCACTGACATTTTATTTTCTCTCCAGTTTCTAATGTTACAATTGTATTACATTCATGTTTTTGTGAGAATTTTTTAAATAAGAAAACTGAAGCCAAAGCAAGAAAAAGAAAAACAAATAAATTTCTAAAAAACTTCATAGAGTTTATAATACTTTATACTTGCATTGTTTTTTATTAATTAAAATTTTATTTTTAATATATAAACAATATGAAATATCTTAAGACCTTTGAAGAAGTTTACCATCAATCACTGAAAGATTGTGAAGGCTATGTTGATGCCAACGAGTTGGTTGGTCAACATCTTTGGTTTCACACTAATAGAACACACAGAAAAAATGGCTGGAATGGCTTGATTGGTGTTTATGATAGTTCGCCTTCTGGTAGAAGACAAGGATACGCAGGTAGATACACAAATGAAGTGAGAATTAAAGAGCCGATTTTCTTCCAGACATCTGAAGCCGGTGCTAAAACAATTAAAGAAACAGATAAAAGAATTCTTATTGCTGGTGTTTCAGGAATAGTTGTGCCGACTAACAATGACACAAGTGGTATGGTAAAAATAACTTATAATCCTTTTGATGTTGCTTATTTTCATGAAATAGATGATGTTGATAAAAAGGAAATAGTTTCAGCAACCGAAGTTTACTTTAATGCGACCGAAAATGGTCAATATGAAATTTGGGCAAAAGACCCTAAATACTAAAACAAACTCTTAGATAAACCTAAGAGTTTTTTATTTAATCATATCTTCAAGAATATAGTATCTGGTTTTAATATAACCAAAATTAAATATATACTTTTATGAAATATCTTAAAAATTTTTATTTATCTGAGAATAAGATTGATAACTCACAAGATTTAATCATCGATGATATAAAAGATATTTGTTTAGAGTTTTCTGATTATGAAATAGATTACTCAATAAAAACAAATATGAAATATTATGCAGATAACATAAGTGGATTTGATTGCATAGTTATATCTTTGAAGGATAATAAGAATAGATTTTTTACAATATCTGATATTGAAGATGTCTTACTTAGACTTGAAAGCTATCTAAAAAATACAAACTGGAAAATTGATTGCGGATTTCCAGCAGATGATACTTACTTATCACTTGAGCACTTTTTAGTTGAGTTTTCAGGTGAGGAGTTATATGAAATGGGTATTTATATTTATCATCAACCAAATAAAATTAATGAGTCACTTAGTCACAATGATTTGACTTTAGATGTTAAAGATATATTTTTAGAATTAAGAGACCAAGGTTATGAAGTGGATGTCGATATGAGACCACAGGGCGTAGATATGTTTTCAGTTAGTGTTTCAAATGATAAACTATTTGATTGGAAAGATGTTAAAGAGGAGTTTTTGAGATCAAAACAAATGATTTTAGATAATCATTTTTCTTTACAAAAGGTAATTGTAACTTACTATCCACTTGGTGCTTTTAATGGTTCAGGTGTAAGAGTTTTGAATAGAATGAGAACTGAAAAGTTTGAAGGTTCTACATTCTCATCATTTACCCACTTAGTTGGAGATACTATAGTTGAGAAAGGTGGTAAATTATATGAAATCGCTTTTATATTTAACTTAAATAATAAATAGAGTATGAAGTATCTAAAGTCATTCAATGAGTCAATTGATAGTATCTTACACGATACAAGAGAAATATTATTAGACTTTACTGATATGGGTAATGAATCTTATGTAGACTGGGTAGACCCAAGATACAAAGATGAAGTAGTTATTGTTCTTAAAAATAAGAATGTAAACTTAGAAGTAGATACACTTATTAGATTGTTTAATTATATGAAAGATTTAAAATTTATATGCGATTATATCTTTTGTCAGTATCCAGTTAATATGAATCAATTTGAAGCATCTGATAAAATATATATTATACAAAGTGCTAAAGACTTTAATTTACACATGGATATTGAGTCAATTAATTCTTGGCATGTTTTAGAATTAGTATTTAAAAAACGAAATGATTAAAGTAAAAAGACTAATAGAATGAGATACTTAAAAACATATAAATTATTTGAATCAGTCGGTAAAGATTTACCAGATATTCTGATTGATATTAATGACGAAAGTTACTGGAGGGCTGAGTGTTGGCCAGATTCTCAAAGGCAGAAATGGGTTGTTGTTATACAAACCGTAGATGAAGATGAGGAATATGAGTTAGAAGGACAAACACCACCAAAATCAGTAATCGAAACAATTGAAAGAGTAATTGATTTTATGAATTTCGAAGGCTTTTCTAATTATCAAATTACATTTGAAACAGATGAAGATGATCAGTACGAAGAAATCACTTTAGATGAAGTATCTGGATTGGATGTTTGGTCTAACAACTTTATAAGAATAGAATTTTGGAAATGAGACACTTAAAAACATATAAAATATTTGAATCAGGTAATGCTTCTTTTGACTGGTTAAGAAAACAAAACAATGAAAGATATATTGACTTAATGTATATACTTCAATCAGATATCTTTGATGAGTTTAAGATTGTATCAAAGACTGATGAAACATTTGAAATGGGTTTTGATTCAGAAGGTTATCCCGAACATAAGTTCTGGGTATTTAGAATGAAGGAATCTTCTTCAGCAGATGTAGATACTTCTAACCCGGATGAAATAGGTGATAAGACAATTGATTATATTGTAGTATTTAATATACAAAAAAATGAAAAAGATCTTTTCTATAATGAAGTATTAAGCCTAAAAGAAAAGGTCAAAGATCTTGTTGGTAAAGAATTGGTAATTAGTGAAGAACTTATAGATGATGGTTATAACTATGATTATATAATAAAATTAGTATAATGAAACATATAAAGACATATAAAATATTTGAATCTCGTATTGATGACTTTGAAGATGTCATTCGTGATATTCTATTAGAACTTGAAGATTTGGGTTTACAAGTTGAAATAGACAGAAGTCGTAAAGATATTGAGGATGATACACTTCAAAGAAAGGTAAAAAGAAGTGAAGTTTTTGTAGAGGTTCGTATTATGAGACCTTGGAATTCACCACGAAGAAGTATTCCAGGCGCACCAGCACCTCCAGGTGGTACATATCCCGGTAATATTTTTTTATGGAAAGAAGTTAAAGATGCTATTATTAGATTAAATGAATGGTACTATGAATATTCTGGTAATGAATTTACACCCGGTATTAGCGGCAAGACTGCTCAAGAACTTGCTAAAATCGGAATCAAGTATAATACTAACTCACCATTTAGAATGTTTGCTAGTAATGCTGGAGAGTTTGGCATAGGTTGGCACAAACCAGAAGATTTTGACCATGTGGGTGACTTTATATCATTTACAAGTTTAAGAATTGAAATGAGACTTTAATATATAAATTATGAAATATCTAAAAACCTATCAGTTATTTGAAGATGTAAATCAACCAGAGATCTCAATTAGAGAGTTTCTTGTTCAAATTAACATACCACAATCTCATTTTGAAAATATAGTTCAATGGTGGGAAGAAAATAGATCTCATATAAAATTACACTATTTTAGATTCTCATCAACTCAACCAATAGCTGGTGTATTTTTAGGAACAGATACTATTTGTGTAAACTCTAAATTACCAATGCCTCCACATATTAAGTTGTTCTTAGCTCTACATGAGAGTAGACATTGTGATCAACATGCAGAAGGTAGATTCATGGAGGGTTATTACAACACCGTTACTTATAACGATAAGGAGGGATTCTTACAGGCATACAGAGAATTAGAAAAAGATGCTAACGACTTTGCTGTTAATTCAATGAGACAACTTGGTTTTGAAAGAGAAATGAATTTTGAAGAACAAAGATTAAGAACAAATGAAATGGCAGGTGAGATGGTTTTCAAAATGATGAGAAATGATATACAAAGATTAAATCCAATTGACTTTTTTGATTTACTTGAAAAACAAATATCATAAAAAAACCCACTCATTTGAGTGGGTTTTTAGTTTTAATTTCTATTAAACAATGTCCTTGCTTTCAATTAATGTATAAGTGAAAGAATTTCCATGAATGTCTCTTGACTTTCTAACAATTGCCATAAAAGCATCAAAGTCTGCAGACTTCTTAAATACTTGACAACCTTCTGACCAGTTTTCAACATATGTAGAATCAGCACCAGCTTTGTGAATATTTATACCAAATATACCTTCCTGAATTCTATCTTCGTTATAAGTCATGTCACGATTAGCATCACGATATACTTTAACATTTTTAGCTTGTTTTAGAGCCTCGTATTTGCCTTGGTGTAAGCCAATTCCATGTGAACCTCTATATTGACCCTCAACTAATCTAGCAACACCATTAGCGTTGTGATATTCCATAACACCTTTTTTGCCAGGATCTGTTGTTGCTGCCCATTGATGAAACTTCCACTCACCATTTTCTTTGTAAGAAAGAGTAAGAGTATCATCAAATAAGTTAGTTACTTTTTCACCGGTTGATGAGTTTCTTATACCTACAATATTAATATCATAGCCTTTGTTTGCTGCATCTTCAAACCAAACATAACCTTTTGATTTGACTGCTGTTTCAATTTGTTCTCTTGTATAGTTCATAGTGTATTAATAAATTTTATTATATATATGAAATATTGATTTTAAAAAAATTCCATTACAAGGTAAACTTGATTATTATTGTACTAACTTAAGTCTATCAACAATATCCTTTGGAACTTGCCAAGTATATTTTTGTAATCCTTTACATATTGTTTTCTTATCCGAATTAATATTATTCTTTAGAAACTTTATTATCTCATATGCAGAGTGATAACTTGGATAAACTTTTTCACATTGTTCAAAATATGAAATAGCTTCTTTTACGTTTCCGTTTATTGATGATTCAAATCCTAGTCTTTCCAATCTTGATGCTTCTTCTGTGTTTTTAGAAGTAGAAGGTATGACTAAGTTTTCATCAAGTTTTTGTTTTACCATCTCTCTTTTTTCCAATAGATGTGACATATAAATCGAATCCTCCGACTTCAAACTTTTTATTTCTAAGAGTATAAGACTATCTTGTTTTTGAGTTTCTTTATATTCAGCATCTAATAATTGATAATAATTCATCCAGGGTTCTCTCAATTTTTCACTTGGCGTTACATAAGCAAAATATTGAGCAAGTAATCTTCTTTTTCCTAAATCTTTGTTTAGAACAATAAGTTCAGTAACATATTTGTCATATTGATTCATTTCATTTAGACCATGTTCTCTGTCTTGAAACTGATATGAGACAATTGTTGTTATAAGAACCATTACAACGGATCCTATAAACCACTTAACTAATTCAACTTTATCTTTCGGTGTCATTAGGTTATATATTACTCTTTTATTTTTATATATAGATTATGAGATTTTTAAAATCATATAAGACATTTGAAACAATCGGTTATACTGAACTAACAGACGAAGTGTGGAATGATATGTCTGATATACTACTCGAATTACATGATGAAGGTTATTTTATTTCTAAAGACGTTGATGATATTAAAAAAATAGACAATAAACTATGTGAGGATGTTATTGAAATTATAATAGACCACGAGCAAAAACACTTTAGCTTTGAAGAGATAGAGGAACCTATAAGAAGATTGATTGACTATATGACACCACTTGGATGGAACTACTCAATACTATGTTTCAATAAGTATGCTTATATAACCTTTGAGTGTGGTGGTAACCATCCACTTGCTAAAGTTGAAAAATCCTTTTCAAGTCAGTCTGAAAAGGATCTACACAAATCTCTATTAAATAGAATTATTGAAAGTTGCTCAGCGTTTAAGATAGCGTTCTATCAAAACATAGACCATATAATAGAATGAAACACTTAAGAAGATACAGATTATTCGAATCAACATCTACTTGGTATGTTGTTAATAACAAACTTGAAAGACAATTAGAGTTCAATGACTATAGAGAAGCTCTATCGTTTATTAATAAAATATCTGAAATTTTTGAATCGATGAATCATCATCCAGAAATTAACTGGACCTATAATAAGATTAAACTTAGTCTATCAACACATGATGCTGGTGATAAGATAACCGAACTTGATTATAAATTAGCGGATAGCATAGACAAAATAGTTAATTAGTCTAATATACTATTAATTATTGACTCTCTATTTTCTACCTTTAAGTGTTTAATGAAATCTTCTAAGTAAATAGTTTTTGAATTATCAAATCCATCTCCTCTCTTATATCTGAAGTCAGAGTTAAGTATTTCTTTATGTTTTTTAGTCAAATATTCTGATATTTTGTTTGAATACTTGAATGGATCATCTGGATTGTTATTATATACAAAATCTATTTCGTTGAATCTTTCGTCAAACAACATAGTAAATACATTGTTATCTGATACCACACTAACCTCTCTAACACCCTTGACATTTGGACTACGTTGCTCATCATTATAAAGTATATCAACATTTAGTTCTAAAAGGTGTAATTTATATTTGAAGTTCATTAAATTAACTATAAACTATTTTGTCAGTGTTAAATTTTTTAAATAAAAATCCTCCAATTCTTAGAGCTTTTTCCTTGAAATCATCTAAGGTTCCGTTATTCTCAACTACTATATCCGCCTCTGACTTATTGATATTAAAAGAGGTATTTGGTTCCGATGGTAACCTATCAGAAGCATCAACCCAGATTATTAAATCAAAAAGACCTCTTTTTTTACACTCATCAAATTCTTCTTTGTCTCTCATACCAACATAACACTCTACTCTCTTTAGAATGTTTGTAGCGAGTCTTGATCTATCATCTTTATTATAATTGCATATTTCTTTATACCATTCTTCTCTGTGGTTAACTCTATCATTGAAGCATTCTTCTGGTGAGTTATATCCGTATTTATCTTTTAGTAAATCATAAAGGAATATATCAGCCGCCGCTTGTGATGATGATAAAAAAGTAAGACCATAATACTCTTGTAGTAATTCAGCCAGTGTGTCTTTTCCGTGTCTGGCATTACCTAATATTAATAATTTCATATACTTTATATTATTTCTTTTTTACTTGTTTTGTTAAAAATAAAAGTCCTCTCATTATAAGAGGACTTGTGAGGATTAACGGTTATCTACCTCAACCCATCATTTGATACAAGCATGATGTATCCTCTATTGCCAGGGACTAATGATGTGTGCTATTTATATACCGTACGCCATCTTGGGCTTTACACCACTTAAATTCCATGGACAATAACATTATAAACGATAACACTAGCAAGTACTATTACTAATGATACCATTGCTATAATTTCAATGTTTTTCAAAAAGCCTGATTTAATTGATCTCATAAACTAATTTTTAATAATACAAATATAGTAATTTTTCCGGTAGTAAAAAAGTTTTTATATATAATTTTTATGTCAAGAAAATCATCAATAAGAAAAATCAAAAGGGACAATTCTGAATCTAAAAATATAGAATCAGCAATATCCATGTATCTATATGAGAAACAGCACTCACCAATAACAACTCGTTTTACAGGCTATGGATTAGCAGAATGTGATGTTATATCTATAAGTAAGTCTAATTACATATATGAGTATGAAATAAAGATTTCTAGATCTGATTTTAAGGCAGACTTTAACAAAGAGAAACATAAATTAATGCTCGAAAGAAAATGCACAAAGGTTAGAATGATAAAAGAGAATAATCAGAAAGTAAAGGATACTTTATATTTAACTCCTAATTATTTCAATTTTGTTGTACCAACTGGATTAGTCACTATCGATGAAATACCGGAGTACGCTGGATTGATTTACATGGATAAAGATTTAAATTTTGAGATTATTAAAAAAGCTCCTTTACTACATAAAGAAAAAGCTAGTAACAACTTTATTAGACAAATATGTCACAACCTGACTTGTAAGCTTGTATTTAATAAGGTTAAGCCTTAGTAAAGTGTAGTGTTATTCCATAAAAACTATATTCATCTTTATGACTCATATTATAAATGAAATCTTTTGTATCTTCTCTAGACTCACCATCAATAATTATGTAAGAATTTTTCCAGCCTTTTGATTCCAAATAATCAATAACTCTTGTAACAACATCCGAAATCTGATACCATTTCAAGTCATCATCATAATCAATCAAGTCTGCCTTTTCGATTCCTAGTGATATAAATTCTCTACTATGTTTATTTTTTGTGTGATATTCACACTCAGTGTATATGTATTCATCATTTAGTTCAAGACACATATCTTTAATCTCATCTACTATATTAGAAATCGATTCTTCTCTATTAAAGTCTTCAAATAGTTTTATATTTTTCATTAATGTATATATTTTATTCAATAGTTTATAAAAAATTAAAAAAAATTAAAAAAATGAGATTTAGATTTAATATATACTATTAGAAAAAATAATTTATAAGTATGAAATACATAAAAACATTTGAATCTTTTTCGTTTAATGAAAACGCAGGTGCTGAAATATCTGAAGAAACAAAAGCGAAAATAGAATCTGAAATACAAGCAGAAGTTGAAAAACTTTCACCTGAGAAGGTAGAAGAAGTTAGAGCTCAATTAGAAGAGTTTGCTTCTAAACATGGTCTTACAATGGAAGACCTTCAAGATACTAAAAAAGTTGAAGATATTGTTATGGAACACTCAGAGGCTAATGAGTCTTGGTTAGGTGATAAGTGGAACCAGTTCAAAAGTTGGATTGGTGGGTTCTTATTCAAATTAGGACTTGGTGGACTTGCTGCTACTATTCTTGGTACAGGGATAGCACATGGTGTGTTAGAATATCAAGGTGTTGGTGAAATTACTGCGGGTAAAATGGTCGGTCCTTATGCTGGAGTAGCTTTTGGTATCTCCGCGTTAGCACTGATTGTTGGTCACTTTACATCAAGTAAAGCTGATAAAGCTTGGCAAGGTGAAATGGGCGCTGCTGCTAATAGAGCAAGACTTGGTAGATAAATTATTTTTAATATGATAAAACAAAAAAGGGAGTTATTTAACTCCCTTTTTTTTATCTTCAATAATTTCTCGATTTACTTCAATCAAGTAGGTAAACTCTTTTAACTTTTCATCTAATCCAAGCATTTTATTAAGTGGTCGGTCTACTAAGAAGTAAACAACTGGATGTACAAAAAGTAATGCCAAACAAACATTCAAGTTGAACTCATAGTACTTTGCCACAAAGAAAAGTGGAATAAACAAGAATACAAAAGAGAATAAATCAGACAACATAAATTTATAAATCTTATAAAGAGCGATGCTCATTTTATGTTCACGAATAGTATAGTTCTTACTGATTTCGATTTCTTCTTGTTTGATTTGATATTCTGTTTTCATAATGTAGTGATTTAATTGTTTAACAAATATACAACTATTTTTTATATTTCAAAGCATTTTAGATAAAAAATTATTATTTTTTATTATAAATTTCTATTTAATATATAAAAGAAAACACTACGACTATGGCAAAGGCAAGAAAACAAGGGAAAAAAGGAAAGAGTAGAAAAAGTACTCTAAAACTAATGAAAAGAATAGCACACAATGATGCGATCTTAAAATCATTAAAGTCTGATAAATAAATAAAAAGACCACTATGTGGTCTTTTTTACTTTGAATAATAATAAGCTGATAATATTATACTCAGCCAAATTAAACCTTTGAATAGAAAAAATAAAAATGCTACAATTCCCATTCTCTTCAACCATTCCATAAATACTATTTTTATTTGCATAAATATAATAATATTTTTAATATATACAATATGAAAAGATTAAAAAGATTTAACGAGATACTTGATAATGAGCAACCTCATCAAGTTAGCGACCTAACAAATCAACAAGGTTCAGATACTAAATATGATAATACTAATAATATTATTAAGTTTGAAGAATTCTCAGAGCATCGTTTAGATGGCGCTACCACTATTACTCATAATGCTGAGGAAAAAGGCGGTGATGCACTTTTAACCTATCATCATTTCAAAGTTAAATTACCATACTACGAACAGGCTGTTGATGGTAAATTCAACCCAAAAATGGCTAAGGCTCACTATGAAGATTTAATTGATGAATTAGTTGAGAAAACCGGCAATGGTATGAATATTGAACAAATTGAGTTCCAAGAATTAATGGGTGAAATAGAAGTACTCGGTGAGCTGATAATTAAACACCAAGAATTACTTTAATAGAATATCTCTCGCAATATTGTATTCTTCCTCGGAGAAACCAACCCAACCACGACACTTAACTATATTAGGTAGTCCCCAACTAAGTATATCTCTAACACTATCATCCAATATGATGAATTTATTGTATGAATTATTAAAAATCCAATCTTCAATTTCACGACCTCTACCCTCACCTGGGAAAGATTCCGTAAAGTCATAGATAGGTGTTAAAATTCCTTGACTGGTAAATATCTTTTGAAGTTGCTCTTTTGTGTGGTTTAATCTCCAAGTTGATGATATAACAGGTCTTAAATTAAATTCGAGACATAACCTGTTATATAGATCAATAGATTTTTTATTCCATTGATTTCTATTAATTGTGTTTAATACACCATCTATATCTGTAAATACTATATTCATTTAGATAAATAAATTATTATAAAATTTCTAATCAAATATAAGAATAAATATCATAAAACAAAAAATGAGAAAAATGTTTTACTATATATAATCAAAATTAACAAAATTATATATGAGTGAAATCTTAGGTACCATTAAAGTTTTGGATGGAAGAGTAATAACTAAAAAGAATGGTGTAGAAGAAATTTGGAGTCGAGGTGGGGGTGATCCTAATAACTATATCCTTTATAAAGGATTAACTTACAGACTTCTAAACAATAAAGGACAAGAGTTAGAACCTATCAAGAAGCAAGACATAGATGATGATCTTGATATTGAAGATGATGATTATGATACTTTTTAAATTAAAAAAGACACTCTTTCGAGTGTCTTTTTTCTTTTAATTACTTTTTCTTTCCTTTCTGTGGCATCGGAGCTGGTTTAGCAGGAGCCGCTTTTGCTTCTTTTTTAGGAGCATCTTTTCGTCTCTGCTTTCTCATAGCTCGATAATCATCAGGCGTTTGACAACCATACTTCACCATCAGTTTAGCCATTGTTCCTGAGATACCAAACTGTTCCATCAATAATTTTTCTTTTGTCATTTTTTATGTTTGTTAGTTAATATTTACAATTTAATTTTTATTTCAAAAAAGGAAATAACTTTTTCAGATTATCAAAAGCGGCTCTTGACTCCGATAAACCACACATGTTTTTACAAAACATACCCATGTCGGTTGCGTGATCAATTGACTTACCACATATTTTACAAGTCATTGTAATATCAATGGTTCCGTCTTTATTCTTTTTGGTTTTTAATTTAATATTTTTTTTCATTTTAAGAAAATATAAAGGCTAGTATATAAAGGCTAATAAACCAAGTTATTACATAAACAGGAACGGGAATTTTTTTCAAGGCATTTTTCATTTTGATACTTTTTTAACACTACAAATATAGTGAAAAAAAATTAAAAATTGACTTAAATTCCTAATTTTTCTAATTTTCTTTTTCTTATCTCTGTTTTTATTACTGACTCTAGTTTTTGCCTTTTTGGTTCTTTAAATCCCTTTGTAGTTATTTCTCCGAATTCATCTTGCTTAATATATCTTTTTAAGTCTTCTATATAAAAGTAGTTAATAAAGGTAGTATCATATTCAAAATCTTTTATCTCACTTATCAAATCTAGTTTTTTAATTTCTGATTTGTTAAAATTTAATATCAATAAATCCACATCAACATAGATTATTCTATCACCGTATTTATCTATCAAATCGGAATAAAACATATTCATATACTCAACAACATACGGAGACTTTATCTTCAAGTAAAGTGAATTACAATGTGTCTTCCATTTTGTATACTCCTCAGATGATAGACTTTTTATTTCTTTTCTATTTTTAAGGAACCATTCAACTCTTTGAATATCTTCTCTCCATTTCTCTTCTATCATTCCACTATTAAATAGCGCAATCTGTATAGATGGATATAAGGCATTGAAGTCTATCTGAGTTACATCTTCTACTAATCTTTCTTTGAAGTAAGGATTTGTATAATGTATTCTTTTGTCCTTTATAGAAAAAGGATCAAAGGATAGCCCCTCTATCTTTTTAAGTCTATTTAGATAATCTTTTTGTAAATACATTTTCACAAATATAGTAAAAAAATTATAGATTAAATTTAAAATTTGTTAGTTTCTCTACTTCTTCTTTGCTAACTTTCCACTTATCTAAACCTACCGGTTTTTCTGGTGTGTTATTAAAAATATAACACTCATAGACTTTTGTCTTTTTGATATAAATAACTTTCCAGCATTTTGTAGGAATGTGTAATCCATGTAGAACCATTTGGCTACCAACTGAACCACACCAAATATAAACAGAATCATGGATCGATGCCAGCTCTCTTGTTCTTTCTTCTAGTTTTTTCCAATCACCCGCATTCAGTGAGTGATATTGAGGAGCCATGTTTGTAAAATAAAAACACTCTTTTTGTAGTTTCTGAGCATCGACTAATTTTCCATTTACTTTTATAGGGCACTGATTATCAGCGGCAGGAGACATATGACCTCTATCAAAAACTTTGAGTCCTTTATCTCTTTGATGTTTATTGGCTTGTTCATATTCTTTTTGAATATCTGTTTCTTTAGGTAATAGTGGGTCTGCCTCAAAGTCGTCTTTTCTAGGTATCTGATTACACACTATTCTTTCTTTGGTGTCCCACCATTGAACTAAAAGCGGATAATCCAAAGTTGAACTCCAAAGAGTTTTATAACCAAGATGAACTAATGTTATTGTGTCTTTTGGAATTATGTTAGTCTCGGTAGTAACTTGATATTTACTTGTGTTACTTAGTGTTAGTATTGATAATGTTATTAATAAACAACCTAAAAATATTTTCTTCATGTATAAAATTGATTTTAGGTATATATTAATCTAAATAAAAAATTTTACCTCCAAAAAATTTGAATTATTAAAATACCAGCAGATAAACATAAACAAGTAATAGTTTTAGCACTGAATGGTTCATGCATAATAAAGTGAGAAAGCAAAGCGAATACAATAGCACCGACGGCAAATCCAATAAGTCGACCCGGCCAAACCTCACCATCAAAAGCAATTGCGCAATATTTAGTAAAATAAATTAGAAGAATAGAAATTGGCACACCAGTTATTGACATTAACAGAGGATGATTTTTTGACCAAGTCCAGAAAAACTGACTCTGTAATTGCAAATAAGCAAGCGTCTGTGCAATAGTTATAATAATTAGTGACAATAATATATTTCTCATTTTGTTTTTTTGTTAAGTATGCATTTTTACAAATTTAGTAAAAATATATCAATTTAGAAAATTATATTTTATATATAGTATATGTCTATTAAATACATCACCGATAATTCGGATAATTCATTCAGTACACAAAGTATAACTGGAACTGTTTCAGTTGATAACTTAACAATTGCAAATATTACCTCGGCTTCTGGCTTAACAAATTATGTTGTTGTTGATGGAAATGGCAATGCTTTTTATCAAACCGGTGCTGTATCAGGTGGTACTGCTTCAGCTGAAAATGGTTTAACATCTTCCGGAAGTTTAATCAGACTAGGTGGTGAATTAAACCAAAACACGTTAATAAATGGCTCTGGTTATAATTTAAGTTTCAACAATCTAAATAGTTTTTCTTTAACATCATCTGGTGTTAATGTGAATAGTCAATTATTAATATCATCAACATATAGTAGAATTCTATCATTTGATTCTATATCTGGTGAGTACACACTTATATCCGTAAGTAATGATATTTTATCTCTAAGAGCATATAATCCAGGCTCTGGTTATTTCACCGACATTAATCTAACTTCATATGGTCAAGTGGTTGGTGATGGATCAACATCAGCAATCGTAATAAGTGATCCTTGGTTACAAAGAGGTATTTCCTATCTTGGTGATTATACTGGAAACTTCACAACATATTCACTTGTTACTAAGGGTTATGTTGATTCTGTTTCTGCTGGATCTTCTGGTACATCAGGTCAAAGTGGTTCTTCTGGAACATCAGGAAATGGATCTTCTGGGACATCAGGAAATGATGGGTCATCCGGTACATCCGGTGAGAATGGATCTTCTGGTACATCTGGTCAAAGTGGATCTTCTGGTACATCTGGTCAAAGTGGATCTTCCGGAACCTCAGGAAAAGATGGAACTTTTTTAGGATCTTCGGGAACTTCTGGAAATGATGGATCATCAGGAACATCTGGAAATGATGGATCATCAGGAACGTCTGGAAATGATGGATCATCAGGAACGTCTGGAGAATCAGGTTCTTCTGGTACATCAGGTCAAACCGGTTCCTCCGGTACATCTGGAGAATCAGGTTCTTCTGGAACATCTGGAGAATCGGGTTCAAGTGGTACATCTGGAGAATCAGGTTCTTCTGGAACATCTGGTCAAACCGGTTCAAGCGGTACATCTGGAAAAGATGGAACTTTTTTAGGATCTTCTGGAACTTCAGGAACTGATGGGTCTTCTGGGACTTCCGGTGAGAATGGATCTTCTGGAACTTCAGGAACTGATGGATCTTCAGGTACTTCCGGTGAGAATGGATCTTCTGGAACTTCCGGTGAAGGTGGATCTTCTGGAACTTCAGGAACTGATGGATCTTCAGGAACATCTGGTGAGAATGGATCTTCTGGAACTTCAGGAACTGATGGATCTTCTGGAACATCTGGTGAGAATGGATCTTCTGGAACATCTGGAGAAAGTGGATCATCTGGAACATCAGGTCTAACTGGTGAAGGTGGATCATCTGGAACTTCAGGAACTGATGGATCATCAGGAACATCCGGTGAAGGTGGATCATCTGGAACTTCAGGAACTGATGGATCATCAGGAACATCAGGTCAAAGTGGATCATCCGGAACATCAGGACAAAGTGGATCATCCGGAACATCAGGTCTAACTGGTGAAGGTGGATCATCTGGAACTTCAGGAACTGATGGAACAGGATTTACTGGACCTCCTGGTGAAAATGGTACATCTGGAACATCAGGCTCTAGTCCAATGTCTCTAACTCCTGGTGGGTTTGCATATCTATGGAGTCTATCCGGTGCTGATGGCTCGGAAGTCTGTATGGCACCAGGTGGTGGACCAGGAACTTGGCAGTTCTCTAATCAAGAAGTAGTAATTACACTTGAGACAGGAACTTACTCTTGTTACGGTCTAAGAGTTTGTTGTGTTCCAAATAATATGGGATAATAAAAAAAAGTCACAATATATTGTGACTTTTTGTACAAGAGGATGGACTCGCACCATCACGATTTAGTTGCCTATCAATCAACCTCATTAAAAGGTCACGTCTACTATTAGTAGTTCGCTAGCAAACCACTTATTTCCGCCACTCTTGTATGCGGAGGCTCAGGGATTCGAACCCCGGTTACCCTCACGAGTAAAGCAGTTTTCAAGACTGCCGCATTCGACCGCTCTGCCAAACCTCCGTTATTTGATGATTGTTCCAAAGAATACCAATGGAACGTCACCACTTGTATTATATATAATATCTGACTGATTGTTGTATCTACCAGTGTAGATATAATTATTTCTTTTAGTTATTTTTATATCTGATAGATTGTTATGTCTTCCCTCAAATATACTCTGTCCATCAATGTTTATTACAAGATTAGAGATATCTTCATATCTACCTCTGTATACATTTCTTCCTTTAATTGTGTATAAAATATCTGAATGATTAGTGAATCGACCACGATAAATATACTTACCATCAAATGTATAAAGAATGTCTGAATGGTCGGTGAATCGACCACGATATAAATGTCTACCATCCCAAGTATAGACTATTTCTGAATGATTCTGAAAGCGACCTTTGTAAATATGAGTTTGTGCCATGATGTAGTGATTTGTTATACAAATATACAACAAAAATATCATAGAAAAAATATTTTTTATCACAAATTATTTAATTTCAGAAACTATATAAGGATTAAGTATAGTTAGTTTAGATCCATCTGAGTTATAATACCAAATAGAATCTTCATTATATCCATGTATAGTATCAGTATAGGCAATTGCGGAATGCAAGCTATCTATACCTGACTTAGTTCTGTATTTTACTTGACCCTCAATTTTATACTTGTATTCTTTTCTATCACAAGATACAATAGTCAAAATAAGTAGAAGTGGTAATATTATTTTTTTCATTTTATTAGTTTTGTTTTGTTGATAGTTTTAAAGCAAGATCATCGACATAGTTTCTATCTAAATAGCCATATTGTTGACAAATCTTCAAAATGAAATCTTTACTTGGTCTTCCATAAATCACACCAAGTGTTACTCCAGTTTGTGTATGTTTTAAAATCGTTACATCTTTATTTGTTGAATCATTTGGAGTTGAAACGATCATAAAATTACAACAAAACTCATTATCAAGTTTCATTTTTTGAAAGTGTGTTGTATCAACTGCATTTGAATATTTATACTCAATTGTTAAAACTGGAGTCTCAGCCTTTGCTAATTGAAATACTACTAAGAATAGTAGAGATAAGATTATTTTTTTCATATTATTAAGTTATTATTTTACAAATATAATGATTTTTTTAAATATTAAAAAACTTTTCTATTTTTTCCATAACAGACTCAGGTGTTATTGCTTTCGTGCAGATAAATCTTCTCATTTCATCATTTCGATAGACAGGACACCATAACCAATCACCCGCATTGAAACTATTTTCAGGGTTATTAAAACAACCATGGCAAACAGTTTCGTCATATATTCTTAAGGTTTTACTATCTAAATATTCATGATTCTTTGTTGTGGCGTTTGATATTATAACTGTTGGTTTTCCAACTGCTTGTGATAACCAAGATAAACCACTACTTAGTCCTATGAAAAACTCTGAATGATAAATATAGTTTATAGTTTCTTCTAAAGAAAGACCATTCTTTTTTACAGATTTACTTGGAGCTTCGTTGAAATTTCCTTTTATACCAAAAGAGAAATCTTTATCAATACAGACCGGTGTTAATCCTTTCTTTCTAAGCATTTTACACAAGATGTCCCAGCCATCCGGATAGTTCCAGTATTTACATTGAGCAGTACTTTGAACCGCTATACACACATACTTTGATTGAAGAGGTCTTCCTTTTGGATTTACATCAATCTTTAAGGTTATATCCGAAGAGTCTATATTAAAATCATTTGCAAAACCCTGAAGTAGAGGCAAATCAAATTTATAAGTTGTGAGAATTTTTTCATTAAAAATTGAGTTATCAATCTTCCAACAATTTTCACTTGGTAGGTATTCATAGTTCGAACTTTTATTAAAAAATTCTATTTCTGGATAAGACTTAGTAAAAAGATTAGAATACTTACATATAACAGAAACATTTTTACCGGATGTCTTTCTGAACTTCTCAATAACAGACATTGCACCTATTGTATCACCTAAAGCATTACTTTGTATTTCAACAAGAGTTCCTTTTCTATTAGTAGGCTCTGATATTTGAACTTCAACTTTATTATTTGATTCGTTATTCCATATCTTTTTAACAGAATCAACGACTTTGTTAAATGTCGGATTACATTCAAAAGATGATTTATTCTCTAGACAATTTGCAATTAGTGTAACCGATTGTATATGACCCCAGTCTCTAAGTGAATACTTCAAATCCGAAGCACAATGTAAATTACAACCACCAACGATATATTCATATTTGTAATCTTGCTTACCTTTTCTATAAGGTGCTCTGTATTCAGGCTTTATTGAACTACCAAGTTGCACAATATTAGTATCTGTTGTTCCAGCGAGGTGTAAAATACCGGAATCCATAGTTATTACACACTCTGAATTATTTAGTATATGCCATGTTTCATCTAAACTTGTTTTATTAGAAAGATCTAATCCATTTTTTATATCTAGTTTAAAAACTGATTTAATAGTCGTACCATTTACAGACTCTTCCCTGGCATCTTTACCAACAACTATAACCGGTATATTCAAATCCTCTAATGAAATACAAAGTGCCTGCCAGTTGTATTTACTCCAGGTTCTAGAAGACCAAGATTGAGCAGGATGTATTACAACATATTTTTCTGGAAGATTAAATTTATCTAAACAATCCTTTTTAGCTAATGGAAAGTAATCACATGTCATTTCATTTGGCGTTAATAAAAAGCCTAAATCTTTAGCATGAAATTGTCTTATATCACACATTGCGTGTTTAAACTCAATACCTCTTGAATCTTGTTTACCTAGTAGAAAAAAGGTTTTATGAAGATCGTACATCTGTGATAAAACCTCTTCAGGATATTTATCAAAGTGTATACTTTCTTCTACATAGGGTATATTTTCAAAGAGATATGGATGTGTTGATATAACAGTTATTTGTGATTTGTAAATTTCGGATAACTTCTTTATAGTTGGTGTCGCTGATATTAAATCACCGATTGCTGCAGCTGAAGAATAAAAAGCTTGTTTTTTCATTAAATTTCTAAGTTTACAAATTATATGAAATTTTTTAGAAAATGTTAAGATATAAATTTAAAATTATCTTTATCTTTTAGAAATGGAAACTGATTTCTTATTTTTGATAAGTCCGATTTATCTAAAATAGTTGTATATATGTTCTCAACATACGAGCTTATATAAAGAGTCTCACCTAACGCATTAATTAAACAAGAGTCTCCATTGTATGAGTATCCATTCTTATCAGTACCTACTCTGTTAACACCTATAACATATGATTGATTTTCAATAGCTCTTGATATGAGTAAATTTTTCCAAGCATTTTTTCTTTTAGATGGCCAGTTAGCAACATATATCAAAATATCATAATCCTCAACATTTCTAGACCAAACAGGAAATCTTAAATCATAGCATATAAGCGGACAAATTCTCCAACCCTTGTAATCAATTATTATTTTAGAATCTCCCGATTTATAATTCTCACTTTCACCAGCAAATGAAAAAAGATGTTTCTTGTCATAAGTATAAATAGAACCATCTGGGCTAACCCAGACAAACCTGTTATAATAGTTACCATTTTCCTTTATAATAATTGATCCACAAATAACAGAATTTATCTTTGTAGAATTTTTTTTCATCCATTGAATAGTCTTACCATTCATTTCTTCTGCTAAATCTTGTGGATTCATAGTAAATCCAGTCGTAAACATTTCCGGTAAAATGATAATATCTGACTTTATATCGTTAATTTTCTTTTGATATATTTCTAAATTCTTATCAATATCTTCCCAGATTATATCTGATTGTATAGTTGTGATTATCATTTATATTCTTTATAATCTTTTTGCTCTTTAATCTCGGAGTTTGTAAGAGTATTTATCTTATCTTTTAATCTAAACCTCTCATCATTTGTATAATAGACAGATCTTGCTAACTCAATAAATTGTTTATCAAAGTTCTTTGAACTTTCAATTACTCTCAATTCATCCTCTACTTCCCAGAGTTTTAAGTTAACACCTATCAATTCTTTGAATGTTAGTAGTATATCTTCATTTTTTAAATACTCATATGACATGTCATATAAAATATCATACTCTTTTTCAATAAACTTTAATTTATCTGTATTTTTAACTTTAACTTTTTTAACTTGAAGTATTGATAACTTATCAATAAGTTCTCCTACACTGACTGGAATACTAACCATTGTTTATATTTTTTCTTATTATAGTTTTATTGATTACTATTGTTTATACTGAAAATGATTCTCCGCACCCACAAGTTCTACTTGCATTAGGATTGTTAAATGTAAACCCCTTACCATTAAGACCACCGGAATAATCTAATTCGGTACCAAATAGATAAAGAAAGCTTTTCTTGTCACAAACTATTTTAACACCTTTATCTTCAAATTCTTGGTCACCGTCACTCATGACATTATCAAATGATAAGTCATAGGATAGACCTGAACAACCACCACCTTTTACACCTACTCTGATAAAAGAGTTTTCAAGACCTTCTTCGGTCATTAGTTTTATTGCTTGATTTTTAGCTGACTCTGTTACTGTTATCATAATGTATTATAATAAAAAAACCCCAAAAAGATGGGGTTTTTATAATTTTTTATATAATTTCTACTTAGAAACTACGACCTTTGAATTCTTCTTCAATTTCCTTAGCGATATCCTTAGGATCTCTATCAGGATTTTCTTGAACTTTTTTAGCAATTATCTGATTAAGCTTTTCTTTTTGCTCTTTATTATGTCTATACATGCCAATCCAAATAGGTGATGTTAAGCCTAATGCACCAATTACACCAGTTACAACTTCCCAGTTAGCAACAAGACCACCAGTTCCGTACTCAGGATCAGTCATATGTGATTGTTGTAACCATTGAACAAAGTTGTTAAAAATTTCAGTAACAGCTGAAAAGTCAAACTCTTCATTTACTTTAGAAACTTCTTGGTTTCCATAAGATTCGAACTTTTTAATATGTCTCATATTATTCTATTAATTTTTTATTTTATAATGTATATATTAATAGAAAAAAGTGGTTTTTTTGATTTTGCTTTACTTTGAGCAAAACATACTAAATAAACCAATAGTTCCAGCCATTATTATAGAAATAGAACCAATTGCAAAATGAATGGGTATTTGTAATAGTCTTTTAATCATCGATTAATTATCTTTTTAATTTTATTATCTCTATCGATATCTTTATTTTTATTTAAGAAATATTGCCATTCATTTCTTAGTTTCTCACTTTTTAATGACTCTTTTCTTTTCCTGTCACTATTTTTTACAAATAAAAGTAATATGTATAAAATGTATTTATTTATGCCTAAATCATTAAATGAGTGAAATGAACCATTATCAAAAGAAAATACCCAGATTGACTTGTCAAAATCTTTCTTTATAGAAAGAAGTTTATTTGTATAGTAGTCATTTCTACCCTCAGATGTCCAATCTGATTTTAGCATTTGCTTTACAACAAAATTTCTTATATCTCTAATAGACTTATCCATAAGTATTATAGACTATAAGATATAATTTGTTTTTATTTAGGACTTTGTTTTTTGTTTTTAAGTCTAGCATTATACTCTTCGTGGTCAGTCATGCCTGTATATGGAGTCACTTTATAAGTTTCCTCTTTTCCGTTAAAAGGTCTTTCTTTGTACTCATCATCTAATTCTTGATCTTCAACTGGCTTTTGAACAATTTGCTTAACAACCGATTTAGTCTTACTGACTAATGTGTCTTTTGTAATTGTCTGTGAGAATCCAAATACTGGTAGTAAAAGTAATAGTGTAGTGATTAATTTTTTCATACTACAAATATATGAAATTTTTATTAAATATCAAAATCATTATAATCTTCTTCATCTTCTCTTAGTATATCTTCGTAAATTTCAAATTCCTCTAATCGATATAACAACTTTTCCACTTCTGATAACTTGTCAAACTTTTGCCAGTTTCTATTTCTTCGAGCATGCATAACTTGCTCAATAGTTAGTTTTTCTGATATTATTCTTAACTTTTCGTAAAGTAAATCTTTATTCATATATTTTTTATATATTTAAACTATGAATCTTTATTAATATATAATTTATATGAAAACAATCATGAAGAAATTTGAAAAATGGTTTGACCTCAATGTAGGTTGGTTCTTTATCAATGGATATAAACAAGAAGAATGGATAGAACGTCTTAAAGAAAAATATCCAGAAGAGTTTGAATAAAAAAACCTCTCAATATTGAGAGGTTTTTTATTTCAACTTATGCCAAAATCTTTCCGGTAGATAAATATTTTCAACATCAACAGCCTCTTCAAAAAGTGGTGATATATCCTTTGGTTTATATCCAGCCAATCCACAGCCAATTTCAGTTACTAAAAATATCAAGTCTTTTCTAATTTTAGCAAATTCAATAAATTCATCAACAAAAGGTTTGATTTCTTCTATAGTTAGGGTTCTTCTAATTGAAGCATCTTTTGTTGGTATTCCATATGTTCTTCCTTGAAGACCTGCCGCTTGTCCCCACTTAGCACCCCATCCTAGTGCAGTTTTTGCCGCGCCTTTACCATGTCTACCCGACAAATTAGAACCAAACACAAATATGTAACCTTGATCTAACTTAGAAATTATTTCTGGTGTTATTCTCATTTTACAAATTCTGATCTTTTGGTATCACCATGTCTTTTTAGATAACTTACAATACATTTGGCAGACGAATAGTTAGTTGCGAGTGGTACATCATGTACATTACATAATCGAGTTAACATCTGAACATCAACTTCGTGTGGGTGTGAATAGAGTGGATCTATAAAGAATAGAACCGCATCTACTTGGCCTTCAACAAGCTTAGATGCGATTTGAGCATCACCACCCATTGGTCCCGACAATAAACAATTAACATGTAGGCCCGCATTTTCAATATGTTTACCTGTTGTTCCAGTAGCATATAAAAAAACATCTTCTCTTTTAAAGAATTCCATTCTTTTCATAATAAAGGCAACCATATCCGCCTTTTTATTATCGTGTGCAATAACTGCTATATTCATATCAATTTTATTATTAAAAGTAATTAAGTTTTAATATAGCCTAGATCTTTAAGAGATAGATAAGCAAAGTATCCTCCAAATATAGATAGAATTAATGCTAAGTTCCACAAACCATACATAACAAGACCTAAAGAAAATATTAAAGATATAACAGATGCTACCTTTCTTGCTCTATATCTATTACGACTTAGGTTAGCATAGCTTCTAACAATCTGACCACCATCCATAGGGTAAATAGGTAAAATATTAAAAATAAAAAGAAAGATGTTTATTGAAAGCATCGACTCTAAGAAACTACTTGGAAAAATTATTAGACCTATATAAGACAAAATAGCAAGTAATAGTGTAGATATTGGACCAGCGGCAACAATAGGTATTGAGTCTCTATCATGCATATTTGAGTCTATAGAGGCCGCGCCCGATATCATATCGATTGATATACTATAGACGTTATAACCTTTTCTATTCGCCATCCAAGCATGCCCAATTTCGTGTACTAAAACGGAAATGAATATACCAATTGTTACTGGCACTGAAAACATAAGAAAGAGTAAGAAAAACCAAACACTTAGATAAACTGGTGTTCCTTGAAAGTTGAATAATTTAAAAGATTGTTTCATTGAATATTTTTTACAAATGTATGAATATATTTATAATTTACCAATTATTTAAAATAAAAAAGACCAAGATAAATCTTGGTCTTAAGAAAACGATGAGACTACTCGTTTTTGTGATAGGTCTTTAGTTGGATTATGGTTTCCCTTCTTATCCACCATCGTTGCCAATGGTATCCTATCAGTGACGGTCAGTTAGACTAACCACTTCTTGAGTTACCGAATACTCTCCACTTACTCTATCTACTCAACCCTGCCGGGCTAACTCAGGCTTCGAAACCTTATAGACTTTTCGATGAAATCACATCAGTCTTTCGGACATCAGTGGCCGTGAACACTCACGACTAAGTAGTCACCTTTCATCAGTAACTAGGCGACACTTTCGATTTAAGTTTTAATTTTTACGTCAAAAAGTAAATTTAAGTGCCGTGTAGATTAAGCCGAAGTTGTGGTCACCTCTCAGCTCTCAAGTCTTTTGAACCCAAGAATACTGGACAACTCCGTGTGATGCCTCCATCACAACTCTTTAAGATATCTTCACAAAAGCCTCCTTGGTAGAAAACCCTGTGCCAATTAACAGCACCACCTGTACAACTGGTTGTCTTTCGACTTTGAGATACCTCTCAAGTTGAAGCTCGCAATGGTGATAACTGGTGGGTCAACACTTCTCACAAAACTTCTACGGGTTATTCTTATTCTCCTTCCGGAGTCAACTGAACAATCTACACTTGCCCAGTCACAATTCCATTTCCCTACGGAGTTACCCTCGGTACTTCAGGGATTGTGATATCCCGCTTGTCTACTCGACCTCAAAAGTCTCACGACTTTCAAGACACAGATGAATTTAGCAATTTCATCCATTTTATCCCCCTTTCAAGGTTTATTTAACGACTATAGACCGCCGTTACTTTCACACTAACCTAAGTCAGTGTTTCTGTATTATTTTTCAAAGAACTTAATTTATATACCGACGAATCGGTTTGTTTTAAATTTTAATAAAAATTTTTTAATTTTTATTTTTTGTAGTCGGTAGAGGATTCGAACCTCTGTCTGATACCTGAAAAGATATCTGTCCTGCTCACTTGCGCAATGTGAGTTTGCCGCTAGACGAACCGACCATTTTTTTTGTAGCCCGTAGAGGATTCGAACACTCTGTTTTCTAACCGAAAAGTTAGACGTCCTAAACAGACAAGTCTGTTTCTCTTGCGAGTCCAGTAGACGAACGGGCCATTTATTTTTTTGTCTTACAAAGATAAGATGTTTTTTTTAATTCACCAAATCTTTTTTAACTTTTTTTTCAAAGAACTTTCAGATTTTTATTTCTGATTTTGTCTTACAAAGATAAGATGTTTTTTTTAATTCACCAAATCTTTTTTAACTTTTTTTTCAAAAAAAGATTATGATAAGTTTTGAGTACTATATCAACTCTTTTGTGAATACAAAGATAGTATATTTTTTTTAATTACAAAAGTTTTTTAAAATTTATATTTCAATATATAAACTGATGAAGAATCTATTATACATAATTTTTACACTAATTATATCATCTTGTGGTGTTTCTAAAGAAGTAATAAAAAATTACGAAACTAAAACGCAAATTGATAGCTCATTAGTTGTAGTTGTTAGGGTTGACACCGATAACGATGGAATATCAGATGAAAACGATAAGTGTCCATTTGACTTTGGATACCCAGAAGAAAATGGTTGTCCTTCATTAAAGGTTGACTCTATAATTATTTTAGAATCAAATATTACTAAACAAAAGAGTGAGCCAGATTTTAGCAAAATCAAGGAAAATAAAGAATCTAGTAAAAAGAAAGATAAAATTCAAAATTTAATTATTGAAGATAAGATATCACAGAATAAATCTAATATTGTCGAGACTACTAGTGCTGGTATTATGGCATACTCTGTTCCCGAAGAAATGAAGGTTGGTAATACTTATAATATTAAATTAAGAATTTCAAGAGAAAATAATAAGACTCAATTAGTTCAAGGTGATAGAAATATACCAATAAATGATGTTAGTGTTAAATCTATTGTTACTATAGAATCGGTAAGAGTCGAGCCTATTATGTCTGCTCAACTAATATCAGAAGAGTCTAAATTTGAAATATCTTCATCTTCAACAGAAATACAAAATATAGAACAAAAAGGTTATACAGAGTGGCAGTGGTTTATTAAGCCTCTCAGAGGTGGTGATAACTTTCTTAAACTAGTAGTTAAAGTAAGAGTAAAAGAAGATGGTCAAGAGTTCTACAAAGATATAACAGTATTTGATAAGAAAATATCAGTTAAGTCAAATGTTGTATTTAGTCTAAAAGGCTTTATAAGTCAATATTGGCAGTGGATAATGACAACTATTATTATTCCACTTATAATTTGGTTTTATAATAGAAAAAAAAATGAAAAGAAATCCAATAAAAAGTAATTTACTAAATTATAGTGTTTGCATAGGATTGGCGTGAATTTCAGTATCTTTTAACAAGATTTTTATTTTTAAGATTTAATATATAAATCAAAATTAAGAATTAACCACTATGAAATTACTTAAAATGTTAGGTAGCTTAACGCTATTCTTAACCTTAGCTCTTCCGGTCTTTTCCCAGACTGGACCGCCTGCACCCTCCTCCGGGATATGGGCAATCATCGACACCAACTACACAGTTGGTACTCACACTTTAGGAATTACTAAAGCAAAGCTTACTCTACAGAACACGACTGCTAATAAAATCACTGGTGTTCAGTTTAGAGTTTTCTATGACAAAATAGCATTTTCATCTGCTAGTGTTGCTTTAGTTGGTTCTACAGCGAATTTATATCTACAGCAAGTAGATAATAACGCAAACGGGTATGTGACTATTACTTTAGTTTACACTGGTTCCAGTAATACATACTCATTGGCAAACGGTGAAACATTTGAAATTACGTTCAATCACGTTACTGCAACAACATTTCAAACTTTAACATCTATTGCTCCATTATCTTGGTCAGGTGCTTATCCTTATTCACAAGTTGCGGCTGAACAACCAGGTAATGATATCGCGTTATCTCTACATAACTATGGAGGTATTTTCTACTTACCACACCTACAATATCATGGTACGTTTACAAACGTAACAGGATCAGGTGCCAAAAACTTAACACTAGCATTAGAAAAGAAAGTAAAAACTGGTTCATCTTGGTCACAAGTGAATACATATGTTACAGACACTGCTGGTAACTTCTCATTTAATGAGATATTAGACACAACATACTTTGATGTAAGATTGGCTATTAAAGGTGATACTATGGGTGTTGGTAACGTAATATCAGTTGCTGATGCACAACAGATTAACCAATGGGTAATTGGCTCATCTACTCCAAGTGATTGGGACTTCTATCATTCTGATGTAAATGGTGATAATAACTTATCAATATCAGACGCTTATGGTGTTTTTGGTAGAATATCTGGTCGTTTCTCAGTTTGGCCAAATAACGTTAAGGATGTTAAATTCTTTACACAGGCTCAAAACGATACAATCTTAGCAAACCCATCAACTAACTACACATCAATTTATCCAGGTGTAACAAACTTCTATCATAATATTCTACCAGGACAACCTGACTCAGTTACATTCTATGTAATGGTACCAGGTGATGCTAATAACACTGGTTATCATATGGCTCGTATCACTCCAATAGAAATTGTTGATCCATCAATGACTCCATTTAACGTTATTGATGAGGCAGTTGAATATGATTTTGAAGTACCATCTGTTGAAATAAATGTTCCGAGTCTATCTGTTCAAGAAGGTAATCTAGTTAAACTTCCTGTTAAACTTTTCACAGGCGGTCAAAAAATAGGAGCTCTACAACTTGGATTAAAATATGATGGCGAATTATTAGAATTTAAAGAATTAATGAATAGCCAAAAATCTATGAATTGGATAACTTTTATCAACCCAATGGATTCAATTATAGAATGGGGTGGATATGATAGAACTAACAAAGAAAATCTATTCATCGATGGTGAAACAATATTCACACTTTACTTCTTAGCGAAAAAACCACAAGTTGACTGGCAAACAAGTCCACTTTATACTACAAGAAAGTTTGTAGGTGGTGAAAATTGTGGTGATATGGAAGTTACACCTACAAATGGTCTTTACCAAGTAAAAATGATTGGCGGAGTTACATTAAAAGAAAATGAAATATTAGTTTATCCAAATCCTACAAATGGTGACGTAACAATTAAGTTTAATGTTCCTGTTGATGGTAATGTGAATCTTTCATTCTCAGACGCAAATGGTGCTAAGGTTATGACAGTTTTAGAAGAGTATATGCCTAGTGGTAACTATACTTATACTACAAGCTTAAAAGGCTTAGCAAATGGAAACTATTTTACAATATTGACTACATCATCAGCAATATCTGTAAATAAGACAATATTACAAAATTAATATCATAATCACTCTCTGGGGAACTGGTGAGTGATTATCTAAAAAAACAAAAAATAAAAACAAATACTATGGCAAAGAAAAAAGCAGAAGTAGAACAACCAGAAGAAGGATCTTGGTCTTCACTTAAAAAGACTATCATTGGTGCTATATCAACAGCAATATTAGCTGGTGGTACTTACTTTACTACTCATTTATTTGGTGGTGATGATTCTAAAGAAGAAACAAAAACTGAACAAGCGGCACCTGCTACTCAACCGGTTATTAATGTTAACCTTGAAAACAACAACACTAATCAACAAAAACAACAAGGTGGTAACACAACAATTATTAAAGAAAGAGTTGTTGAGAAGCCAGTTGAAAAGAAAGAAGAAAAGAAGAAGGACGAAACTGATTCTCCTTGGTAAAATATCTTAACCATTTTCTCGGAAACGGGTTTATGGTTAACAAAAAAAAATAAAAAATAAATTAAAACTATGGCTCTAAAAAACTTTTTTAACACTAGAACAGACTATGTAAAAGTAGAAGATAAAAATAGATTCTACTATATGCTACAACAAATGCAAGCAAATAGATGGAGAATTACTGCAATTGTATTAGGATTATTCTTCTTTATAATATTAGGAATCAATGCCGGTGTATTTATAGGTGCATCTATAAATGAAGACTGGAAAGAAATGTTATTAATTCTTCTTGGTGCCTTTGTTGGTAACTTGAATAAGGTTGTTGATTATTGGTTTAACTCCGAAGACAGAGACAAAATGTTAATTCAAAAAGTAGATGAAGAGGACGGTGTTTCACTTTCTAACGTTTCTGAATTTCCAGATTCACCAAAAGAGGATAAACCTATGCCTGATTATACATCATCTATGAAAAAAAAAGCTGAACCAGTTGTAGAGGAATCAACACCTGTTTTTGAATCAAAGCCTGTTTTTGAAAAGGTAGAGATTGATGAAGATGGTGATGGTATAAATGATGGTTATGACACCGATGGAGATGGCGACATTGACGAATACTTTGAACATAGAAATTGTGAACACGTTTGGGGTGACGCTGACGGAGATGGTTTTGAAGAGTGTCAAAATTGTGGATTACTAAGAAACAATGTAGAATAACAAAAATAAACTTAAAAAAATTATGAAACCACTACGAAAACTTTTTATACTAATTGCGGTATTATTTGGCTCAATTCAAATAACAAATGCTCAAATTGGTACAATTAAAACTGAATCATATCAAGCTGATTTTGAAAAGAAACAATCAATTGATAGCGTATCTAATTATACAGATACAATAAAAGTTCCTGTTCAATTATTAAAGATTGGATTTACAGAAGAGCTTTATGAAATGTATCCTGAACTGAAAGATAAAAGAGTAGGTCTTGGGGTAACAAATATTGTTATCGAATATCTTGAGATGACAAACAGATTTGTATTCACTGAGGATAAACTTGAAATCAAAGAGAGAATGGTCTCTCAATTTAAAGCTTCTGATAAAGGGTTTACTGAGAATAAGATAGATGGTAGAGGTAAAATCAAACTTGCTAAATATTTTGTTTACATAGAAGTTTATGACTTTAGTGTATCTGAAGATGATGTCGTGAGAACAAACGGACAATCTCAAACCACACAAACAACTAGATTGGGTATGCAAGTTAAATTTGTAGATGCTGAGACTGGTGAAGTACTTGTTGGTTCAGGTTTAGGTGAAGCATCAACTGTTAAGACGGTTTCTATTTTAGATGGCATTGATGAGACAGCAATTAAATTTAATCAATCAACTATTGGTATAACAACTAAGAAGGCTCTTGAAACAGCATCTTCGAGAGTTGTATCAAGAATGATAAAAAAAGGTATTTTTAAGAACTAAATGTATGTCAAGAGTTTCATATTTGCCTTATTATTTTTCTTTGTACCTAAATTAGTAGATGCTCAGACTTTTGTTTATTCATATACCGATCCGTGTACTGGTTTAGTTAAGAATCTTAATATACCAACTAATGGTATAACAGTTACTTATTTTGGACAGATTCAAACATTTCAGCCTGTTGACTTTACCAATGGTAATTTTAATACTTGGGCCAACAATGTTTATTCTTCTTATGGTGGTAATAATCCTTGTGGTTCAATTTTAGGAGTAAGTACATCAGTAGGTATTGCACAACAAACAGCTATTAATTTTATTAGTATTATCAATAATATTTCGGCTATTAGTGACTTACAAAGTAGCATTGGTGGTGCTACTGATATACTTGGTGGCGCATTGAGTGCCACTAACAATGAAAAGAAAGAACAAAAAAAGAACAAAAAGTCTGACAATCAATCCGGTGGTACTAATCAAAGTCCTTCAAATAATAATGGGTCAAATACAAGTAACTCGACAGTATCTGGTTCAGTTTCCGGAAACTCAAACTCTGGTCAAACAGGTCAAAATTCCAACAATTCTCAATCTCAAGTAAATAATAACAGTCAAGAAAGTACTAACACCACACCTAATAATCAAAACGGCAGTGGTCAAAATGGTAGCACTAATCAATCCACAAATTCTAATAGTTCAAACTCTAGCACATCAACAAATGGAGTAAGTAGTAACTCATCTTCAAATAGTGGTGAATCTACTACTAATACAAATAGTTCTAATACCAGTGGTGCCAATGTTAGTAATAGCTCGAATAGTAACGCAACTTCGGGTAGTTCAAATAGTACTTCAAATAATACCCCAGTTAATAGTGCTTCAAACGGTAGTAGTAACAATACAAATACTAATGGAACTTCAAATAATACCTCAAACAATTCTGGTAGTTCCAACACAAACAATACTTCAAATAATACTAACGGATCTAATAGTAGTAATACAAACAATACTTCAAATAACACCAACGGATCTAATAGTGGTGCAAACAATACTTCAAATAATACTAACGGATCTAATAGCGGTGCAAACAATACTTCAAATAATACTAACGGATCTAATAATACAAGTCCTAACAACACATCTAGTAACACATCAAACGGTTCAAATAATCAACCAAGTTCTAGTGAACAAAATGGATCTACGAATAACCAAACACCAAGCAACGAAAGTAATAGTCAGTCAACATCAACAAATAATGGAAATCAGAATCAATCTAACAACTCAGGCAATGGTCAGGGTAATGGAGAGAAAGCACCTGATAATACCTCAAATGCTGACGCTGCTAAAGAAGAAAAGAAAACTAATATTTTAGGTGGTACATTAAATTCAGTTCAAAGTGCTTCTGGTAAAAGTGAAGGTGGTAAACCTACGGTTGTTTTAAGTAGCGACTTTGCGGGATTCAACTTTAAGGAAGGTGAGATGGAATTTGGCGGAAAAGGAACCGCAGGTTTTACTAGTATGAACTGGAATGGAACTAAGACACATGGATTTTTATTAGATTATACTTCTGTAATCCAAGGACCAAACTTAACAGCCTTCTTTGGAAATATTACTAAAAGAAGAATCGACTTAGTATCACTTACTGGTACAAAGAGTTTTGTTGGTAGAGGCTCTATGTATGGAACTTTAGCTGTTGGTCAGATGTGGAGTTTTCCTAAAGTTAAAAGTCTAAAATTAATCTATTTGGCTACTGCTTCTTTTGGTAATGTTTATGAGGAGAAGTTTCTTGGCACTGCTCTTATATCAGGTGGTATGTATGATTGGAAAGTCTCAAAGAGAATTGATGTCAAAATGATGGGTTTATTTATCTATGCTCCTTATGTAAGCTACTATAACGATATTTTACTTAAATCACCTTATGTGATAATGCCTATTATTGGGTCAAACATAGGTATAACCAAAAAATTCAAACTTAATATTAATTTTGGTGGTGCCTATGCAATAAATGAAAACGTAATGAACTATACTTTAATGTTTGGAACAAGAATGGCTTTATGAGAAAACTAATATTCCTAATATCAATACTTTTAAATATTGCGGTTAAGGGTCAGACCTTTGCGTATGGTGGTTATATTTATAACTCTAACGGAATTGGTCTACCAAACATACCAGTAAAAGTATATAAAAGAACAACTCCGAATTTAACCGGATTTACATCACAAACAAACTATAACGGTCACTCTTATTACAGATCATCAACTGGAATGTTTTGGCAAGATGCTAAGATCGCTTGTGAAAATATGGGTGGTCACTTAGCAACAATCTCCAATGCGGCTGAAAATAATTTTTTATTTACCACTTGGCCTTCTGGATGGATTGGATATTATCAAGATAACACTGGTGCTTTTTATTCTGAGCCAAATGGTGGTTGGAGATGGACCCAACCATATTACTCAACAGGTCAGTATGCAAACTATGAAGTTTCTTCATATACAAGTGGCTCAACTCTTAACGATATCAAATCCGGCATTAATTCAACATTATATAACTCACCGGCTTATACAAGCGGTGGTGGTAAATATTTATCCTTTAATGGTATTAACCAATACGGAATAACTGGAAATTTATCTTCTGGATTTGGTAATTCAGAGGTTGTTACTCTTATGATGTGGGTATATCCTATAGGTAATGGTGTTATGTTATCAGAGTTGGGTACAGGTAATTCAAGTTCTGGTTGGCATGAATCGGTATTTGAAATTACTGGTGGTAACACTTTGCGAATAGGTCTTTGGAATGGATCAGGTATAACTCAAGTAAATACACCAATAACACTCAATACTTGGAATCTAATAGGCTTGACATATGACGGTTCAACAATGACCGGTTACAAAAATGGTGTTTCTATAGGAAGTGTAACATTTAACAGAGAGGCGGCTCATCTAAATGGCAACGGTGAGTACTTTGCCTTTGGTCTTAGTGATATCACAAATATGGGTAGTGGTGCTTATGGTAATTACAGACTTGGTTCATTTCAAGTTTATACAACATCACTGACTTCTGACCAGATGAATATAAATTATATGTCAACTGCTTGGAGATTTGGAATTTATCCTTACTCAGCATGGAACGGAGGTGAACCGAATAACTCAGGTAGTGAGGATTATATACAATTTGTTGGTGGTGGCCTTTGGAACGACTTACCTAACAATGTATCTTTGCCATATGTTCTTGAATTTGATAATATAGTAACATACTCTTCTTGGGTTTTAGAAACAACTGTTTACACAAACTCAAATGGTCAGTATACTATTTCTCTACCAACAAATCCATCAATTGAGAGGTATATTGAGATTTCGTCTTTATCTATACCAGTGCCAAGTATTAACGATGCTCAATCGCCTCTTTCAACTATTCTTGGTATGTCATCTATTAACTCAAAAAAGTATTACTTGTATGATGTTAATAATGATAATAGAGTAAATATAGCGGATTCTTACTACATACATGGTATGGTATCTGGAAGATTTAACAACTGGGTTAACCCTCTTCCTAGATATAGAATATTTAATACCAATGAATATAATATTATTAATAGTAACTCTGGTGATATAAGAGGCTCCTATCCAGGAACTCAGAGCGTTTTGATTAACTCACCTGTAAATGGAGGGTCTACAAATTTTTATATTTTTAGAACAGGATTTTCACAATGAGAGTATTAATAACCATATTACTAATATTAATAAACTTATCAAGTTTTGCACAACCGTTTACATACTCAGGTTATGTAAAAGGTGCAAATGAACAAGGATTATCAAATATTCCAATTGCTCTTTGGGGTAAAAGAACCGACCCATATGATGTTACTTTTCCATCATACTCAACAGCAGCATCTTACACAACCGGAACAATAATACCATCATCTGATGATGCTACACATGGACCATTTAATATAGGCTTCACTTTTACATTCTTTGGAAATAACTATACTCAGTTTTATGTTGGTTCGAATGGTTGGATAGGATTCACTGCTGGCCAAACAACTGGATATACAGCTGCTTTTATTCCGAATGCTGGATCGCCAAAAAATGTAATAATGGCTGACTGGGAAGACCTTTTACCAGGTTCTGCTAATATTAGATATACAACTATTGGTACAGCACCAAACAGAAAACTAGTTGTTTCTTTTAATCAAGTTCCTCACTATAGCTGTGGTTCGAACCTTCATACATTTCAATTTGTATTAGAAGAGACTACTAATATAATCGATATTAATTATTTGTCTAAACCATTATGTGGTAGTAATAATGCAACTGCCGGTTTGGTAAATTTAGATAACACAAATGTTGTTCCGGTTGGTGGTAAAAATGCATCACAGTGGAGTGTGTCTAACTACTCAGTTAGATTTACACCATCAGCACCGGATGCAAACTTTTCACTTAAAGGTACTTACTACACTAATGCTTCTGGATACTATACAATTGTTCCTAATTTAGATGCTCAGTCTTATCAATTTCAAGTTAGGTTAGAAAATCTATCAATGGTTAATTTAACAAATACAGAGGCTATTTATCCAATACAACTAAACCACAATGCTACACCAATGACTTCTAAACTATACTATCAGATGGATATAAACTCCGATGGTGTTATATCTGTTTCGGATTCTTATAATATTTTTGGCAAAATATCTGGTAGATTTCCTATCTGGTTGAGTTCACCAAGTTATAGAATTTTTAATCAAACTGAGTGGAATGTTATAAAGGTTGGTACAACAAATCTTAAATCGACATATCCTGGTGTTCAGTCGATGATTATAACACCGGTAAATGGCGGTTCAACAACTTTCTATTTAATTAGAACTGGATTTACAAATTAAAAAAATAATAAATAATAATATGAAAAAATTAATTATGATATTACTTACACTACTACCAATAATTGGATTCTCTCAGTCACAAAACTGCGTTGTAGTAGATTCTGTTTATTCAACTTGCAAAGCTAAAGAACTTGGTAGAAGAGATATAAGATTTGGTATTAAACAAATTGCCGAAGACGAACTTTCAAATAAATATTGTTTATCGGATAACGGTGATGACTTAGATATCGAAATCTATTACTTTGGTACTCCAAAAACAACTCTTAGAGTTCTTGGTGTAGAAAAAACAGAAATTAAAACACAAGTTGGTATTAGAATTTATTATAAGGGACAGAAATATGAGGGTATCGGAGAGTCTGAAGTTGAAGTTAGAGCGGTTTTAATTGAACTTGTTGAAGGTTCTCTTCCATTTAGTCAGACAACGGTTTCATCCGCTATCAAAAAAGGTATAATTGAATGTATTTCAAAAATGCCATAGTTGCCATATTGCTGTTATTAACATCACCAGTATTCTCCCAGATTGAAATAGATGACGTTGGAGATGGTTGGAAGTTAAAAGTAGACTCTGCTTTGACTTTGATAGAGAAAACCGATCCTATCGTATATAAAGAAGTAATTTCAAACTGCAATCATATTAGTTATTGGATGGGTTCATTTTCAACAACTCAGGATTCATCTACTATTTTAATTTCAACTAGAGATTTGAAAATTAATTCAATTAATAATCTAGCGTGTATTATAGTACATGAGTCACACCACCTTTATTTTAAGAGAAATAAAATTAATATGTCACCAAATAAAGAAGAGTATAGTTGTTACTTATATGAATACGAATTTCTAAAAAAGATACCAAATGCTGAAGATTGGTTAGTTATACATGTTATTAAGTGTATAATAAAATTCAAAGACTTATAATTAGTGTACCTGGATTAAACTGAGGTTCATATACTTCAAATCCATAATCAGTACAAGTTTCTTTAACAATTTCTTTCATTCTATAACTTATACCAGTAACAACTTCAACTTGACCTACTTTTCGTTGAATCATTTCCCAAAAAAATACATCTAATTTTCTTGGCACTTCTTGATGTTTAATACCATGTAAATCTATTTTCATAGATACTTAATTGACTGATTATAAGATTTTGAACCTAATTTATAGGATAAAAAACCACCAGAGTCTAGTTCGAAGTCTTGAACAATCTCATCTACAAAGAATTTTGGATATTTACCTTCATCAAAATTTTGTTGAATAATATCCTCATTTTGATTTATTATTTGATTTAGTACTAATGGTCTAATATTATAATTTGACAACATAGATTTTATATCATTAACATACTCATCTATATTACTATAAGACTCACTTACAGGATAAACATTTCTTCCTAAAACTATATGAATATTAACACTAATATATCTTTCTTCATTAAAAGGCATTGCAGAACCGGCAACTAAAAACTGAATATCTAATTGACCTGATATAAAATCTAAATGGTTTATTAATTTGATTGAAGCATCTTCTGCGGCTTCTAAAATCTCTGACTCATCTGATTCAAGATTTGTACCTCTGAGAGTGGAAATTCTTTTAGTGTGAACTTCATCTTTGTTGAAGAGACATCTTATGCTTAAATTTCCCCTCCATGTCTTTTTTATTTGTTTGAATAGAGCAATTCTTAATTCTTGTGATTTGAAACTACCATAATGATCATCATCTATATCATACTCTTCATCTTGGCTATCCAATTCAGACATTGTTATCTCAAAACCTAAGTCAAACAATTCTTGCAAACACTCTTGTCTTGTTCTAATTTCATCTTTAGTCAACGCAGATTCTTTTATGTCTTCAATCTTTGTTATTTCTTTAGCAGGTGCTAAATCTCTCATATCAGATACTTGTGACGGATTACCTTTTTTTCTTTTCTCTTTTTTGAATGTAAAGCTAACATCACCAGAACCGGTAGTTCCTGTAGTACCAGGCAATCCTCCTGGTTGAGCACTTGAAACGGCACCCATTCCAGCAGTGGTCGAAGCATTGGCACTTGCTGTGCCATCTTCAAAAAAGTCAGTGTATTTTTTAAGATATCTCATTATTGTATATATTTAATTTCTCCGAACTTTTTGATTTACACAAAGGACAAGTTGGATCACCATCTACACTCATAAAATAATACTCAGAACTACAATCAATACATTTGTAAGGAAGTGCTTGTTTAAGTGGAATTGGTTCTGTCTTTGGATCTCTTGGTATTTCAGGATTATTAAATGCCCAAGACGAACCAGCCCAAGAGTGTTGAAATTCATCGCCATGTGGACCCATTTCATTAAACCTTTTCAAGTGTTTCATATGGGTATATATAAATTATTTAAAAACAAGAAAGACTGGTTTAGAATCGTGTGAATCAACTCTTAGCCAGTCTTTTTTCTTGTGAAATTCAGAAGTTCACATCTTCATTCTCTCGTGTCATACACCTTTTAATTCAACCACACCGATATGACTGGTGTTAAGTCTACTGCGGGACCAACAGATTTATCATCCCATAACCTCGGCAAAGGTTATTCCGTTATTTGTCTGGATTGCCGTCCGTGACTTATTACGGAATATTTGTTGTTTTGGTTTCGGTTAACTCAATAACCTTAATACAAATATACAACAAATTTTTAAAACAACAAATTTTATTTTATTTTATTTTTAAATTGTTCAGATTTAGCCTTTATATCATCAACGGAGGCCCCAAAAATAAGAGCTACTATTACTATCATAACTGCCAAAAAGACAATACCTAATACTAAAGCTATTGGTATCCAAAGAGGTGAAGTTACCCACCACCAGGACCAATCAATATTTCCTGTTAATTTTAACACTAAGAAAACAATGAATAGTACTGATGTTATACTAAGTCCTGTGCTTGAATTATTTTTTGATGCCATATTATAATTTGATTTTATTTTATACCAATTTTGTTTAATAAAGTTTCACGCTTTTGAGTTTTAGTTTGATACTTAGGACATCTATATAAATCTCTAAAACCATCTATACCTAACTCACGAGTTATACTATAACTTCTGGAGACTTGTTTATTTCTTTTATCTATTAGTCGGCCTAAGGCAAAGTAGTAAAAATTACCATTTTCTTCCTCGCAATAAATCAAAGTACAAAATGCTTCTTTCCAACAATCTTCTAATTCCCAGCCAATATCATCATCATTTTTACCCATTATACTAACAACAATTAATATTATTGAAAGTATAGAAAAAATAAACCACATAAATCCATTTGCAAATGAGTAAGAATTTACAAATATCTTACCATCTTTCACAGGTATTTCTTTTTTATCCCAAATATTTTCATATTTTACTTGATTATCATGTATTGTTCTACAAATATAAACATAGTTACCATCTATCTTTACGCTAGCAGCAACATCATATTCGTCTACATCATCCTTAAATGTTCCAGCAAACATGAAAGATATGATAGCGCCTAATAAAATCAGAATTTTAATTATATTTTTCCTTATAATCTCAAGTAAAAATACTAATATGAATTTTAAATAACTAATCATTTTACAAATATAATAAAAAATATATATTACATGGAAAATATTTTAACATTTGAAGATTTCATCAATGAGTCTTATAATAAACCAAGAGCCGGTGGTAAAAAACGTTGGTCTGTAAAATACAAGAAGTCGATAAATTGCTCAAATCCAAAAGGATTTTCTCAGAAACAATATTGCAAAAGAAAAAGAAAAGGCGGTGCTTATAAATCAAAGAGTTAACTCTGGTTTAGCCTTTAGTATGATACTATCAAAAAGACTATAAACTAAGTCATAGTGTTCATCGTGTAAAAGAACATCCCACTCTGTATGATTTAACTCTGCGCAATATGCTTCTAAATATCTTAGAAACTCATATACTATTTCTTTATCACCAAATAGTTTGTCTTCTCTCAAATAAGAGATTATACTTTCACGGAGGGATGCCTTCATTTTATGAAATTAATTTTTTGTAAATTATTTATTAAATATAAATTACGATTTAGATCCCATTCCTCTATTCCTAATCTCTTGTAAGCTTTTATCTACTTGACTTAGGTAGTCTTGGAACGAAACATAAAACTTTTTACAAAAATAAAAAAATTTTTTCATCCGACCTTAAATATTTTTTAATAATCTATTAGATATTTTTTGAACTCTCTCTAAGTGTCTACCACCTTCAAATCCGGTGTTTAAGAATTCATCCACACATTTAATAGCTTCTTCTTCGGAGATATATCTACCGGGTAAGGTTAATATATTAGCATCGTTATGTAATCTTGCCATATTTGCTATCTCTGAGTTCCAACAAAGAGCAGATCGAACACCAGACCATTTATTAGCCGTCATGTTAATTCCATTACCGGATCCACATATTAAAATACCAAAATCACATTTTTGATTATTTACATCTTCAGCAACTGCATGTCCAAAATCTGGATAGTCACATCTTTCTTCAGAGTAACAACCCCAATCATTTATTTCAATTCTTCTTTGATTGGATAGATATTCTTTAACTTTTTCTTTTAATTCAAAACCGGCGTGGTCGCTACCTATAGATATTCTCATACAAATGATTATTTTGAAAATTATATAATATGTAGTTTATAAAGTTTATAATGAAGTTAATTGCGGATGTGATGCTACAGAAATTATTAAACACTTTATTGAACCAGGATTCATATTATTATCAATCAATTGATTAATATTCCACTGAGTTCTCTTAAATCCATAACCATCTCTTGCTGCAATGGTATATAAATATTCAATTTCGTGATGTTCTGATATATATCCAATTGTTCTAATAATCTCATCTTCTATTTCAGACCAGTCAAATGAGTCTGAATTTTCATATGAATACTCAGTATCTGATTTATTAACAGGTAGCCATATTCTTATCATATAATTGAAATTTGGATTGTCAGAAACCTCATCATCCAAGCTACTAAAAGACGTTTCAACATCAACTATAAAACCCTCATCAATAAGATGAGCTAAATTAATCTCGATGTCTTCTTTAAAAGACTCTTTAATAATTCTAAATTTAAGTAATGGTTTATCATTAATAGTGATATCTCCTTTGTCATTCTTGCCAATTTTTTTAACAACTACTTTTTTATTTTTGAAACGACCACCTAATATTGTATCTCCAACTTTTATTGGAACTTTTATCATCTCATCAAATCTTTTTAGATGGTTTAAATTTACTTTATCACCACCTTTGAGTTCATCAACTTCTGACTTAGTATCACCCATAATCATTGGCTCAAGTTTGTTACCTTTTTCAATTGGACTTTCATATTGATAACTATCAGGATACTCATCAATAAACTTAAAGTCATCTATTGTTGTTTCAAATCCAAATCTGTTGAAGAAGTCTATAAGAGATTGTAAAGACTTATTAGAAAATCCCCAGAATGTGTCTGAGTCATAAAGTGAGTTTTTTCCGGTATAGTGATGAACTTTAACTTTATTTGGTTTATCAATTGTAAACTCATATTGCATGTGATCACCATATGTTATATCAACACTAAGTCTTAAAGAGTTTGGATTTGCGAACTTACCATTGTTATCTTTTACAAATGTTATATCAAAACTTAAATAATCTGGCTCACCATTTGCTAAAGCATCGCCATCTGAATCATCAAGATTATTATGATAATAAGAAATTTGTAGACAATTCATTAAGTTAGAAGCATCTGTTGGATGATTAAGCGTATCTTCTATTTTGTTTTCTCTTTCAAATGTAAACTCACCATTTTCTGTTTTTATAGTTAAACTCTTTGGTAGAAATTTTACCCAATTTGAATCAAAAATTGATACTTTCTCATCTTCATTATATTTAATTAAGTGTTTCATTTATACTTTGTCGCTAATTTCTATATCACCTTTATAAGAGATGTCGTTTAATCTATTTAACCAGCCTTCACCATGTCTCTTAAAAGTTTCTGACTCTCTATATCTTTCTTCTCTGTACTTTTTAATAGAGTCAAATAAGTCTTTTTGGTCAACTTCATTTGCTTTGGATAGAATCTCTTTTGAGAAGATGATATCAGTATCTTTTATTTCAATGCCATTTTCTTCTAAAGCATTTCTTAATACACTTCTCATTCCGTCAACTCCTTGGTTAACACAACCATCATATATAACATTAGCAACATCTTGATTTTTAAGTGTCCCAAGTTCTTGAGCATCCCAATAGTTCTTCTTGTATATCTTTAAGGCTGTGTTGTATTTAAGCCTCATCATATCTTGTTTTGTTATTAGTCTTTCTACTCCTTGTTCTTTATAATACTTTGCTAAAATAGGAGCCGATATTCCATGATTTGTACCAATGAATCTTCTACCACCAGTGACATCTATATAATTACCATTATCTCCTCTATCATCAGAGTATCCAGCTTCCGCCACTTTAACAAGCTTTTGAGCTTCTTCAAATGAAGCTCTCTTTTCTTCTTTTCCTTTAGTGACATCTACTATTTCTTGTTTCTGATCATTTGATAAACCAAATCCACCTCTCATTAAAGAACTATCATTTGTACCTACTAAATAACTAAGACTGACAAATGTTAAAAACACACTAGTCACACCCGCTATTATTTTTCTTCTAAGTGTTGATGGTAGACCTTTGAACTTATTGACCAATTTAATATAGTACTCTTTAATTTTCTCTTTAGGAAGTTTTTGCAAGAAACCGCGAAGTTTATTTAATGCTTTTTCCCCAAAATTAATAATGAAGTCTGTTAGTTCATCTTTTTCATCATCTTCTGGTTCAGGATTTTCTTCAACTTTTTGATTAGTATAATCCCATTCAATGGTTCTTGGACCAGTCCATTTACCTTCAACATCTTCTACTATTCTAAAAAAATCTTCTACAATTGAATTAAATTCTTTCTCTAAGAGAAAATCATTGTACTTATTTAACTTTGTCATAAATGTATATATTAAATACTCAGATTTATTTTAAACTTTACTAAGTTTATAAAGTAAAACAATTGTTAAATTATTCTCATATCAAATGAAAAAGAAAACAATAAAAAAGTTAGCTAAGCTAATTCATGAAGAAGTAAGAAACTATGAGCGAGAACTAAGACCTGTCAAAATGAAATACTCAGATGAAATCTCATCTAAAGGTGATTGGTGTGAATACGACTCTGAAGTCAGTGAAAAGTTTAAAAAAATGGTTCTTAATTTAGCAAATTATAAAAATAACATTACTATTAATGTAGATTCTGATAGAGTTTCTATAAGCACTGGCGATATTAAAAATATTAAAAATAAAAGAAATTCGAATACTCTTTATGGTGATGATGATTTTGTCGAAATGTCATTAATGAAAGATTTAGGATTTTCTATAAGTTATAGCTATAAAAGAAGTAATTATAAAGATAAAAAACTATTTGATGAGTTACAACCAATACTTGTGCAAAAACTTAAAGAAATAAATGCTGAAAATTTCAACGATATCTGGACAGAACTAATGAAAGAATCTGGAATTTTAAGAGATAACAATCTAGACGAGATATTCAATGGATAAGATTTATATGGTAAGGTCTTACTTCGAGGATTACGAATCTTCAAGGTGGCAAATAATTGGTCTTTTTACTAACAAAAAAATAGCAGATGATGTTGCTAAAAAGTGGGAAGACTTTTACGAAGAAAAACAATATAGTATTTTTAATGAACCTAAAGGTTGGAAACCAACTAACGAGGATTTACAATACGATAGTGATTGTACTTGGCAAGAATCTAAAGAGTATTCAGATAGATGTGCTAAGTATAATGATATAATGGATTTTAAAGAAATAGAAGTTGAAGAATTTGATCTTAACAAAGATACGTCACTGAATAATGAATTTATAGGAGAACATCTTATGAGTTTAATGACTCAGTGGGATAGAAATCATAAATTAGAAAAAATAATTAAATAAATGAAAGTAGATGTATTACTAGGACTCCAATGGGGTGACGAAGGTAAAGGAAAGTTAGTTGACTTTATCACACCAAATTATGACATAATTGCCAGATTTCAAGGTGGCGCTAACGCTGGACACACACTTATCTTTGACGGGAAAAAGTATGTTCTACACTTGATACCATCTGGTATTTTCAGAAATAATTGTATTAATATAATCGGAGCAGGAGTTGTAATTGACCCAATTGCTTTGGTTGAAGAGATTAAAACACTAGAAGAAATTGGAGTAGACGTAAGGTCAAAGTTAAAGATTTCTAAAAGAGCTCATCTTATTTTACCAACTCATAGACTTTTAGATAAAGCATCTGAACTTGCTAAAGGCGATGCTAAGATTGGCTCAACTCTAAAAGGCATTGGTCCTACTTATATGGATAAAACAGGTAGAAATGGTCTTAGAATTGGTGACTTATCATTCAATGCAACTTTACCATCTAAAAATCTTTTAGATAAATATGTTATTTTAACAAATAAACATTTTGATATTTTAAATCAAAATGAATCATTTAGAACTTGGTCAGAATCTGAATACTCAACAAAAAGATTTGAAACTACTGAAAAATTCAAATCAGAAGAAAGTCTATGGTTTGAATGTGTTTCTTATTTAAGAGACTACGAATTCATTGACTCTGAATATTATATTAACAAATCTCTTAAAGAAAGAAAAACAGTCTTAGCTGAAGGTGCTCAAGGTTCATTACTTGATGTTGATTATGGAACTTATCCGTTTGTTACTTCATCTAATACTACGGTATCTGGTGTTTGTTCGGGGCTTGGTGTTCCACCATCAGCAATTGGTAATGTTACTGGTATATTTAAGGCTTACACAACTCGTGTTGGTTCTGGTCCATTTCCAACAGAATTGGATAATGAGATTGGTGAAAAAATGAGAAAGATTGGTTCAGAGTTTGGCGCCACAACAGGAAGACCTCGTAGATGTGGCTGGCTTGACTTACCTGCTCTTAAATACGCTTGTATGATAAATGGTGTCACTGAACTTAATATTATGAAATTAGATATCCTAAGTGAGTTTGAGGCTATCAAAGTTTGTGTTGGTTATAATGTTGATGGTGAGTTTTATAAAGATACTATTCCATTTGATGTCTCGGTTCCAATTGAACCAATATATGTTGAATTAAAAGGTTGGAATAAAGATATTTCTACTTGTAAAGTATTTGAAGAACTTCCAAAAGAAGCTAAGGATTATATTGCTTTCATTCAATTAGAAACAAATTGTCCAATTACAAGAGTGTCAGTTGGACCAGACAGAATACAAACAATAATGAGATAATTATGATACAAAATAAAATAAAAGAACTTAAAGAAATCAATAGACTAATTGATATTGAAGAAACAATCATGTCACATGAATCAAAAGTCGGTTTATTGAAATTTAAAAGAGACCAAATCATTTCAGAACTTGAAGAAGAGTTAGTTAAATTAAATGACTTTGATAATTGGAAAGAATGGAAAAACTCCGTATATTTATAGTATGAAAACTTCAGATAAGAAAAGAGTTTATGTAGATATGGATGGTGTACTTTGTAACTTCTACAAAGCGGCTAAACAAGCTCTCACAGAAAATCCAAATCAAAAATACCCACAATCTCAATGGGGCTTCTTTTTGAAGTTAGAAGAAATTGAAGGTGCTATTGAAGGCTTCAAAAAACTTCAAGAAAAATATGATGTTTGGATTTTAACACGTCCTTCTTTTAGAAATGTTAATTGCTACACCGAGAAAGCTCAGTGGGTTTGGGACCATCTTGGATTAGATGTTCTTGAGAAAACAATTATGGCTGGTGATAAGTCTTTATTAAAAGGTGATTATCTCATTGACGATATGGGTAATGCTGGTCAAGAAAATTTTGAAGGTGAATGGATACACTTTAAAACAGAAAAATTCCCAAATTGGGAATCTGTCATTAAATATTTAATGAAGGATTAAGATTTCTGTTGTTCTTTATTATCAGTTGCGGTTTTCATACCCATTAAGGTACCAATAATACTAAATGCGTTTGTTAATAAGATACTCATTATATTAACCCAAGAAGAACCAACAACGTCTGTATTGAATCCAGCAAATAGCGAAACTACATAAACAATAGTAACCGTAATACCAACACCTAAGATAACCCAAAGTGCTACTCTAACAATATTACCTATTAACTCAAATTGAGTTTTCTTTTGCATTAATTCTAAATCGTTAACTGCTGAGTTTTTTGCTTTCTCAGCATCTTGTCTTGCCTTCTCGGCTTCAATTCTAGCATTCTCAGCTTCGACTCTTGCCTTTTGTGCTTCTTCTAAAGCGGTTTCTGCTTCCTGTTTAGCGCTCAACATAGCTTTATTAGACTCTTCTGCTTCCTCTAAAGCCTTTGTTAGTTGCTTGTTAACTCTTTCGTTTTCTTTTTTCCATTTAGTTAGATCAGCATTTTGACTTTGAACTTGTCTTGTTACATCTAGTCTTTTTCTACGATTATCTTTATCTTTTTCAGTAGACTCCTGTATATACTTATCAAAATCAGCATCACCATCCGAGTCAATTACTTTTAAAATATTACCCTCAAGACTAATTTTCTTAGTCTTGTAAAGTTCTAGTAATTGACTCTTAGTGTGCTTATCTATTTTAATCATCATTTAATGTTATTACTTGTAAATTTTAAAAGGAGCTGTTCTTTTTTTATAACCATCATAGTCTCTTCTAAACTCTTCTAGTCTTGGTTCTATATCGTCTGACTTGATAATCCAGAATTGAGCACCTGCTTTAATAGCCTTTGCTTGTTCTTCTGATTCATTTGAAGAAGATATAATACCAATAACTACGTTATTACCATATTCAAAGTTAATTTTTCTTATTAACTCAATACCATCAAAAGAGGATCCAATTATATTCAAATCAACAAATACACACTCTGGTCTCTCTTCAACTGGTCCCTCTTTAAACCATCTCTTAAAAAGCTTTTCAGCTTCGTCGGAGCTCGTTAAACTCTGTAATGATAAAGTTATATCTAAAAGACTACAAGCGTCTTCGAATACTAAGTGGAACAAGTCCTCATCATCTACTAATAAAATTGAATCTATCATTTCTTAAATTTATTTTTTTTATTTTGTCTCAAGCATTTGAATGCTTATTAATAATTTTATTTCTTCACTAACCATGGCGTTACCTTTACCACTAAATGCATTAAAAGTTAGACCAAAGTCCGATCTATTAATTTTACCATCTAGTTCAAATCCATGCTTTGTATTTCCGTAAAGATCGACATCATTACCATTATAAGAGCCTATAAGCATTACATTTTTTGTAACATCTCTAATAGTTAAGTCTCCATTAACTTGCCAAGAATCGCCTGTTTTAACAACCGATGTTGACTTGAATGTAATTTTTGGATATAAATGAGCTGAAAAGAAATCATCAGATTTCAGATGAGCATCTCTATCACCGATGTTTGTTGATATTGAATCAACATCACATTCGAATGTAATTTCAGCATCCGAGAAATCTTCTTTTTCACTAGTCATAGTAGCGTCAAATTTTTGAAAGCAACCATTAACAGTTGATATCATCATATGCTTTACCTTGAAAGCGATGTCTGAGTGTAGTGGGTCAATTTTAAATACTGCCATGTTATTATTATTTTATTTTTATTTTCATTTTTGTACCATCTTGGTTCTTTTCACAAGAAACTGAAAATCCATGCTCTTGTAAAATCGCAACACAGATATTTAATCCTAGTCCAGTTCCTGTTTCTTTTTGGTCTTTCTTTCTTGTATATGGTTGAGAAAGATATTCAAATTCTTCTTGTGTCATACCTCTACCATTATCTTGTATTGATATGTGACTCTCATCTTCCATAAAAATCGCAACCATTTTGAACTCACTATCATTATACTTCAATCCATTTCTTATGAGGTTATCAATTGCTGTGCAAAAAAGAGCTTGATTAACTTCTATTGTCGGTAAATAATCAACCGCCACTTGACTTATATAAGAAGTATTTGATAGATAATCAATTAGAATCTGTCTTAGGTCACACAATTCGGTATTCAACTTAGAGTCTTTTTTTACTAAGTTTGTAAATTCATAAACTCCTTTATATACTTTTTGTGTATGAGCGAGTCCTTCTTTTATCATCTTTAGCGGGGATTCTAATTTCAAACTTGATACTATATCAATTGGTAATCTTCTTTCCAAAGAATTAATACCTCTCGGTATATAAGTATTAATACCTGAATGCATATCATGTCTAAGTATTTTAGCAGCATGTTCAAGATATGTATTCTTTTTATTAATTTCCTTTGTGATGTCATTTGTTTCTTTTATTGAGTGTGCAAATGAGTAAAGAGAAGATAACATATTTGCAAAATCTACCTCACACTTTACCCATTCTCTTTTAGAAAGGCTTTCTATACAAATTACACCTATAATGTCACCTCTGAAGATTATTGGAACATCCAACATAGATTTTATACCCAAAGGTTTCAAATAAGATTCTGTAAAGCAAGAAGTTGCTGGATGTTTTTCCGCATCATTTGCGATTATCACAGGATCGATTAATAGATGTTCAAAGTAGTCAAAAAAATCTTTTTTGAACAACTCAATACCTTGATACCAAGTATCTTCTCCTTTAATATACAATTGTTGACAGATGATAGATTGCTTTTCACCATCTCTATATAACCAAATAGAACATCTATCAGCATCGATAGACTCTATAACCTCTTTAGTTAATATTTGAGCTCCATTGTCTAAGTCACCATCGTAAAAAAGCTCATTATGTGTTTGAGATATGAGAACATCGTTTAATTTTCTCATATATTCATTTTTTATTTTTTCTTGTTTACTTTTATTGAGAAACTCCATTACAACAACCATAAAAAATGGTACAAATCCTAAAAAACAAGCATAACCAAGATATCCAATGTTTTCGGAATAAGGGATATAGTCAAAAACAAGAGCGGATTGAAGGACAAAATAAAATAACATTATTAGTCCTGACATAATTAAAGAAATTAAATACTTAAATGACATATTTCCACAGTGGTGTTTTATGTATATATTAGAAAGTAGAAATAAAAAAAGAACTACTTAGACTCTTGGTCTTTATCATCTAACAAGCTTCTATGGTCTTTGGGTAGAAAATTAAAGCCATATTTTTTACCAAGTATAATAAGAAGTGGTGTTATAGGAACAGGAATAGGTATACCTGATATCGCAACAAGTGGTAATATTCTAGCGATATCCTTAGATTGTTCTTTTAGAAATTTCTTTTCATTATCTGATACTTCTTCTCCTTTTATCAATCTTGATAATATTTCTAAGGCTATTTTAGTCTCTTCACCTTCTACTTTAGTAGCATCCCAAACATCAGAAGCCATCTTGCCGCCTCTTTTGAAGATATTTGTTAAGTAGATAGACAACTTTGACATACTCTCGTTGAAAGTATCAAAGGTTTTAATTTTTTTCATAACAAATTATATATTAATTCATATATACCATATCTAAATTATTATTAACAAATCATGTAACATCATGATGATATCACTATAATAATAATTTGACAATTCAAATTTTTTAACTATATTTGTAATTATGCGTATTTTATATTTAGGAGACATACATGGTAATTTTAACTTGATACATCAATATGTAAAGATGTATAATATTACTGATGCTCATATAATTCAAGTTGGTGACTTTGGTGTTGGATTCGCACCGATGGAAAAAGAAAAGCGTATGCTTGAAATGTATCACACAATACTTGTGAAGAATAATGTTCATGTTTGGGCTATTCGTGGAAACCATGATTACAAACCTCACTTTGACAATGATCCTTTTGGTTTTACAAATATTCATTTAGTACCTGACTACACTGTACTTAATTTAGCTGATAAAAATATTCTTTGTATTGGTGGTGCGGTTAGCGTTGATCGTGAATGGCGATACACAAAAAAACAAAAGCAAGGTATATTTGAAAATACTAATTTAGGAATTGAAAGCTGGTGGCCAGATGAAAAATTTATATTAGATGTTGATAAGATTAAAGACTTACGAAATATCAACATCATGGTAACTCATACTTGCCCACATTACTGCACACCAGATAACACTTTTAGCTTGGGTCCATTTGTAGAGGGTATTATAAAAGATACAGGTGATACTGAGTTACGAGCTGATTTACTTTTTGAAAGAAATCAAGTCACACAGGCTTTTAGTATTGTCAAACTAAATAATGATATTGAGTTTGCTTATTATGGTCACTTTCATAAAAGTGATGTAATGAATATGTATGGAACTAAACATCGACTTTTAGGAGTTGGTGAACTTTGGGAAGAAAGAAATTAAACAACTTCTTTTAAACTATGAGAAGCTCAACACTTATTTGCATAAGATGGAAATTAACAGGACGTATTGAAATATTCAATAATCTTGGTAAATTATATTCATCGTACTCAGATGGTGTGTTAGGTGTTAGTCGATATACACTTGATAGGAAAAATCTTTTTGATGGATATCAAAATGATGTTGTTGAAATTTATAAAATGAAACTTAATTAAATTTTTTTCGTATCTTTATAAATAATATATAGTATATAACTGCGTCTCAAGTGGTGTTGAATATTGAGTTTGAGAGACGTAAGTCAAAAAATAGTAATAATATGGATTCAGGTCCCAGTATAAAATCACGAACGGAAAATGACAAAACAAAAATTAGCAACACTATGTCTAATGATGGGGATGTTTTTCAACCCCTTTGGATTCGACGCTATTCAGATAATGTTGATGAAATTAACAGGTTCTTACTTAGGAGCCAATTTAATTTTATATTGCCTTGCGGGATTCTGTTTTGGCTTATACTTTTACTTTTCGGGTAATAACCCATTAGTAGCAATTAAAGACATTGTTCGTAGTATCTACGATGATAAAATAAAACACTATTACTTAAAATATAAGAAAAAATAAAACCCACTCGATGAGTGGGTTTTTCTTTAGTCTGTTTATATCTTAAGCTTCTTCTAAGACAACTTCTGACTTTTCTTGTAACATCATTTCATATGCTCTAGCAAGTCTTGTCATTCCAATTCCACCGCCGAATCTTGGGAAAAAATTATAGTTTAGGAATGTTTCAAGTTCCGCTTCTACTCTTTCTTTTCCGAATAGTTCAAACAATTTAGCACAATAAGCACCATCTTCAATTGTATAGAACATCTCTTTCATCTTTTCAACATCACAACTTCTTTCAGCTGAACCAATTGTTTCTTGTCCGTAAAGAATAACATCAACTTTATTGAATATTTCTCCGTCTTTGTTTTTCATATTCCAGAAAGGATTTGTTCTTCTTGGAAAATATTGTAAAGACACTACTGAGCCTTTTTCTTTCCACATTCTTGATTCATGTTCGTTTTCTAAAATTGGAACTCCGCCATATTCTTGACAAACTTCATCATAATTAACTTCAACTGGTGCATCGAAGCCTAAGTGTGCTAAAAGTTCAGATTCTAATTTTAGAAGTTCTTTCATACCACCTTTTGATTCAAATTCAAACATTGGAAAAATTAATTCATGTCTTCCTGGTATTGGATTTTTTTCTTGGCGGTAAGAAGTTGAAATACAAAAACATCCAGGCCATTCTGGATTTTGAAGTAATTCATGTTCTAACCACATTTGACCTGTTTGTGGCAAAGGCCAAACTTCACCACTATAGTTAAAAGTGGTAATTGAGTGAGGATTTTCACACGCTGCTAAGATTGATAATCTAGATTGTGTTGGGACTTCGATGAAGCCTTTTTGCAAAAAAAATTCTCGCATTTTTTGTACGAGAGCATGGTAAGTTAAAGTGTTTCGCATAAGAAATTTTTTTTTTGAGTCAAGTGCGACCTTGACCCAAAAATTATCTTTTTATATATCACAAAATAAAACCTTTGTTTAGTCAAATTTGAATTATTTTTCAAATTTTTTTGTAAATTTATATGATATACCAAAAGTTATATTTTGTATTAGCTTGAAATCACTGATACTTCTATAGTTTATAACTTCCTGAGCCACGAAACTTAAAGGCTTATTTGGTAATATAGTGACTTTCGTGTTTCCTAATATTATAAAATCTTTTATATCATTTATACCTGGTTGATAAAAATACTCAGATGATATTGAAAATAGTTTTTTTTCCACTTTAACTTTAGCTCTTAGAGAATGTCTAAGAAGTTCTTTAGAATTTAAATAAAAGAAATCAGTAGATTGATATATTACTGCATATGACAAAGATGCTTTACCCCACTTAAACTTCTCTTTTACACCACCACCTATACCTATCCAGTTATCTGCTTGTATCTCTCTAATCAAAGAGTAGTTATACTGATAGGTTGTAAACAAATCCCAATGTTCTTTGTTATAACCTAAATTTACTTTTTGTATTAACTCATTCTGAGAAATGTTAGGAGAGTAACCTAATTGGTAATTTGTACCTAAGTCTATCGATATGTGTTTTCCAAAATCAAATGAGTTATTCCCAATAAAACTTACATTTAATTGTTTTCCATTTTTAGTCTGAGAAGACATTCCTGTGAGTGAATTCTCTAATGTAATTTCTCTCTGAGCACTTACTGATATTGTAAATAATATCGATATTAAACTTAAGACTATTTTCTTCATTTTGTAGTGGTTAATTTTTTATATAAATTATATATAAAAACTCACTTTTTTAAAAAAAATCAAAAATATATAACGAAAATAAAATTTAATCACTATGGCAAAAGCAAAAACCTCCGAACTAAAATCTTTTCGTAAAAAATCAAGTAAGAAAAGACCGGGTGTTCATTCTAAAAAGAACAACAGTAAACACAAAGCTTCTAAAAACTACAAGAAACTTTACAGAGGTCAAGGTAGATAAACATTTTGCTTTTGGTGTATATAAATTCTAATGGAATTTATTTTACAAATTTTCTGGGTTAACTTTATATTATTCATTTGGTTTGAAACTGATGGATTCATTGAGTATTGCAAATTATTCAGAATTCATAAAATATTTAAGATTGATAGGTTTGAGACTTATAAAAAAGAGTCAAATCCTAATATAACTTATCTTTCTTATATAAGACAAAAACATCAGTCATTCATTTCGAGATTAGTATCTTGTGTTCCTTGTTTAAATTTTTGGATAGTTCTTTTTGTTTGTTATATCTTTAGTAGTTTATTATTATATCCACTTGTGTACCTAATTAGCTATGTGGTGTACAAAATACTAAAAAAATATATTTATGGTTAGCATATCTAAAAATCTTTATATTAACTCGAAAGACCAACTATATAAAATAGTTGAAGGAGACGAGTATCTTTCTGAGAATAATATATTTATTCCATTTATGGATTCAATGAGAGATCATTATTATGGTTGTAGGTGTGATGCCGATAGATATAATGACTTGTCTAATCAAGAATATAACAAATTAAATAATGATGAAGTTATTAATATATTAAAGAACTACTTCAATTGTAATGAAGTAAAATTCATAAAATAAAAAAGCCACTATTAAGTGGCTTTTTTATTTGAATAGTTAATAAAATTATTGAACTGAAACCACTTCAATATCAAAAACCAATTCTTTTCCAGCGAAAGGATGATTACCATCAATAACTGCGTGGTCTTCGTTAACCTCTTTCACAATAACATTTATAGGCATTCCGTTTTCAGCTTGAGCTTGTAAAGACATTCCTACTTCAACCGGGCCAGGTAATTGTTCGTTTGGTACTTTAACAATTAAGTCTTCTCTTAATTCACCATAAGCTTCTGATGCTGGAATGTTAACTGTTACTTTGTCACCAACATTTTTACCAATAACCGCATTTTCAAAACCAGGTATAATTTGTCCAGATCCAATTACAAATTGTAATGGTGCTTTACCAACCGAAGAGTCAAAAACTTCACCAGTTGTGTGTTTACCTGTGTAATGTACGTCTACCGTATTTCCATTTTGTATCATTTGAGTATATTATTTTTTAATTGTATTGTAAAAAGTTATATTTGTTTAATCTCAAACTTTCTTTATAAAAAATTATAAAAATATTGTGAGAGAATCTTTTACGGAATATAAAAAAACACTGGAACAAAATCTAGTGAACATCAGCTTTCTTTATAGCGGTGATGTTATATCCTCTATAGACTCTCAATACACTGAAATAAAAGGCACTCCTCTCACATCACCTGCATTTATCATCAATAGTATAGTTCAAATCTATAATCAAAGTTTTGAGATAATGTCAAAAAAATCTAAAGAATTTATTATACCAGAAGAATCTATTAAAGGAACAGGAGTAGATGGTAATTTATTTGATAAGATATTTGAATTAGGAGTAACACCAGTTTACATATTTTGTTCAGAGAAAGGTAAAACATTATTTGGTCAAATATTTAAATCTACATCCACTAGTGCTTTTCCACCATACTTTTACAGCATAGATAAGTATACCGGCATAAATGTTGATATTTTTTATTCTCCTTTAATTGAGGAAGATGATGATGAAATTATTTTATACATCTTTGATTCGCCCATACAAAGCTTGGTTTATTCCTTACAAAATATGGATTACAAAATAGAACCAAACAACGATAAAAATACTGAGTGGAGACATATAATTGATTATAAGTTATATGATTGTAAATTTAACTCACACAAAGTTCATATCAAGAATGTCTCAAGACTAAGACACGATAAAATTAATAAGATTTTGAATGGTAATTGATCTAAGTATAAACAATGATGATTTAACTAATTATGTACATGAATACAAGATTAAAAGTGCTAGATTACTTACCGCATTAAATAGGCTAAATAATAGCATGGATAAAAAATATAATTATATTATAATTCCGATGTCTGTTTATAATATAATTGAATGTTGTGAGTACTTTAAATCAACAAAATATGACCATGAGAATCATAGCAATCTTAAAAAAGTAGGATTTATAGGTGACTTTGAATGCTATCTTGATATCTATCTCAAAAGTAATGAAATATTAGTATCTTGGGACAAATCAACTTCAAGAGATATAAAAATAGAAAGCTTATTTACAAACAAAATAATTTCTGAAAAAGTAATAGAAGTTATTTTTTAAGTTTATATGACTCAAATTTAGCTATGATTCTTTTATTAACAGGATCAATAGTCATTAAGCTTTTTCTATCAGTCTTCATGCCTTTAGTTACTCCAGCTTTCACAAACTCGTCTCTAGTTACTTGTGATGATTTACCACTTGTTTTATCAATTAGATGATACTCATAACTTTCATTAGTATCTTGTCCTAATAATTGAACACCTTTGGTGTCATATGTCAAAGACTTACCTTGGTTTGCCTCGTCAATTTTAGATTTAAGATTATCAACTATCTCTTTAGCAAGTAACTTTAACACATCAACATACTTTTCGGTATTATAAGCTATTTTTAATGCGGGTTTGTTATATTTTAAGAAGTTTAATCCTGAGATATTTGTTATCGATGGATGACCACCTGAGTTTCTAATTACTAACTCCCAAACTGGAACTTTATATCCACTCAGAAGCGTTTTTTGGTCAGGAGACAAATCTTCAAAAAGAGTATCCATAGCATCTTTAATTTCTGAAGCATTAATATCCACCTTACTTATTGCATTATTTTTCTTTTCATAAACACAATCTTTATAGAAAGCATCTAAGTCTGACCACTTAAAGCCAACTCCTTGATAGTCTTCACCTTCTGCTTTTTGCATCGACTTCCAATCTTGCGAGGTTTCAAATTCTTTTTTAATAGACTCTAAAGAAACAAAGAATCTTTTAAGCACTCCTTCATGTTTTGATAATACTTCTTTAGCAATATCACCTAAGTGAATATCCTTAAGTCTCTTTTGTTTGAATGGATTACAAGATACTTGTATTAATCCCATAGGCCATACTATACAAAGAAATTCAGAGTCTGGATTATTTTTGAATGGTGTGTATCTATCATAAGAACCTGGCTTAATCATTGAACCACCACCATATTGTGTAATTATCTTATAGTCTTCATCCATTGAAACGCCTTTTACTGGTTTATCAGCACTCATTACTTTTCTACCTAAATTACCAACAGAGTATCTGTGATTGTTTAGGAATAAATACTTTTTATCAAACAATTTATCTACATAACTAGAATATTCTTCATCAGATAGTCCTAACTCAGTTGCGAGTTTATGATCTTCTGACTCATGCATACCATTTATTTTTTTGAGTATTAATAACTCGTTTCTACTAATTTCAAATGTTTCACTATCAACCTCAACAAAACTATAATCTTTCATCTTTGAAACATATTGTGATAAGTTATCAGCAATTTCCTCTGGTGTTGCAAGTTTACCAGCTTTATCGGTTGTTTTAGCATTATTTATGTAATGTCTTATGTTATTGAACATAGAATATAAACTCGCATTAGAATCCAATAATAAACACTCAAGTATATTTTTATTAATATGGTTTCTTTTACCATCTAAAGATTTAACAGATATTCTTTTATTCTTATATGCTAATAAAAGTCTATTAACAACAAAGCCCATCATAAATCTATTTTTTTCACCAGAAAGACTCTTTTCATATTTAAATATTGAATTCTGAACATCTTCCGGTTTTATATTATGTGTTAAGAAATTAGCAGAGTCTACCGTTTTAATTAGTTCTATATCTTGTGGTGTAAAAATGTCACTATAAGATATTTCACCTGAAATAATTTCAACATTTGATCTAGCATGTTTAAAATAAGTTGAAGCAGTATCTTCAGCACCAACTTGTTTGTCGTGATGATCAGATTGAATGTGAAACATTGGCTTTCCATGAGCAAAGTCAACAAGTACTGCTAAATTCCCTTCTTTGTGATGTTTGATGGCATATTCTAAACCACCATACTGAATAATATGACAATCAACTGTTTCTATTTGATAGTAGTTCTTTAAGAACTCTTTCATAGCCAACGCAGATGTTACGCCATCTAAATCTTTATGGAAATAAATTTCCGCAGTCTTGTGAAGTTTTGCTATCTTAGATATATTTTTAAGTCCTACTTCTTCATTTATGAAGTTTTGATATTTCTTTATCATATTATTTGACATAATTTTTGTCTGTTTTTCTATATATTAATATATGAATTTGCTTATTTTCGATGTATTGTTTTTGTATAAATAAACTTTCATCTGATAGTCTATGAGACGCGACATCCACTATTTCTAAATACTCTTCAGAGTTTATTAAATCATTTAGAAGTTGATTCGCTTTCCAAATTGAAACATCAAATCTTGACCAATCTTTACTTATTGAAACATCAATATAAGGCACAAGTCCTAATTTAATATCACCATCTTTCATTGGTTCATGAATGTCAAGTTTATAGAGCTTTTTATAAAATCTAATATTTACTAACCAGCCTAAATCAATTAAGTCTGTAAAAAGAAATTTTACATCATCTGGTGTCAAACCATATTCGCGAATGTAATCATCATCAGTATCAACTGACTCAAAATATTTTAAGTATTTCATTTTTTACCAAATGGTGTTTTTCCATAACCTTTTATCATTCCCTTTTCGTCACCTTTAGTTTCTGTATCAAATCTTGTGTCGAAGAAGTTATTACTATCAGTAACTACTTTAACCTCTGAATCTAAAGTAGCATAAGGTCCGAGTTTTCCAGATCTATAAACACCACCAAACATATCACCATTTAGGTAACCCTCCATGAAATAACAATTTGTTAAATCAGTCATTTCAACTTTGCAATTAAGAACTTTTGAATTTTCAACCGAAGATTGTTGTAATTTACATTTAGCCATTTGAGAGTTTTTTACCTCACTACCTACAATAAAACAATCTTCAAATATACCCTCACATCTACAATTAATCAAGTCATAACCTCTTAGTGTTGAACTTGTTTTAATAGTAGCATCAACTACTTCCATAGTTTGTGTTGTAGTAACATAGTTTATGATACATTCTTTTAATCCAGTGGTCGCGTCTAGAAGATTATACAAATCAGTATATATGTTATTATAATACGCAGCAACTAAATCATAACCACTTTGTTGGTCAATCTGAATGTTAATGGTTGGGAAGTCAACAATAAAGTTGTCATATTTTGAAAAGTTCTTAAATAAAGAAATATTTTTCTCAAGATATTCTTCTAACTTATTTACATCCTCTGATGTGAAATCAGTATCAACACAATCATATACGTTTATAATAAATCTATCCATGAAATAGATTAGATTACCTATATTCTTCTCATAGTCTTTGCCACCAATATATCTTAACTCTAGTCTTTGCGAGTCTTTATCATTATTGATATGTAAAAAATTTATACCAAAATATTTATCATTTGGTGTTCTTAGGTTATTTTTAACTACACTAATTGGAATATTAAAGAAGTCATACTCTTTGTAAGGTATAAGTTTCTTAACCGACTTAGCATAAACATTATCTTTTCTTGATGGAAATATTCTATAAATTTCATCTTCATCTGTGGTTAGAACCAACTTTAGAATATTTAAATCATTAAGATTTTTTTCTTCACTATTAAATGATAAGTTAAAATGTATAGATGACTTTTCATTTGTGTAACCATATGTCTGAATAAATTTAATTATTTTAACTAAATAATATTTAGCATCAAAATAATCCAAAGGGCCTGTGACCAACTCTACCATGTTAGAACCACCAGATAAGTCTGGTTCTATTTTAAAATTCTTTTCATCCGGTGTAAAGTCAGAATGATATTGTCTAAATCCCCAAACTTTAACAGGCGACAATTCTTGGTTTAACAATTCCAAGGTTTTATAGTATGATAAGTCTTTCATGTAAAACTCAAACTCGAAGCCTATTCTGGCGTGTTTAAGTTTATTTGATTGATTTAAAAATTTATCAGAGTACTTCTTCATAGTATTATATATTAAACTTACCTTTTCGAAATTAAAACTTAGGAGGGATAGTGGTGGATATTATATATAATTTCAATATCATAAAAATAATATTAAAACGTGGAGTTTTTTTGTGTCTATTGTAAAACTAGGAAAAAGGTTGATAAGTTCATAAAGGTCAATCGTATTAAAAATAAATATATTATTGATATAAAGAAGATAATCGAAGAAGAGGAAGTTAATTTTCAAGATGATAAGATGTATTTAAAAGTTTTAATTTTTCAAAAAATACAACAAGCAATAGACAAAAAGAAAGATATCTACTACATTCCAGACTTTGATACTGAGTTTTCAATAGAAAAACTTCTTAACCTTAAAAAGATACTTGGTGAAAATAATTTTAACGTTTTAATATTCTATAACGAGTTCCGAAAAAACCCAGAAATAATTGATGATGTTTTTTCAAATCTTTCGAAATTTTCCAATTCACAAATAATAAGAGATTACTAATAGTTTAATATATAATAAAAATTAACTATTACTAATGGCAAATAGATCTATACTTGGTGGTTCACCCCTAGGCTTAATTAATGTTAGAAGCTGGTATGGTAATGATGGTCTTTCAACCTTCAATGCGGGTAAAACTAGAAATATTAAGGTACAAGAGTATAACTTAAACAAGAGTGATGCTGGTATGGTTTCTGGTAATAGTTTATTTACTGGTTATAGAGTAGTTAGAGCTTGGCCGGATGTAAGAGAAATAGAACCGGGCAGATATGACACAAAAGGTATTGGTGACGTTGTTTATAATGATGAGTCTAAAGAGGCTGGTGATCCAGCAAGCTACCAATTAAAGAAGAAAGGTGATTATTCTAAAAGAAGAGTTCTACATAATAATAGTGTTTATGATACAAGTATTCTTAATATAATTGAAAAATTAGCAGGAACCAAAGCCGCTCTAAGACCAGCGGATTTCGCATACTTAAAGAATGTTGGTGTTTATCCTAATAATAGATTAATGATTGCTAGAAGATTTGCTTCGCCAACAGATGATAATATAATGGTAAAAAAGAAAGATAGTGACTTAGGTAACTTTGCAACACTTATAAGTTGGGTACCTGAAAATGAAAACTTTTTAGACTTTTCTTTTGGTGAAGAATGGACAGACGCAGAAGCAGACTTCAAAACAATACTAACATCATTAGGTGAAGATATTGGTTTGGGCAATTTAGGTGGAATTGCCGGTGCTGCCGGAAATGCTCTTCCTTTGCCAGGTTTTACTGAAATATTCCAAAGACAATTTTTGGCAAAAATGGGACTAATAGAAGATTCCGCTGCAAACTCAATACCAGCTGGAAATCCAAACTTAATTAAACAAGCTAAAAGAAGAAAATTAATTGGATACTCAGATGCCGGAGCTGGTCTTAAATGTCAGATTAATATTAAAATGGTTTGTGAGTACGAGCTAAAATATATTTCTGGAATTGATCCTACTATTGTTTGGATGGATTTACTTGGTATGATTGTTCGATTTGGCACATCAAATAGTGAGACATATGGTTTGAGTAGATCAGTTAGTAATAAAATAACAAACTGGGTTAATAATCCGCATCAACTTGTTAAAGATGTTGCGAAATCTATAAAAGATGCAATATCTGGAATAGTAACTGAAATACAAAAGGCTATTAACAAAGCATTTGGTGAGGCAGAAAAAGCGGCTAAGGCATTACCTGATGAGGCTCCTGGTCCAGATCCGGATCCAGCACCAGCACCAATAAGTCCTCAACAACAGGCTCTAAATGATGCTAATAAAAATAAAGCTGACCAAGAAGGACTACTTTCAAAAATATCGGCAACATTATCCAATATTGGTATGGATATCCTTGAGGGTTTATTACAAAAATATAGAGTTAAAATAATTGGTGTTGTTAATGCTTTATCTGGTCTACCATCAACACCGTGGCATATTACTATAGGTAATCCAATGAGACCAACATTTTGTTCTGGTGATATGTTATGTGAAAATGTTAACCTAAAATTAGGTCCTACATTAGCATTTAATGATTTACCATCAACAATCACTGTCGAATTTAACCTAACTAATGCAAGAGCTTGGGGTCTACAAGAGATTATGGCTAAATTCAACAGTGGTTATTTAAGATCTGTTGACGTTCAGAAGACATTCTACGAAACACGTCAGATTACAGGTAATGATAAGTTAACTTATAATGAACCAGTTGGTATTCTACCATTTAACGATATTAGTTATGGTACAGCAAGTAGTACAGCTAGTACGCCAGGTGCTACTGGATCTAATTCACCTACAGGTGCTAATGATGCCACACCTACACCAGGAAAAGGTGCTACAGTATCAACAACTGGTGAAACTAATACAGGAAATACTGACAACACAACTAGAGCAGAAGGTGGCAAAATTGGAAATAACCAACCAGTTAATACACAAGGTGGTGGTGGCACTGGTGCAATAACTGGTACGCAAAGTGGCGGTTAAAAAAATATGAATAAAAATGGACATAGTTTCTTTATCACAATTAAGTTTTAGTAAAGTTGACCAACTTTTTGATATGTATTCACCTAATCTTGTTTACATAAGAAGTGAATCATTGACTCCTTACCTTGTTCAAAAAGGCGAAGAAATGAGAATAGACTTGGTTATTATGTCAATTTATGATGATGCTAGATACTTAGAGGATGTTGATGTTTTACTATTTCTTAATAATATAGATAACCCACTGAATATAAATGCGGGTGATATTATATATTATCCACCACCAGACCAACTATCTTCTCATAGAGCTATATTTGATAATTTAAGTAGAAGTGGTAAGAGTGTTAGAGAGCGATTGGCTACTCCAAATAAGACTCAGAAAAAAGATCCAAATAGAAAAAAATTCCTTGATAATGGTTTTGCTTTACCTCCTGTAGTATTAGATGAAGCAAAATCTCCGGTTAGACTAGAAGATGGAAAAATTGTTATAGGTGGTTTAAATTAATTTATTTATGGCAGATTCAGTATTAAAGAAAGTAAGGGTAAGTGATGGTATCTTTGTAGAAGTTTTTTCACAAGGTAGAAGAAAATACGCAATAGTTAATAATGCTGGTGTAGAATATAGAGGTGAAAAGTTCAGAGAGCCTTATACAGAAGACCAGATTATAAAAGAAACACTATCTGCATATGCCCGTACACAAGGAAAATTCTACGATTATTATAAGATAATACAAGATCCATATAAAGATCCTTGGCCGATTAGAACAACCTATGGAAATGGGGATAAAAGTCCATATTATCTAAATAACGGGTGTAAGATAAATATTCAATGGATTGGTAGACTACCTAATCCAGAGTTTAATCCTGGTACATTTTCAAATCCGGGTGATGCTGAGGATGTTACGGGTTCACCAGATAGGTGGTTATATGATCAAGTAATAACATCATCAGTTGACGACGCATCAAATAGTGACACTCTACCAAAGTCAACTTGGGTAATCCCACAGCCATTTCAGATTAATCAAGTAAGTGGTATGTCTTCTCCAAATTACAGAGACACCGCATATGTTAATGATAAGATCGTTACGGTTAGTTTACCTGATGGCATTAAAGAAGAAGGTGATTATTTAGTATGGACAGATGGTGGTCTATTATATAATACAAAGGCTATACCAGCAACTGCCTCTTTTGAAGAATTTAGAATTACTAGAGGTGGTCTTGGTATGGGTGGCAGACCACAAGACCAAATATCTTATTGGGGTGAAAATTTCAAAGATTCTGATATAATAAGTCGTGTTATAGATAAGTTTGTTTATCAAGTAAGTAAAGTTCATGGTATTTATACCAATGATTACAATCTTCAACTTTGTTCACCAGATACGGCTTCTTGCTCAGTTATTCCCTACAAGTCACCATTAGTTCCTGAAAATAAACCACCGGTTACTCCAGAAAGTCAACCACCTGGTCCAACCATGTCGGCTACTAATCCAAAAGTAAAATTTACAATTGATGGTATTGCTGAGCCAATTGAGATTAAAGTAAACACAGATTTACCTAACTTTACAATTTGGGCTGGTCCAATTCCTAAACCAATTGACCAAGTTGACTCTTATGAAGACTTAGAAGAATTAGATAGTGAGTACACGGAAGGTGAATATAGTGGTGAAGAGGAAAGAGCTTTGAAAATGTCAGCCGGTGAAGGTTTGAAGAGTGAGGCTGAATACCAAGCAGACCTTAACGATACTTACACACCTAACGATCCAGCAACAAGTAATACTCCAGGTGGTGGTACTGGATTAAAATCCACAGGAACTTATACATCTGAACTACCTACTGAAAGTCCAAAAGGATCCGGTACGGTTAAACCTGGTTTCAATGGCGTGCCATACTATCAACAATTTGATACAAGATGGGGTAATGTTATTTATGGTAGGGCAAAAGATGGTACGTTTGTTGAAGCAACTATTAAACCGGCTAAAGGTTGGGTAAATGTTACTTGGAACGGAAGCACATACACTGTTAATTGCGATCACTTTAATGGTGATAGCGGATTCTCATCTATTCATGGTGGTGGTTGTGGTATAACAAGCACATCTATGATTATAAATTATTGGGCGGTTAAGGGTAAATGTAAACCAACATCACCTGTTAAAATCGCTAAGCTTGCTTCTGAAAATGGCGCAAGACCTGGACCTCCTTGTAATGGTACACAACCGGGAGGTAAAAATGGCGCATTTGGTAAGGCTATTAAATCAGCCTTTAATATAGACTTCGATGCTACTAACTCAGCTGATGCTCAAAAACTTGTCAAGGCTGGCTTCCCAGTATTATTTTGTGGTCAAAATTTCAGTGGAAAAAACTCATCAGGTTCTGCAACTAGTCCATATGGTGGTCACTTTATTGTTATAACAGGATATGACAATGGTAAATGGAGGGTTAATGATCCAGGACGTAATGTTGATAAAGGTGGAATAGCTTACTTTGATAAATTTCCATCCGGTGGTCTTTGGAAATTTGTTCCGTCTGGAATGTCAGTATAATAAAAAAACCCACTCAATTGAGTGGGTTAAATTTTTTCAAAGAAGTTCTAATTAATTATCAGATTTCTTACGAGGTTTAGCTGGTTTTTTAGGCTTGCTCTCTGTAGCAGGTTTAGCTTTTGGCTTTGATGCTTTTTGTGTAGCAGGCTTTGTTGTTTCAGCTTTCGGTTCAGACTTCTTTACCTTGGCTTTTATTTCCTTAGCCGTTACTTTTTCAGCCTTTTTTTCTTCAGCTATTTCAGCTAAGCGAGTTTCGATTGCTTTAGTAGCCGCTTCCACGTCTATGTTAGCAATTTTTTCTTTAATCTTCTCGATAGCTGGTTCAACAACTTTTGATTCAATAGTAGCTTCAACCTCTTTTTCCGCTACACCAAACCAACCTTTAATAGTATTCCAAATACCCATAATATAAATTATTTTTTATTATATATCCAAATTATAACCTTCCCTCTATAAAAAACCTCAAAAAAACCACAAAAGTCTTTAATATTAAACATAATAAAGTATTTTATATATAATTATAAGATGAAGTTTAGATACGACAAAGAAAAGGAAGAACTGGTTGTTTCAGATGCCACAAGAATTGAATATCATCAATTAGGTCTTTGGTTAACAAGACATGTCAAGGGTTATCGTTTTATGCCTGCCTTTAAAATGGGTGTGTGGAACGGTCAACAATCGTATTTTAAAAATGGTAGAATAAACTTAGGTCTTTGGAAAGAAGCGATGAGAGGTTGTAAAGAAATTGATGCTCCTTTTATACTTGAAAATAAAGATGAATTCCCTTTAAATAGAGAAGTTACTTTAGAAAAAGTTAGAGAATTCTGTCAAGACTTTTTCAAAACACACAAGGTTAGAACTAAATCAGGTGAATGGATTAACTTTATGCCATATGACCACCAAATTGAGTCCGCTTATAAAATATTGAAAAATAGATATTGTATGGCTGAGGTTGCCACATCTGGTGGTAAATCGCTAATTATATCAATTGTTATTTTCTATACACTAAGAAATATAGAACCTAAGGCAAAATTTTTAATTATAGTTCCTTCGATAACATTAGTAACTCAATTTTACGATAATATAGTTGAATATAATTATGGTGTTAATAATATATTGGAAATGAGAGAAAAGAAAATAGATCATATTCTAAATGATTCTCATTTACCTTGTGATGTTAGAATCGAAGAAGTTATGTCCGAAAGACCTCGTAAATGGTCAGGCACTCTCGATGCTAATGTTTATATTGGTACATACCAGTCTTTAGAAAAGTGGCCTAAAGAGTTTTTTAAACAATTTCATACAGTGTGTACCGACGAAGCACACGGTGCAAAAGCAAAAACAATTACAACTATTTTAGGACACACATTTAATAATGCTTATTCAAGATTTGGAGTATCAGGAACTTTTCCAGAGGAGAACACTTGTGAGATTTTAACAATTCAAGCAGTTCTTGGTCCTAAGATTACAGAAGTGTCTGCTATGGAATTAAAAGAAAAGGGTATTATAACACCAATGGATATAAAGGTTGTTATAATGAATCACGAAGACTTAGACTTTGATGATAGAATGACTCAGATAAGAAAAGGAGGTTATGGTAAAGAAGCCTTTGAATTAGAAAAAGATTACATTCATCAATCTGGAAAAAGATTAGAATTTATAAAAAAGATTGTAAATAAATGCGACTCAAATACTCTTTTACTTTTTCATACTATTGATTATGGTCAACAAATCTATAACACACTAAGCAAAGAATTGACAGATAAGGAATTTTATTATATTGATGGTGAGATATCTGGTAAAAAGAGAGAAGAGATTAAAAAGTTAATGGAAGTGACTGATGGGAAAGTAAAAGTTTTAGTCGCTTCTTATGGTACACTATCAACAGGTGTTTCTATAAATGCCATCTTCAATGTAATATTTGCAGATTCTTTCAAATCCGAACAAATTATTATTCAATCAATAGGTCGTGCTCTTCGTTTACACGATGATAAAAAGAAGGCAAATATTTTTGACTTAGTTGATGTTTTTTCAAGTAGAGAGATGTCAAATATTCTCTATAAACACTTCAAAGAGCGTGAGAAGTTTTACAATAAAAGAGGCTATCCTTATAAAATAATTAAGGTCAATATTTAGCCCAGAAAGACCATATCTTAATATATAAATGATATGGCACTTACTACAATAAAATCTGTCAGAATAAGAGGAAAAGAAAAAACTAACAAACCGGGTGGTTTGGATGGAAGGCTTGTTTTAAAAACTGATGGAAAAGACAGATCTATTATTGTTTATCTCTCAGATACTGATACTTTGTATTCTTCAACTTTCATGTCTATAACTTTTTCTAAAAAAGATTGGAAAGATAAATCGGATGATGAAGTAATAAATTTTTATTTAACAAATCCTAATTCAGGTTATCCTGATTGGTCAATTGTTCAAGATCCATTTGATCCTACCAATATACCAAATGATCCTAATTATACACCACCATCTAGTGGAACTGCTAGTGGAACTGCTTCAACACCACCGACGGGCGCATCGGCTAGTAGCACTGAAATAGCTGATTCTGCTTCGAATGCTGCTATTGCTTCGGTACCAGAAACACCTGTTAAAAAGCTAATAGTCGGTAAAGTGAGAATTACTAAAAAAAGTGGACCAGGTGAAATAACTAGTACTACCAATTTAGAATTAGATTTGACCGATCCACAAGGACTTGGTGTAAGTAGCGCCGAATTTAAAGAATTGCGATTTACAGAAGCTGGTGATTATGTTTTAAGTATAACTTGTACATCAGATGAGGTGGAACCAATGGAGCTAAAAGTAAAAGTCACAAAAGAGGATGATGTAATTGCTCAACCAGAAAGCAAAGGAACTGAAGAAGAACAAAAGCCGGTTGATGGTACAAGACCTATAATTTCTCAAATAGATAAACCAACTATTGTTGTACCTCCAATAAAAATGAATCAAGATGGTTCAGGTCCATCTGGTCAAGGTGCTTATACAGAAGGACTTGGTTACACACCATTCATTTGGTATAAAGGATATGCTATTGAAGACAGAAAGCTAAAATCTATGAGATTATATCATGTTGGTTTGGTTCCAAAAATTGAATTTACATTTGAAGACCAAAATGAAATAATGAAGAGTGAGGTCACTCCTACCGATGATTCCACTGTTGAACTATTCATGAACTCAACATCTAAAAACTTAAAAACTATTCATATGGTTTTTAAAATTGAAAGTGTAACACAAGGACAACCAACCGCTGGACAGACTTACACAATTGTTGGTACTATTAATATTCCTAGTTTGTATGTTCCAAACAATAACACTTATAAAGGAACATCATTTACTGCATTAAGAAATATATCAAAAGAACTTCAACTTGGGTTTAATTCTAATATTGATAACACAGATGATGAAATGCCTTGGTTAAATCCAAACAAAAAGCCGTTTGAATTTATGGAGGATATAATATCAAGATCTTATATTTCTGATGAGTCTTTTATGGCTGGTTATATTGACTACTATTATTGCTTTAATTATGTTGATATTGAAAAGGAAATGAATAGAGAAGCCGGTGATGATGTTGGGTTAGACACTTCTGGTATGTCAGCTCAATCAACAAAAGACGAGTCTTCTAGAATAGTTGCCTTAAAGTTAACAACAGATGATGGTCAGAAATCAACTTCAAATTATATAGAAAAGTATGAGAAGATAAATGATTCTACAAAGAAATCTTTGAAGGAGGGTTATGCAACTGTTACCAAGTTTTATGACAGAATCAAAAAACAATTTTTAGTATTTACTGTTGATTCAACAACATCCGACGGTAGTAAATCAATTATTTTAAAAGGTGCTAAAAACGATGATAAGTATCAAAAGGAAAATGTTAAACACAAATTCATGGGTAAGCTTGATACAGATAATGTTCATAAAAATTACAACTATGCCGGAACACAAAATCGTATTAATTTAAACAACTTAAATAAAATAGTCATTAATGCTACTTTACCAAATGCCAATTGGAATCTTTATAAATATATGAAAATTGGCGTTGATATTATTAACGCATCTTCAACACCTACTAATCCAGGAATTGTTGATTGGAGATATTCAGGCTACTATATACTTGCTGATATCGAGTATACTTGGAATGGCAAAACAATGGGTCAGAAACTAAGACTTGTTAGAAAAGAACTTGGTAAGACTCCAGATGAAGCTAAAAATGATCCACCACAACAGAAGAAACCTGAGACTAAGGAGAATAACCCTAATCCTATTCCCGGTGCTACTTCTTCTATTTATCCACCACCAAACGCTGTATATAAAATTGGTGATACTTATTTAGTACAGGATAGAGATGGTAAAAAATATGAATTATTTATTACAAGTATTTCAGAAAATGGTATTGAAGTAAAAGGAAAATTAAAAAGTAAACAATAAAAATGGCAGAAACACAAAGCACACCATCACAAGCCACGGCACCAACAGGTGATATTAAGATATTTATTGATGATTTTAATAAAGAGTTTGAACTTGAGATAAAAAAATTAACAGATGCTGTGAATAATTTAAAGAATATTTACGCAGATGCTATAAAGATATCTACACCAAGAACAACCTCATGGCCAAAAGACGAAAGTGTTAAAACAATAGGTGACTTGTTTAAGTATACATTTCCAGACATAGATAATGGTGTATTTATTGAACCACCAAAAGGTATACAACCAGGTGGTATTATAAATCAAGAAGAGTTAGATGCTCGTAAAAATTGGGAAAAAGACTTAAACACAGCTAAAGAATTTTTTACTTCATTAAAAAAAGGTATAAGAGGATCTACTAAGTTGAATGATTATAATCAGGTCAAAAAACCAGGAGTTACCAATCCATCTTTATATTCACCAGGTCAGTATTATTTTGATGTTTTCATGAGTGTGGTCTTATCAGAAAATGGTCCGTTAAAGAGTCCGGATGGGAGCAATGGTGGTGAGGCTTTTGATTTTGACTATCGAAATAATCCTACATATGGTGGTTCTGTTTCAATATCACAATTTGACCCAAGTGGAGAAGTTGAGTTATCAAAACATGATGGTAGCTTAAATAACGTAGTATTTGATTATTATGAGTTTAGAGAACTAATACAACGAGGCTATGTTGGAACCGCCGTATATGATAAGGTAGAAAAATACACTGGAATTGATATTGGTCTAGATAATGATGGTAATAGGGGTAAGTATAGTGGTAATTTTCCAGGACTAAGAACTCAGTATAGAAGTGGTAACTATGACCAACTAAAAACCGATCCTAAGTTTAATGAAGAAAGAGGCGACCTTGATGAGACAACTAAGGAGTTTTGGGGTGGATTTGAGCTAACTTCTTTATATAAAGCGTTCTTACAAGCGGGCGATAATTACAAATCTCTGGTGTTACCACTTCGTAATCCTGAGCCTATAGCAGAATCCACACCAGACTTAATATCACCTCCTCTTCTGGTTGTTACTCCAGACCCAGATGAATTAACATTTAATGTTGAAAAACAAAACACTTTTATAGTGGTGGGTGGTACAGTAAGTCCACCGATGGAGTATGTAATAGTATCAGAAGAGCCTAATCAAGATGGTGATATTCAGGCTATATTTAATGATTACCAACAATTAGATTATGACGAATTAGGTGATGAATATACAGAGGGTGAATTTATGGGTACGGAGGAAGAGTTATGGCCACCGCCACCACCAGTAGGTTATCCAGCTATAGATACAGAAACAATTAACTCACTGAAAGGAGTCAATGAGTCAAATGCAGATAGTCTATCAACAAGCAGCACAGATAAATATCCAGCATCTAAAGACAAAGACGCGAATATTAAAGAGTTTATAAAGCAAGCTAAAAAAGCAGGTGTTACAAATAAGTTTGCTATTGTTGGTATGCTTGCTATTATTAGTAAAGAGTCTGGATTTGTTCCAAAAAGCGAATACTCATACAGAGGCACTTCTGGTGCTAGATGTCAGAAAATATTTGGAAAGAGAGGTAAGACAGAAGCTCAGTGGGAAGAACTTACAAAAAATGATAAAGCATTCTTTGATTTTATATACGGCGGTAAATATGGTAATGCGGCAGATGAAGGATATAAGTACAGAGGAAGAGGTCTCAATCAAATTACCTTTAAGGCTATTTACGAAAAATATGGAAAAGCAACAGGGTATGATATTGTGAAGGATCCTGATTTATTAAATACAATAGAGGTTGCGGCCGCTTGCGCAGTTAGTTACTTTAAGACTGGCTTAAACGGTGCTCCTGGATCGATAAAGAGACAATATAATTTCACAGACGTGAACTCATTCAAAAACTTAGATGATGCTACTGGTGCGGTATATCATTGTAATGCTGGATTTGGACATACTTATGCCGATGTTGTTGCTGATAGTACTGGTGGTAGAGCCAAGGCATTTAAGAATGCGGGACCTTTATATAATACTTATAGTTCACAAATCGCATAGAACTAAAATATAATTTAATATATACAATATGAGTATTTTTAATAAAGATAATACTGGTTCAAATGACGATAATTCTTCAGCTGATAAAGCAAAAGGAACTATCGCTGGTTTATTTAATTCCATAAAAGGTATAAATAGAACCAATGGCGGTTCGCCAATTGGTCTAATAGACAGAAATGGCAAAAGACAACCTCCTGGTTTTACACCAAATAGTAGTTTCGTAACATCTATTAGCACAAGTGATAATGATACTTGGTATGGCGCTCTTTTGCAAACACATCCAGATTATACAGGAAATTCTGGGTGGTATCAATATCAATCAAATGTTGGTGAAAAGAAAGATTTGTCAACTTCGGAAAGATTTGATAAATCTAAGAGTCTACCAAACTTCAAAGATGAGGTTCCTGATGCTTATACTAAATTATCAACAAGAGACCATTACTTACTTTTTAATGACTCTTCAGCGGATTATTTTAAACATGGACTTCACACAATTGATGAAAAAACACCATTAAGATCTGATAAAAATACAAGAGAAGCTTGGGATGGACATGAAGAATCAACTCCTTTAAGACTAAGTAATGTTCTTAGAGATAACACCGGTAGAGGTGGTACACCTTATGAGAATAGTGATCCGGTTTTGTTTGGATTTGAACTTGTTATTGATGCGATAAGTTCACCACTACTTAACGGCTCGGTTGAAGATTTTATAGAACAATTTAATTCTATAAGTGAGGTCGCTGCTAGAAAATATGTGTTATCAGATTTTAAACAACAATTTATAAAGTTATTTAAAACTAAGGGAAGTGTTTTTATAGACCAAACAGCTCAGAATCAAACTAAAACATCAATACCAAACTCTGGTTATCCCAACACAGAATCTCAGACTAATATTTTTGAACCTGGTAAAAAGGCTTATTTATCATACTACTTAAAAAAGGTATCTGGATTAAATATGTTAATTGAAGCAAATCAACCAGTCAAGAAGAAATTTCTTGTTGATTATAGAAATGACGTATTGAAGTTAACATTTTCAGAGGATGTTTCGCTCACAATGGGAACTTTAGCACATTTATATAAATTACTTTATTGGTCAAAGCCATCTGGTAAAAATATAGTTCCAGAAAATCTATTAAGATTTAATTGTGATATAATAATTTCAGAAGTCAGAAATCTTAATAGAGTCAGAAAAGCTATGGATACTGGTAACTTAGAAGTTATAAAGGAAAATGTCAGTAGACATGTTTACTCTCTAAAAGAATGTCAGTTATGGTTTGATGTTCCCGCACACGATGATGAAGTTGACTTTTCACAAGCACCAAAAGAATTTGATAATTTCGTTGTTACTATGGACTATAAGTACGTTACAACTAAGTTTGAGAGATGGGTTCCAGATGGAAATGGATTTGGAACATATGCTGGTTATAATAATGGAGCTCTATGGAAAGTGGGAAACCCTGGATCTAGAGGAACTCAATCAACGGTCAATGCCGGTACTCTAAATGATAATTCTGTTCCCAAATTCTTCACTGCTGGATTAAATTCACTAAAACACAATGGTGTAAAAACACCTATTGTTTTACAATCCTTTACTATTAACCAAGATGCTATAAATAGTGATGGGTTTAAAAAAGACGCATCAGTTGATGCAAATTCATCTGGAACAAACAATACAGGTGATGAAACAGAAGGTTCAAATGAAACTGCACCAGATAAAAAAGGAGCGAGAAGAGCTAAAACAAAAGAATCTTTTGAGAAATTCAAAGAAAATTCTAAAAAAGCGGGTAAAAAATTAGCTAAAAATTTAGAAAAAGCCGCAAAAAGAGAACTACAATCTCAAATTAATCTAAGATTTAGACTATTGAATAATACTTTAGATAAAGTAAGAAACGCATCTGGTATCGGTCGAATGAGAGAGCCTACTAACATATATGAGGTTCCATATTTCTATCAGGGTATTTCAAATGGATTAGGCGGTCAAATATCAAGTACATTTTTTTATGATGTTCATAATTCTCTTAGAGATTTTGCAGGAGATGCTGTAGGTGGTCAATTAGGTAATATTGCTAGAGGCGGTAATAATACTAGTTTTAATCCATTTGGTGGTTAATACTAATATATTTTTCTTGAAAAGCGACTTTCTTAATATATAATCTATCATGCAAGTAGAAAGCGGTAAAACTTATGTTGGTGTTGTTGAAGACAACAATGACCCTAAAAAAATGGGTAGAGTAAAGGTCAGAGTATTAGATGTTTTTGATAATACTCCTTTAGAAAATATACCTTGGGCAAACCCATGGAAAGATTTATCTGGAGATGAGTTTCTATTACCAGATAAGGGTAAAATAGTAACTGTTGTTTTTGAAAATGCTAATATTAATAATCCTGAGTTCATATTCTCTGATCACTATAATGCAAATTTAGAAAAAAAACTTACACAACTAAGTGAGTCTGATTACTTATCAATGAAATCATTAATATTTGATCACAAAACTCAAATATATGTTAATGATAGTGAAGGTCTAAAACTCGACCATAAGTTTAATCTTATTAATATTAAAGACAAAACAATAGATGTTGCACTAAAAGATAATTTTGGTAAAATAAATCTTGGAACCGCCAATTCTACTCAAAGATCTATATTAGGTGATAACTTTTTAAATTGGTTCGATGACTTTGTTCAAATATTAATGGGTTCAAAAGGTGGACCATTTTTAGGCAATTTAGGGGCACCTGTAGTAGCAACACCAGCTTTACTTGGAAGCTTACAACTATATCAACAACTAAAAGATCCAAAGTTTTTATCAAAGAATGTCTACATAGTTGATAATGAAAATGTCGCTAAGTTAGATAGAATAGCCGAGGGTCAAAAGGGTGATACCTGGCAGTCAACTGTAAAAGATAATGAGATAACATCAAAAGAACCTGTTCCTTTTAAACCTACAGATGGTGCAACAGACACAACGTTTGACCAACCTCAAGAAAATGCGCCTATTTCACCAACACAATCTGTACAACCACCTGATCCTAAACCAGCTCCTGCTGAGAATCCAGATGTGGCTATCATTTTACAAATATTACAAAATAAAAAATATAAACTATATCAAGGTGTTTATGAAGTAAATATTATAGCTGTTAGAAATCAATGCTTAGCAATTGGTGACAAATATACTGATACTTTCTGTGATAAAATTTATATTATGTTTAAAAAGCCGGATGAAACTTGGGAAATTAAACACTATATGTTCTCGACTGTTCCAGGATTGAAGTTTACTTTGACCGAGAATTGGATAAAATCAAAAAATATACCTCAGTTAAAAGATAAGGTTGGTAAATCAATATTTATGAAAGATTATCTTAGAGAAGTATATGCCTTAGGTGATAGAAAAGTATCAGTTGGTTTAACAATTTTAGTACCATCACAATATATAGATAGCTATTACATATCTACATATTTTGGTGATAGATCGCTTTCGGTAATAAACGGTGCAAAACAGCTTATTTGGAGTGATAATAACTATACAGAAGTTGATAAGTTTTATCCAAGGAATTTTACATCACCTACTTTTTTAACTCAAAATTCTTTCTCTGATTATGGGTTAAAAATACACCGAGGTTATCCAGGTGGAAAAAGTGTTGGTCAGTGGTCAATGGGTTCTCAAGTTTTTTCAAGTGCGGCTGACTTAAAAGAATTCTTTAGTTTCTGTGATAAACACAAGGATAAATATGGTAATAAGTTTACTTACACACTTGTTACTAAAAATGATTGGGATGAAGCTGTTAAAAATGTTGAAGCTAATAAATCTTCAGACTCTCTCAGTGCAACACAAAGTCAAACCACAACCACAACTACAAATACAACAACTACCGGAACAAGTGGCACTTCTGGTGTTAGCGGAACCGCCAGTACATCTGGTGCGGCAGGTACAACAGCAGGTGCTACGTCATCTCAGAGCACTACACAGAATACAAATACGCAATCTGGTCCAACTCAATATATAATTGGTATTCTTAACGCAACATCAGAGATTGCTAAAAAAGTTACAGGTAATATAAATATCAGTAAAAATGGCACCGACAACGTTGCTATTGGTAATATATCCGGACTACCAGATGGTAAAACTATTGGTCCTATAACTGGACAGCCATCAAATACAACATCATATGATTCACTAGTAGAGGAACTAATTTCAAAACTAGAAGATGCTATTTTTAGTCAATATAATATTCCTGTTAAATTGGTTGTATTGGATAAAAAATAATCTGTAATTAAATATATAGATTATGAAACATCTAAACTATTTCAGAATTTTTGAATCAAAAGAAGAGCCTACTAAAAAGGTTATTGAAATGGTTGACTTTTTCAAAAAAGAATATGGTGTTGAAGTTGATAAAGATTTTGAAATTAATCACCTAAAACTTATTAAGAAGGCATTTAAGATGTTTGATAAAGACTTTATAAAGAATAAAATAGATAAAATTATTTGTAAGGATTTAGGTGGTGTTCATGGAAGATGGCACGATTCACCTAAGAAAAAACAGATGACTCTTAATCCCTCTATATTTAAATTTAAAAGAGAATTTGAAAACGGCACAAATGATGTTCCATACGATTTATTTGTAGTGGTTCATGAAATTGGACATTGTGTAGACCATTTAGAAAGAGTATCATACTCAAGAGAATGGAAAGCAATATCTGGTTGGAAGAAACTTGACAGAAGAGCTAATGTACCAGAAGGTTATGTGAGATACGAGGAAAAAAGAAAGGGTAGAGAGATAGCTGGTCATAAGTTATCTAATTGGATTTACAAAGAAGATGCTGATTTTTGTAGAAAGTACACATCAAGAAATCCAAGAGAAGATTTTGCTGATTCTTTTGCCTTTGGAGCTTTTGGAATTTGGAACAAGTTCAAAGGAGAAGGAGGTGAAAAGAAGAAAGAAATAATTAAAAAGATTCTTAAAAAAGTAGACTAATTTATCTTTCTAAGTCACCAGATTGTACCGTATTTTTGTTATAAATAAAAATATTTATAGATTTTAGACCATTTACCCAGTTTTTAGGATCTTGTGATGGTAGTTCTAATAAGTTTTTAATACCCTTTGTTATAGATTCATCAGTTGATGAATTTATAACATGAAAAGATAATGAATTAGTTTGTAAACTTATTTTGTGATTAACATCAAACATTTTTAGTTTTCCATGAATATCTAATATGTCCTCAATTAATTCATCTGTGCTTTTATATTTCAAATTAATCAAATTCATATACCAATAACCACCATCCCAACTTGGATAATCATCAATGTCTTCTGTTCTGTCCATTAGTGGTTGAAGACAATCCATGAGTTCATTCCAGTCTACATCAATACTATATGCTGAGAAAAATGAATCTTGAGAACCATCATCTATCACATTAGCATAATACTCAATATAATCTTCAGTTATAGCATCTATTAGTTCGTCTAAAGCCGCTTTTGTATTACTTCCAAATACTCCTTCACCCGGAGGTGGTGTGTTAGCTTTAAGATTATTATCAATGTGTTCTATTAGAGGTTTGAATATCTCATCCCAATCGACAGGGTTTACCAATGGGTGTTTAGTCCAAAGTTCTTTTTTTGTTTCTAATATAAGTTTAGAGAATTTTTTCATCTCTCTATATATTAAAGAAGAGAAATAGAAATATTAAAATGTTCTTTATCTAATTCAGATCCTAAATAATTTCTATTATATTTTTTACAGGCTCTTGCTGTAGTACCAATGCCCATAAAAGGATCATAAATTAAAGACTCCTCTGGAAAGTAAATGTCAAGTAATTTAGTAACAAGTTCTTCTGAGAATGAGGCTTTCAATTTGCATTTAATACCATCATTATTTTTGGCTTCAATTAAATTTGTGTAATTTTTATAAAATTTTTGACCTGTCTTTTCGTTTATTTTACTTACTTGTTTGTTTGTTTTAAATTCGTGTAAAAAGTCTTTTTTAACAATAATATAAACTAATTCACAGACTCTTGAAAGTTTAGTAGAACTCGTTTGAAATGGTATAGCTGTTGATTTCTTCCAAGTAATAATATCTGCGATAGTTAAATCTGTTTCTTTGTGTATCTTAGTCATTAAAAGTGTTGGTAAAATAGGATTCTCATTATGATAGGAGATATTGTAACAGATAACACCAGTGTCTTCTAATATTCTTGAGAATTGCATGAACTCATTTACTCTAACTCTTAAATATTCTGATTCTGTCAAACCATCTATATCAGAGTATCCGTTGTTATAATATACATCTTTTCTTTTTGAGGTGATGTTATAAGGTGGTGATGTTATAATACCAGATATTGAACCATCTGGTATCTTTTTCATAGTCTCTAAATTGTTCTCATTTAGTATTATGTTTTTCATCTTACTTTCTTTTTAAGATGATTTCATCAATCATTCCATATTTTCTTGCATCATCCGCTGTCATCCAATAATCTCTATCTCCATCTTTACTAACTCTATCATATGATTGTCCGCTTCTATCCGAGATTATTTCATATAGTTCTTTTTTAAGTGAGTTAATTTCTTTTGCCTCAATCTCCATATCAGATGCTTGTTGAACATAACCACCAAATCCCAATGGTTGGTGTATCATTGTTCTACTTCTTTTAAGTGCTCTTCTTTTACCCTTAGTACCTGAGCATAAAATAACAGCACCCATTGATGCGGCCAGTCCTGTATTTATAGTTACAATGTCAGGTTTGACATAATCCATAACATCAAGTAGACCTAGTCCTGAGTAAACTGAACCACCCGGACTATCGATATAGATACTTATATCATCATCGCTTTCTGTTTCTAAATATAGAAGTTGAGCTTTTACTATAGCACAAACATCAGAGTCTATTTCATCAGAAAGAAAGATTACTCTTTCTTCTAAAAGTTTTGAAAAAATATCAACAGACATTCCATTTGATTCTATTAAGTGAGTTGCGTAGTTTTTCTTTTGTATTTTTCTAAAGTAGTCATCAAATTTCGATCCACCAATACTTTGTATAGCGTATTTTCTAAAGTCGTTCATTGTTATAGTTGATTTTTATTTTTATCATAAAGTATAGCAAAAGTTTAAGTATAAAAAGTGAATACGGAGAATTAATATATACAGAAAAATAAACTAATAATATGAAAACTACAATAGAAATTAAAGGATATCAAATAGTAATTGATGAGTCTGAAGAAGCAGTTGTTGTTACCGCTGTTAAAGATGACGAAACTATTGAAGAATTTTCTTTAAATTTATCTGAAGAGTCTGAAGAAGGTCAAGCTCAAGGTGAAGAAGGCATTAAAACATTTGGTGATTTCGGTGATGAAGAAGAGGATTTTGATGGTGAATCTGAAATGCAAGATGAGATGCAAGACGAAATGCAAGATGAGATGCAAGACGAAATTCAAGATGAGATGCAAGACGAAATTCAAGACGAAGAAGAAGATGAATCTGCTTTAGAATCTTTTCAATCTTTTATCAATAAAAAGAAATAAATTAATCAATGATTAAAAAATTTAATCAATATATCTCAGAATCTGATTCTGACTATCTTCTATATTATGCATTTGACTGGGATGATAATATCCTTTACATGCCTACTGAAATTCGTATGATGAGATTAGAAGGTGATGAGTGGGTACCGGAAGATGTATCTACTGCTAAATTTGCTGAAGTTAGAAGTGATATAGAAAATTATAAATTAGCTAATGATGCTTTTTCAAACTTCAGAGATGATGGACCTATGGGTCCTACTGTATTCTTGGAAGATGTTAAAAAAGCAATATCTCAAGGTAGGCTTGGACCAGCTTGGAACGACTTTATCGAATGTCTTACCAATGGTTCAATATTTGCGATAATAACTGCTCGTGGACACGAGGCACCTACTATGAGAAATGGTGTTGCTTGGATAATTGACAATGTTTTAACTGAGGAACAAGTTTACTTAATGTATAATCACTTGATGATGTTTGCTTATCATTTTGATCCAGAAAGAGGAGAAAAATCTGATAGAATTTTAGTTGGTAAACCATCTGAAAATAAGTTAGTTCGTGAATATCTTGAAAGTTGTGAGTTTGTTGGTGTTTCAGCGCCTTCAAGAGGTGGTTCTCCTGCAAACCCTGAGAAGGCAAAAGAAGAAGCACTATTGGAATTTAAACAAAGAGTTAACGACTTTGCAGAAAGAAGAGGTCTTAAGGCTAAGATTGGCTTTTCTGATGATGATTTGAAGAATGTTAAACACATTGAAGACTTAGTTGATAATCTTTCAAAGGAAAGATTTCCACACATTGCTGAATTTACTGTAAAAGGTACAAAGGATCCAGAAAATATTACAAAAAAAGTAAGAGCTTTTGAATCTAAGATAAATGAAACATCTCATCAGACACCTGGACTTGAATCTTCTGTTCTCAAATTTACTCAATTTGGAAATATGACAGGTCATTTTAATCCTCAAGGTCCTGACCAAAGACAAGACCCTGGTGCTAATGCTTTTAAAAGAGCTACAAAGTATCTGACACAAACATCTAAGGATATAATAAAACCAAAAAAGAAATTAAAAAAGAAGAGAGACTAAAGTCTCTCTTCTTGTTTTTAAATACTTCTATTTAATATATACACTATGAGGTTTTTAGAAAACTACTTAGATTTTATTTTAGAAGCGGTTGTTAAAAAGACAATGCGTCTTCACTATTCAGAAGAATTTAGAAAATTATTGAATAGAGTCTCAAAAAAGAATAACATGGCTAAGCTACTTTTAAATGCTGAAGATTCTAATCAAATATCTGACATATATACACTTATTGATGTAACTGATAAAAATGACACAATATCATTTATACAGGTAAATAGAATTTTAAGAGCTGAGCCCGATACAAAGACCTACACAGATAGTGATGTTTATTTTCTAAACAGAAGAATAACAAATGATAAATCTAATGAATTTTGGCACAAAGGTAGAACAGAAATAGGTATTGGTAGATGGCTTAGAAGAATTATATTTGATGTTTATAAGTCTTCTGCAAGTGATACTGATATAGAAAAGTTTGTTAATCAATATAAAGCCGCCTTTGATGGAGATGATACTAGTTTTGAAGTGGTTAAAGGTGAAGATATTAGAAAGTGGTACCTTGAATCTAACTATGAAATAATAAGAGGTCAACTTGGTAACTCTTGTATGAGATATAGTAGATGTCAATCTTATTTTGATATCTATGTTAAAAATCCTGAAGTTTGTAGCTTATTAATTATGAGATCTGATTCAAATACGGAAAAAATTATTGGCAGATCTTTACTTTGGCAACTAAAAGACGGTAATAAATTTCAAGATAGAATTTACACAATAAAAGATTCTGACAAAGAATTATTTAGCGAATGGGCTGATAAAAATGGATATGAAACATACGATAGTTTCTATAAAACAATGTATGTTCAATTAGGAAATCATGACTATGAAAAATATCCTTATATGGATACCTTTGTTTGTTATAACCCAACTACTAAAATATTATCAAGTGATGAAAGTTTTTGGCCCGATAATGGGTATTATCTTTTACAAGATACAAGTGGAGGCTATAGGTCTGATGATGTTGTCTATTCTAACTGGTCTGATGAATATATCTCAAGAGAAAGAGCGGTTTATTGTGAAAATGTCAGAGATTATTTAGATAGAGATGAAGCTAAATGGTTAGAATATAAAAGTGAATGGGCCGCGCCAACAGATGATGTTGTCTGGTCTGAATACCATAGTGAGTATTTTTTCAGCGATGATTCTGTTTATTCTGAATTGATGAGAGATACTTTATATCCAGAAAATAAAAATGTTATTAAAGTAGTAATTAGTTCCGATGGAGACATCGATTACTGTGTTAAATCAAGAACTGATCTTTATATCAGAGTTAATGATGATTATTACTCAAGAAGAGATTGTATTAAAGATCCATTTACAAAAGAATATAAATTCAAAGACAGAGACTATGAAAGAGAGTTAGACATAAAGTTAATGTCTGAGTTTGGCATCGAAAGAAGTGATGATACTCTTGATAAAAGTGGTAATCCTTCGTTTAATATTTTATCTGATGTAACTCAAGATCTTAAAAAAAGACTACTTAGTCTAAAATTAACAGATGATATTAAAAGTGAGTTTACCGAAAATAGAATTTATAAAGAACAAGTAAGGGGTGTTTATTGGGGTTTACATAAAGATGATATGCCAGATGAAGAAGATATGTTTGCTTTATTGAAAAGCTTTATGGTTACAAGTAGTCAATCTCGTTATTCAAATGGCTACACTTCTGCTTATTTATCAGATATTATGGGTAAGTTTGTATTTTTCAGAAGCGAAGAAATGAATAAATATGAAAAAAAGTTTAGATCATTTCATGGTTCAGGAGTTCTAAGACAAATGATAAGAGTTTGTGAATCATTTGATTATAGTAAATTCCCAGATGAAATCTATAAGAGATACTTATTTATCACTATCTAATATATCATCAAGTTTTTTCGCTCTAACTTCTTGTGTTGTATTATTAGATCCTGTTTCCCACTTTATCTTATATACATTAATAAACTCTTTTGCTTCTTCAAGAGTTTTAAATTCTTTACCATTTCTAACAACACCATCCATACTTGAATCACTTGTAAAACCACATATCTCAGGAGTTAGCTCAATTTTGTTGTTTGTGGCATTTTTATATGAAATAACATAGTACCTCCATTCCACTTTTGAAGTGGAGAACACACCATAAACTCCTAAATCAGAATGATTTGTTAATTTTTCTTGATGTAAAAATCTACCCTTATTCATAGATTTGATCTATTTTAATATCTCTTTCGATTGCTTGCTGATTCATATGATACCATCTACGAAAGTCATCAGAGTAATAAATAAACTCTTTAATCGTACCATCTTCGTTCCTTTCCGCTTGACAAGTCTGACCCATCATAAAGTTTCCAAAACTTTCTTTCCAGATTTCTGGAATATCAGAATCTCTCACATCTCGTCCTTCTAAGTAAACTTGTTTTAAATTTGTCATATACAAATATACTGATTATATACGTTTTATTAAAATAAACTAAATAGTTTTTTTACAATATATCATGTGATGGATAAATCTTATATTAATGGCTTAGTTCAAAGTGTTCTAAATAAAGAGTTCTCTAATCAACATAAGAGAAGAGCAATTCCTTATGAAGATAGGGTTAACTTTGCTTGTCCATATTGTGGTGATTCTCATAAGAATCAGCATGCTAAAAGAGGAAATCTTTATTATAATCGTCTTATTTATATATGCTTTAATTGTGATAAAAAAACGACACTAGATAGACTTTGTAAAGATTTTAATGAAGTTTTAGATCCAGATAAAAAGTTAGAGATGATCGAACACCTAAATAGTGTTATGACTTATTCTGACTTTGAAGGTGATTTTGTAGATGCTAGATTTGAAGACTTAATTGACCTATCAGAACTAGAAAGAGTTTTTAGTCAAGACTTAACTCCTATATCAGACTTCAAACCAATACAGGTAAATGGTGGTGTTTATAAATACTTATGTGGTCGAGGCATCGGTCCTGAACTTCATAAGAATATATATCAAGCAAAATATTGGAAAAATGAAGACGAACATGAGTGGATTATAGCTATGTTAAATCGCAGAGGTGATAAAGTCTTAGGTATGCAGATTCGTAATTTAAAGGAAGGACGTAGACGTATGTTTAAGATTTATAATTATGAAAATCTTTTAGAATGGGTAAATATAGGTAAAGACGTAGATGAGTATGATATGAGTCAGCTTGTGATCTATAATAAGTTATCATATTACTTCAATATATTAAATGTTGACTTTGGTAACACAATAACCGTATTTGAAGGATACTTAGATTCTCTTTTCTTTCCAAATTCAATTGGCTTAGTTGGTGTTAATACCGACTATAGATTTTTGGAAAATAATAATCTAGATTTAAGATACTTCTTTGATAATGATGAAGCCGGTTATAAGAAATCTGAGGAGAAAATTAAAAGTAATTTTTCTGTTTTCTTATGGAAAAAACTATTTGAAGATATTGTCAATAAAAAGAACTCGGATGATCCTTACAAATTGTTATACAGAATAAGTAAAGTTAAAGATATAAATAAGTTATCCGAACTTGTTCCTAATCCCTATAAGAAATTGGAACTTGATAAATTTTTCAGCAGTGATGTATTAGACCTAAAGTGGATTCCTAAGTTCAAAAGAAAAAGAAAGACAGATGAAGAAGTTGATTATAACAAAAAATTTGATACTTTCAAGAATATTTAAATAAATGTTCTTTTGTTGACTCTTCTTTTTATAGACATATACGTTTGAAAGTCCATATTGCCTCTTTCATTGTTACAATCTTTACAACAAACTACTAAATTGACTTGACAATTATTACCACCTTCTGAAATAGGAATGATATGATCTGCGGTAGCGTTATCCTTATCTAGTTTAACATCACAATAAATACAATCTGCATTTAGATTTTCTTCTATGAAGTCTTTAGCGAATCCGCTAGTTCTTCTTTTTACGTTTTTACCATTGTATTTAAGTCCTATGACAATAAAATCTTCCATTAATTTATACTTCTTGCGAAATATCTCACAAGATTTATAATTTTTATTCAGTCTTATAGTCATTTTTATAAGCCATTTCCACTTGAAGTATGTTTCTTTATCTACAGATAAGAAATGTGGGTGTTCGGCTTTGTATATAAATTTTAATATTTTAAACAATCTCATAACAATTCATTCTTCATTTTATATATTGAAAATTGTTACTTTCCTAAAATTATATATAACATGAAAAAATAATCTAATCACTATGGCAAACGAAAAAAAGAATGTTGTAACTACTACAGAGACTAAAAAGGGATGGTTCTTCGGATGGGAAAACATCAAATGGTTATGTAGAGAATTGATGAATGTTTATTCATCTAAAGATTCTTACTTTTCTAAGAAAAGACTAGAATCGGGTGTTGCATTTGTAGTAGCTCAATGGGGTATGATTTTTTTCCTTATAGAAAAACACTCTACTTTATCAATGGGTGAGTTCTTATTATGGGCAGCAGCTGAATTTGCAGTTTCTGGATATATTATTAATAAGATTCAAAGCGAAAAGAAATCAAATTCCAATCAGGAACCAACTGAATAATTAAAATTATTAGTTATTTAAAACTAAAAACCCACTCAATTGAGTGGGTTTTTTATTATTTTCCAAATTTCTTTAGTCTTGTGTGTTTGTAGCTTTTAGACTCAAATGCGATATCTCCTTTTTCAAAGTCATCTTCATCGATGTCTGATAATTCTTCAGATGGTAATTCTGATTTTACTTCTGGTGATAATCCTTGAAGATAGTCAACAACTTCTTGAGCTGACTTGAATTTCTTCTTATCTACATGGTACATTTCTGTTTCTGATGGGTAAATAACTTTATGACCTTCGTAATTAATCTCACTTCCCTCTAATTCAACATTTAGCATATCAGCCAATTCTTGTAATTTAGCAGTATAGATATCACCACCTTCTTCCTCTTCTTCACCATGATGATATGCCAACGGTGCATCCTCTTCAGATGGTATTTCAGTTGGTGTAATGCCTGGTCTTGTAGGTCTTGGTGTTGTTGGAGTGTCCGGTACTACAACTGGCTCCGCTGGAGTTGTTGTTGGTGCTGGTTGACCCATTTCAAATTCTTCGTTAATGTCTTTAACAAATTGATTATATTTTTTAATCATTTTTCTAATCTATTTTTTTGTATATATTAAAATACAATTGTTAATTTTTTTCGCTTAATTCTCCAACTACATAATCAATAAAGGAATCAAGCTCATACTCTAATCCGTTACAAAATTCAAATACATCATAGCTATCTTCATTTGACTTTTTACTCACTGAATAAAAGTCTGGTGATACTTGACCATTTGAATAAACCACTATTCGTCCTTCTAATCTACCTTCGAGTTTTTTACCATTTGGCCATACAAGATCAGGAACATAAAGTGTTCCTATGTAATGAACCTCATCACCAAAGTCTTCGGTTTCTTGATGTTCAAATTTAAAATAACCATTGTCATCTTCAAAAATTGTTTCATTTTCATCTAAAACCATCTTTTTATGAATTTCTTCCTCTGTTCCTGATTTATGTGCGTTTAAAAAGTCTTTTTCATCATCTCTCAATGAAGACATACCATATTTAGATATCTTATCTAAGATGTCATCAACTCTTTGTTGAGCAGTATATCCTTCATATCTCATTAGATGTTTCATATTATACATTAAGATATATATTTATCTATCAACCATCACTTTTTCCAACTTCTATTTTCCACGCGCCTTTATCATAACCAGCAATTGGTATATATGGTCTGTCTGGTAAATGACCTCTTATCACCTTGTCTCTAATTGTCTGATATAATAAATCTATACCTATTCCATCTGCTTGATAAATAGCTATAAAATCATTATTTATGTCATTCCAGTCAAAATCAGAATATCCAGTATTTTCAATTACCGACTTTAGTTTATTATTTCTATTATAACTCTTTACTTCTTTTACCCAGCTATCCATAAAACAAAAGATGAATCCTTCTGACCCATCTTTAGCATGATTTATTAAAATGTTAAAATCAACACCATTATAAAATTTAATTTCTGTTCCTTTGTAACACATTTTCTCAATCAAGTTCATCAAATATATCATCAATTTTTTTGTCTCTAATTTCAGACTTATGTAATTCTATGATTCTATCATGAAAAAGTTCATCTGTGTCAAACCTGAACTTAAACTCTTCAAATTTAGAATTACTTAGTTTTAATAGTGATATAGAACCCTTCGTTATTTTACCTTCTATTAATTTATCATTTAGATAATTCAAGTAATAAGGATATAATTCATCATTTTTCATAATTTATATATCTCATTTTAATATATACACTATGATAATTAAGAAATTTATGCTATTTGAAGCACAAGATAGAAAGTTTGGTGAAGGAACCGTTTTTTCTAATAATCACAGAAGACCTAATTTACCAGAAAGCTGTGCTATGATTGATATAGATAATTTATCAATAGTTGATGATAAAATAAATGGTATAATAGAAGACAAAAATAAGTTTGATTCCAAATTTTTTGGAAATCCTATGTCAGCTACTGGAACTTGGCAAAGAACAAAACTTGTAGATATTTGCAATACTATCGGATGTGACCTATTATTTCACGAAACATCAACCGATACTATATTTAAATTTGTAGGAACCAATCCACCGGTTAAGGTTGATTCTCTATTAGGATATAACTTACTAGAAACAGCGGATAGAATTTATGTTGAGATAAGATATGGTAGACCAAAAGCAGTTATGTATAGAACCGAAGGCTTAAAAGTTGAAAACTTAAGTTCGGATCCTATTTTTAATGCGGCTGATAAGTTGGCAAAGTCTCTTAGAATTAGACTATATCTTGTTAATGATGTAATTGATGGTAAAATTTATATTAGAAAATACTATCCTATTATACCAAACGAAAAGATAAATACATATCTTATATATCCAACCAATAGCCAGTCTTGGCTTGATGCATATGAAAGAATGGGATTGCTTTAAAATCCACCTTTTCCACCAAATATATCCATTACAACACTTAGACGTTTTGTGATTTCCGGCATCCCTAATGGTTCAATAATTGAATTGACTGGAGATAAGATTGATTTAGCAAACTGCTCATCATAATCTATTTGAGGTGCAAATTCTATTGGATAAGAACCTCTTATGTAAGCAAACATATCTGTTACTGATTTATCTTTACAACAATAGTATTTAATCTTAGTACCCGACTTAATAAATTCATACTTTTGTTGATACTCTTTACTCTTCATAAGTAGATAGTTATAATGTGCTGCTGACTTAACAGCAAAGTGAGCACCACTAACAAACTGAAGAGGTAGTGAGCTATCATGAATAACTTTTGTTTCATAATTAGAAACCGAAGACTGCATACATATATCGTCAATATCAGCTAACTCAAATTCCTTTCTTAATTGCTTAACCAATTTTAACAAATCTTTAATGTTAAAAGTATCCGGATGTGTGAAAAGATACTTAACAATACCGACAATCTTATCTCGAGCAAATGCTGGTGTTGAAGAACGAACAAGTTCTACGCCTTTAGGGTAGATATAGTTCAATCTTTCATATGGAATACCATCTTCAAATGTGATGTGACAAATATATTTCTTTTTAGCAATCGAAATTATTGACTCTGAAATTCTTTCTAACTCAAAGTCTTCTTTGTTTTCAACTCCAAAAGAACTAGCATATTCTTCTAAACATTTCTTGAAATAACCCCCATATCTAAAATGGTCGGTACCTTGTATAAAATCCTGTTCGTTTGTCCAGTTCCATTTAATTTTATCATCTAAGTTATTTTCCGAAATAAATTTTGAGAAATCTCTATCTTTAATCCAATGACCATCAACAATAACATATTCACACTCAGTGTTAATAACATCTTTTATATGTGCAATTGTTTCTTCTTCATCTTTTGGATTAAATTTCCAAATACCTTGGCAATTAGGATTAGATGTTTTAATATCTTCTTTACCTGTTATAATATAGAACTTTTTAATTAGTTTGTCTAAGTTATTATAGAATATGTTTTTCCAATCACAATGGTCTATAGCTGGTTTAAAACTAACAAACAATGAGTCTGTATCAGCATAGATACTAACTGGCTCATTCTTACTAATTTGTGTTACATTTTTAATTCCTAATTTATAATGTAATTCATGGTCATTATGCCATTGATTATACCAATAGTCTTCATTTACTTTATCCATTGTTCTGGTTAAATCACGACCTTGTGCTGTAATTGTACCGGCGACATGATTATTATATAATATGAAGTATGAAGTTGCAAACGCGCCATATGAGCCGTTAAGCACTAATTTTAACGCAAGTTGAAGAGCATTATAATAGTCAACTTCTTTTTTGATATCAGAAGCCTGTTTTTTTAGTGACTCTATTTTTTTTAACTTTTCCTCTCTTGTCATAGTAGAGTTTATATTAAAAAATTCCGGTAAAGTTTGTCTATTTTTTGCTAGTAGGCTTTACTATCATCAACCACCGACCGGATTCTAAACTTGGGAGATTCTCTGGTGTGCCAAACTCCTCAAGTCCTTTAGCATATTTAAGCATAGTTATTTCACCTCTTTCTGGTGTCGCTCTTTGTCTTCCTTTAAGTTGTAGAACACATTTAATTTTATTACCATCCTTTAGAAACTCAATGCTTTTTTTTATTTTAGTTTTTAAATCGTTGTCTGAAATCTCGGGACTAAGTTGAACTTCTTTTGTTACTGATTTAAGAGAGTTTCTTTTTTTCTCTTTCTCAAGCTTCTCTAAGTTGTAAAGAAATTTTTTGTAGTCTTCAATTTTTACTACTGGTGGATTTTGTGATTCATTAATTAAGATTAAATCGAGACCTTCTGATTCTGCTAGTTTGGCGGCCTCATATGAACTTATCACTTTGGGTTCATCGTAAAAACCAACTAGTCTTACTTGTGGATAACGCACATCACCATTTATCTTGTGCCTGTGCCTATTTTTATTGGATTTCATCTTCAGGAAATATCTATTCTATTAAAATAGATAAAAAAGTTTTTTATTTTAAAGAATCTTTTAAAATTTTATTTGAAGTGTCCTGTTTTAATTTAGAAAAGGTTAAAGTGTCAATTTTGACTTCTTTTGATTTACTATAGTTTCTAACTATTGGTTTAGTCATTGTGTCTTTTGATATTCTACAATTGTTTAATTCATTAAATAATGAATCTATTGTTTTATTCTTTCTAGTAATTTCGTTTTGATATTCTTCTAACTGCAATAAGTCCGACTTCATACTCGCATGTAAGTCAGATGAATCTCTAAAGAAACTTATTGAGATAATACAAAGAATAATTATAATCAACGTTAGCCAAGAGACAGCTATTCTGTTTCTTTTAAGAGCATTTCGATCATTTCTATTCAACATATCTAAAATAATTTATTATTACAAATATACGAAAAAATTAATCATCGGAGAAATCTTGTTCAAAACTTAACATTAAATTTGAGTGGTCGTCTTTAATTAGCATAAAGTTTTCAAATATGCTAAATTCTATACTATCCATGTTATCATTAATACAAGAAAGAAACTTTTTGTTTAACATCAATGATGCACTTCTATCGTCATCTAGTGATCCTATTTCTAATTCCCAAGATGCTTTCTCTGAAAGAACAACTTTACCATCAACAATAGATATGTTGATTATCCTATCACTATTTATACTAGATAGTTTTTTCACATCAGAAAAGTCGGATTTATCAATATTAAAAAACCATTTTCTAAATTTTAGATCTAGTCTTTGTTTCAGAGCGGTTTTATTTATATCTCTCATTTCATAATGTTCACCAGCTATCCAATTAACTTTAAGTCTTCCACCTACAATTTGTATTGATCTTGCATTCATTAAAGAATCATCATCTGGTGATTCCTTATAAGATACTTCAAAAGTTATTTTATCAGAGTCTTTAATAAAATTAAGATTTTTAACAAACTTTTTAGCACTGGCAATAATTATATCAAAAGAGTATTCTAGTTCATCTCCATAGTCTAAATATTCTCTTGTATTAAGAAGGTAATTTTTGAAAGCCAACATTGTCTGACCACTACTAAGCATTGAGTAAATGAGTATATTCTCACTATCAATTTTCATTTTAATAGTATCGTCTATTTTTGTCAAATCGTCTAATTTCTCAATAAAATTAGAGAACCTACTACTTTCAACTTTGAATTTAATTTTATTTGCCATTATGTAATATAGATTTACTACATGATATATTCAAAAAAACAGATTTTGTTTATTCACTTTTAATATATAAGATATGATAAAAAATTGGTCTCAGTTTATTAGAGAGTTTGTTGAAAGCGAAAGCTTTATTGATGCAAAAATGCAAGAATTAAAAGATCTTGTAGATAATGCCACAGAAGGTAATAATATAATCTATGAGTGGGAGAATAAAAATGACCACGAACTTATTGTTAGTTTTTCAACTGATAACTTGTCTATAAAATATGACTTTGATATTGACGATTTACATATAACAAAAACAGCTGGAGATAATGTAGACTTTAGTACAGAAGTTGATTCTATTGAAGAAGGACTTGATATAATTGAAAAAGATATACAATCAATATTGGGTATCTCTGAGAGAGTTAAGGCTCAAAGATACAAGGGTAGAAAAATACCAGGTAAATACCTTACTAAGAATCCTAGCAAAATGAAAAAGGAAATTGATACCTTCCGAGGTAAAAATGTTTATAAAAAAGATTGGGATGCTGATTATAAATCAGGAAAAGGTGGTAAAGGTAAAAGAGTCAAAACAAAAAAATCAGCCGCTACTAAAGCTTACCAAAGAATGTTTGGAGATAAAGAAAAATAAAACATATGAAACACTTAATAAATTTCACAGACCTAACAGAGAACTATTCACTTTATTTAGAAAGTGAGGACTTTGAATTAGAAAATGATTACTCATCAGAAGAAAATGAGGAAGAGGAAGTATATTCTTCTGAAGAAAATGAAGAGGAGGAAGATTTACATGAGAATAAAAAGTCAGGTGTAACCGCTTCTCTTAAAAAGAAATCTAAGGCATCTGGTATACCGATGGGAATTTTAAGAAAAGTATTTTCTAAAGGAATGCAAGCTTGGAACGCTGGTCACAGACCGGGTGTTGCTCAACATCAATGGGGTATGGGTAGAGTAAATTCATTCATTACCGGCGCTGGTGGTGCTAGAAAAGCCGATGCTGACTTATGGGCTAAAGCTAAAAAAGCAAAAGCAAGAAAAAATAAAAAGAAATAATGAAACACTTAAAAAAATTTGAAACATTTTTAGTACCTAAGTCTGTTCGTAATTTAAACCCTAAATGGAAAGACGAAGATATTGCAATAGAGATTCTTGAAGAATTAAAATCATTAAAAGGTAATTCCGAAGATATTGCTAAATTAAGTATATCTGGTGATTTTAGATATGAATTCACGATTAATGGTTTTAAATTTGAGGTATCACCGAGCTTTAGAGCAATGCTACCAAATGATGGTGAACTTAAAATGAATGGTAATAAATTAAAAGTTTCAAATGAAGTTTGTAATCAAATTGTAAAAACAATTGAAGAATTAAAGAATACCGAAAATACAGAAATGAAAGAAGATGATAAAAAAGACTTTAGAATCTCTCGTGGATTAATGTAAACAAAAAACCCTCTGATTTTTCAGAGGGTTTTTTGTTTTATTATTAAACTAATTCTTCAATTTGAATTTCTACCTTAGCTCTTTCACGAACTTCCTCAAACGTCCATTCTTTCATGACTTTACCATTTAAGAATACTTCAACCAATTCATCATTAATTTCATCGTGAGAATGTTCAACGGTTTGACCATTTACTAGTTTCAAACGACCGGCTTTTGACTTTTTGAAAGATTGTACTCTTTCGCCTTTTTCGTTAATCTCAATTGGATTTTTACGAACTTCTGCTTCTTCACCATTGATGGTAATAGAAGAACATTTGAAGGCGAATTTTTGAGTATCTCTATCTACTTTTTGTAGAAGAGCACCACCCATACCAAATGCGATGTTTTCAACCGAAAATCCTTCTTCAATCATCATATTACAGATGTCTGAGATTGACTCATAATTTACACCATCACCTTGGATTACTCTAACGTGTGGGTCAAGAACTTTGAACCCTTTTTCGTTAGTTGTTCCACCAAACTTATCCCATAAAATATGAAAGATTTGTTTTAGCGTTTGTACTGGATCACCTGAGTCAGGACGAATTACCAAACGTCCATCACGAGATAAGATTTTATCTCTTAAAGCTGTTCCCCAATAATCTCTACAAGCACGGATAATATCGAAAGAGTCAGACACACAAGCAACTAAGCCTGTAGGGTAAGAGTCTAACATATTTTCCATTGCTTTGACTTCAAATGGTTCACCCCAAGAGGTCATTGTAGAGTGCTCTGAAGCCGGAATTGAGAACGCTAGTGGATTCTCAGTATTGTAGAACTCTTGAGCGAACAAGATGGCCGGTACAGTGTCAGTTCCCATAAAGTTAATAATATGAGAAGATCCACCTAAACCAGATGATTCTACAGAACTTACACCTCTGAAACCGAAATCATGTAGCATAAAAGCTACTACACCACTAATTTCTTCTGGGTTGTAAGATGTTGTTTTTTTAAGATAGTTAATAAGATTCTTTTTAACCTCTCTTGAAAGTGTGCCAACAGTAATTGGATACCAAACTTGAAGTAAGATACTTTCTAAGAAGTTAGTTAACCAAGGAACTTCTGGATCAGTATTTTCAACTGTAACAAGAACGTTTCCTGTTTTTACAATAGTTCCTTCCGGAACCGCTTTGATACGAACTGGCAGGTGACCGTCGTGTTTATCTAAGATGTGTCTCCAGCCAGATTCATTGAAGAGACCTGGTCCTAAATGAGCATCCCAGAATTTCTTAGCTTTTTGAATTTTTTCCTCAGTTACAACTTGACCAGACAAATATTGCTTGATAAAGTATTGTAACCCATAAAACATAGTGTTGTTAAATTTACCACCTCTTGATTCAAGATAAGAGTATACTTTTGTTGATCCTTTTGGATACTGCTTCCAGTGTGTTGATTTGTAACTGTCAGTCAGTGTTAAAATGTTATTATTATACATAACTTATAGATTTTATTATACAAATTTACGAATTTTTTAGCAATCTATCAAAGTATTCAACAAATAAATCATGATTTACTGATACTGAAATACGAGATACATTTTTTAGTTTTTCTTCGTTGTTCTTAAAAGTAAATTTATTTAATGGAACACTTGATATCTTAGCTGATAGTAATTCATCAAATGTTTTATGAATAATAGCAAATGGTCCAGTTGGCACACTTGTGTATTCATCAAATAACAAACCATTATCAGAAAGATATTTTATATTCTTTGTGATGTGTTCTTGTGTCATTCTTCTATAATTATCAAAAGCGGTCTTACCATTATTACTTGTAAACAATTTATTGATAATTTGTTGAGGAACTGTTGATATTGAATTATACTTATACAAAGATCGAATTTTCATAGTTTCATACAATTCTTTATTCTTAGTGGCAATATAACCAATTCTTAAACCAGATAATCCTACTGATTTAGAAAATGATGAAAGAACAATAACATTATCTGAATAAAGTTCATGAATTTTATCAGACATATCGTTGAATAGATAATAGTAAGGTAAATCAAGAATTAAAGTTTGATTTCTATCTTTACAAAGATCAGCAAATGATTTTAAGTCTTCAAATTTAGGCGCATAGCCTGTTGGATTTGATGGATAACATAACATCACGACACCTTCACCAACATCAACTGTTTTTATATTAAAGTCGTCAAATGTTTTAATGTCCTTACCATGTATAGTAAGAATTTTATTCCAAGAACCCCAATGATATTTTGGTACCCAAAACGTTTTATCTGAAAGTGAATTTATAACAACATCTAGTGTAGCCATTCCACCAGGCACGGTCATTACATAGTGGTCTTTTAAATGAAATAGATTTTTAATAGTTTCAACTAATTCGCCATCACCATCATTACCACCATATTGTTGAATTTTTTTTTCGTTGAAATCTATTTGATTAACAAATGAGTTCAAGTCAATTGTTGTGACGTCCATAACTCCTCTGTGCAATTTGAGGTATTTGTCACCGGTTTCTTTTTCTAATCTTGCTGCCAATTCACCAATCTCAACAATTGATGAGTATGTTACGGGAGAAGTGTTTACGTTCATATATGTTTATTTTTTTAAGTCTTCTAAAAACATTGTCATTAAAACTTTATGTTCTTTAACAATATCTAATTTTTCAAGTTCTTTAACATCAAACCACTTTAACTCAGATACATCATCTGATGGTTCAATTCTACCCCATCCTTTAGTTGTTTTATAAAGAATAGTCATAATTTTATCTTCTTCACTTTGATACCTCCAGTCTGGAACTTGAACACTACCAATATATTTTAGATCCGTAATTGATAAATTACCACCGACATCCTCACTTATTTTTCTGTGAGCGGTGTGTTCATAACTTGTATCTGTTGGTTTAGAAAAGCCTCCAATAAATCTCCAAGCATCTTCATAAGGTCTTTTAGCTAAAAGGATCTTATCATTTTCCATTATAGCAACATCTACACATGGATGTACTTTAGGATACTGGTTATAAGATTGATAAATAACACCGGCTCTAAAGTCTGTCGAATCTTTAACTTCTGAGGACACCATTTTTCTAACTTCTGTTCCGGATACAAAAGTATATTGGTCTAATTCTTGGCAGTCAAATTGACCACCACCATTTTTATAATAGGGAATAAATGAGTCTCTACCACCATACATAAGCACATCACCAATAGGATATACTTCTTTGATTCTTTTATCTAATTCTTGAGACCATCTTTTATCATCACCAAAATCAGGCAATGATAATATGACTATTTCAGGGTAGTGATGTTGAATCATTTTTTTACGAGACTCAAAATCTAGAGGATTTTTCTTAGTGCCAACTACTTTAGGTACTCCTAAGAAGAGTATTACTTTTTTGTGATTTTTAACTACTTGGTCTATTAAGTAATGATGAGCTTCGTGTAGTTCATGAACTTGAAATCTACCAACTAAAGCTCCTATAGTATATGATTTATCCATTATAAGTTATAATTAGTACACAAATATACAAACATTAAAGCATTTCTTCTAATGTTTTTCTCATAAAATTTTCAATCTCTCTTAGTTTCTTACGATTAGTAGTTACATCTAATTGAATTCTAAACTTTTTAACTTCAAGCTCTTCATCATCTGTTATTTCTTGAACATCAAAATTTAATTCTTGTTTTTGTTCGATAATTTCTTGAAATCTTTTATCACTAAGAATGTCCTTTACTGATAGCGGAAACTTAATTCCATTTTTATCAACATTGTAAACATCATTCACTTCGATTATTTCATCTTTTGAAAAGATTGTTGTTTCAAAAAATATAACGTTTTCTTTTATTAAGAACTTTTTCATTATGGTAAAAGATATTTTAAATTTAATATATACTTATATGATAAAAGGATATAATGGTTTTTTATTAGAGCAATTAAAATTAGAGTTACTTTCTATTAACGAGAATTGTCTTTATGCGTCTAGTGAACTTATGGTTAAATTATCTAAGATTTCAAAAATGGATGGTAAAGCAGGAGAAATAGCCAGTTCAATCATAGATACAATTCAGGATGAAGATTGGTTAGAGGAAAAAGATACAAAGC